>Ga0100379_10000863_pt1 | contig 31798 bp, 23 predicted proteins | sample CryGeymeta201503_FD_80418 | JGI IMG/M metagenome (GOLD analysis project Ga0100379, IMG submission 80418) | Groundwater microbial communities from Crystal Geyser aquifers in Utah, USA - Crystal Geyser metaG 2015-03 | ecosystem: Environmental > Aquatic > Deep subsurface > Groundwater | place...
AAATTTTCATAACTCATAAACTGAACAGCTCGGCGGTTATTTCTAAAAGTTGCACCATTTGCTTTGATAATACCTCCTGTTTGATTCCAATGATCAGGATTCCATGGCTGTATTGCTTCCCAGGCATTTTCAATTACTGCTCCATTTCTTAATTCTACATAACCTTGTTGGTAATTGCCGTTGGCATCAGCATACTGGTGGGCTGAACTATTTCCCCATACCTCTTTGCCATGGGAGGTTGTAATAATATTCGTTCGTTATTAATCCACCATCAATAATTAATTTCGCACTTGGTTCAATGATAATTTTTGCATCGGGGATCATTTGCACTTCACACTGAATTGTTAAAGTGTTTCCGGCTTTAACAATAATGTCCTGATAGAATTTTATACTAAAATCCCATGTTTCGTCTTGCGTAATTTCATATGGAATATTTGTATAGCCAGTTACATGATCTCTAAGGTTATAATTGACATTATGTAGATTTCTCAACATAGTAGAACGATGGATAATCCCCATCTGAAGTCCTGTAATATGTCCTTCACCAGCACCACCCATCAAATTATTATTATCATCGGTAATTAAACAAATATCGCAACCGCCGGAACAGGGGATGGTTATGTCATATAGGTCAGTTAAAAAATCATAATAAGATAAGAAACAATTTTGTTTCCAGGAGGGTGCTAAATCATATGTATGCCATAAATCAAATGAATGTCCAATTTCATGCGCCCAATGCTCGGAGAACCACCAATCATGAACAGAGTTAGTTGCCATATCTGGATTATGACGATAAAAACTTTCGATAGAGCCAAAATCAGAGTAACCAGCAGCTCCGCCATATTCACCTCCAGTTAGATGTATATTTAATGCCTTGGTTCGTTCCGGGAAATTGTTCTTAATATAATTATCTAATAATACATTGTGCCCGTAATAATTTCCATAGTAGTATGAGTTGTTACTGCTAGGATCCCGGTAAAAATAAATATTGTCTAATACTATCCTAATCTTTGAATCTGTATAACTTTCAACTGAATAAGAAAGCGGAGGGTTTGCGTTTGGATTCACGTTTTCATATTTCATATTAACCCACTCCATAATTTGTTCTAATCTAGCGATATGTTCAGGTATATTTGATAAGTTACCTGTCCCATCAGATCTTTGCCAAATGTTTAGGTTAACATGGAGAGTTTTTATTGGCATATCTGGGCCGGGAGTATAATGTTCCTTTGTTTTGTAAATATTTGTCCAGGTATCTGATGTCTTGGAACAGTCAACGACATCTGTTTGTTTGGAATGATTAGACTCTGTGTTGCCACATACTGGATTTTGGCTATGTATATTTTCAGAATAGAATAGAATGAAAATAATCATACCCAAAAACTTTAAATGAATTCTTTTCATAATTTTATGATTTTTTGTTGGTGAATAATTTGGTTCTTATATTTTACAATTATTATATAATTGCCCCGATTTACCTCATCCATATTAATTTCATTTGAATATTTATCGAGTAGAGTTTTGTGTTTTATGAACTCACTGTTTAAATTAAGTAGTGTCAATGTCAATTTATATTCATTCCAATTTTTTATTGATACATACAAAATCTCATGACATGGGTTTGGGAATATTTCAATAAGATAATCATGCTCATCCAAATTAATTATCTTCAGAAGATAATCTTTAAAGTGCAAATCATCAAAGGCTAATCCGTCTTTTCCATTATTGATTTCATCAGAAATAAAAGATATTTTGTACCTCACAACTGTTGTGGAATCAATTTCAAATATTTCTTTCATTCCGGCTAATTCAACTGCAAAAAACTCCCATTCCATCGATTTTCCTGATAGAACAGGTTTGTTAGTGATCCAATTGTAATAATCACTATAAACAGTATCCGTTAATAAGTTTATCCATGTAGTTCCATTATTGGGTGAAAATTCGATTGTTCCATAGTCTAAAAGCGAGTCAGAATCTACATAGTAGAAACCGGAGAATACAGCAACCCCACCATCAATAAATCCATCTTGGGCCTGGTGTACAATCTCAAATACAGACATAGTATTAGGTGGGTATGAGTTTATTGTATCTGTGATTATAACGTTTGGATACGAAAATGCATTATCGATTGTGCTTTTTTCAGGATAACCTATCTGCCAGATATTATTAGGATTGTTAATAGTATCTATTGATAGGCTATGCCAATGTGTAGTATCATCAAAAGTATAGATGTAATCTTCCCACCCGTCTGGCAAATTGCTTTGAGCGATTATACTCATTGGTAATTGAAATAAAATAAATCCAAATATTTGAAGTAGTATTAAATTTTTCATGATCCATGATATTAAATAGTTGTAAAGTTACATTAAAAAAAATCAAAATTTGACCCTTCCTCAAATTTCTACAAAATATTTTTGAGTTATCTTACAATATTTTATGTGATGTCCTTGTTCACGTATGGTTTTCAGCATTCTTTTTATTGTGCTTAACCAATGAAGCTTTTATTGGGCTTTGATATTTGCCAGATATTATCAATAATATTAATTGTGTCAATTGTAAGACCATGCCAATGTGATGTATAATAAAATGTGCACACATAGTCACTCCAACTATTTGGTAAAAATTCCTGAGCCTTTATATTAAAGTGTAATATCAATATGAGCACAACCACAACCCCTAGTAGAGGTATTTTCTTTTTCATACTTTTAGCATTAGTAATAATTAGATTGGTTTGACATGTATTAATAAATTTTGTTTGAATTTTTTGGTTTTTGGAGGATTTAAAAGAAAAGTAAGTCTTTTTGTAAGTGCTGATGGTGAGTTTATTAAAACATCCGGCCAATAATAAGGCCAATGACCGCGGCAATAATAACGTAGATTTTGATGCGCTGCCTACCGTAATTGGCGGGTTGGAGTTGCTTGGGGATGGTTTCTGTTTACAGGGCAGTTACTTCGTATTTGGCTTTTAGCTTGGAGGTGGCGGTGGTTATTTATGTTAAGCATAATTTTGATTATTGTGAGTTGTACCATTGCCTGACTGGTTTCAGTATGATATTCCATTTATTAAATTATATTTTTAACCTTTTTTTTACACTAAAGTTACCTCAATTCTATTTTAGACAGTTTCTTAGTTATTTTCGCAGAAGATTCATTCTCTGATAAAAAAATGTCCACCGACCAACCCATATCCAACCCAACCCGCAAGGTTTACACCCTTTACGAGCTGACAAAAAGCCTCGAATCGGTGATCAGCCGAACCTATCAACGTCCGTATTGGATCAGGGCTGAAATTGCCAGGTTGAATTTCTATCCAAAAAGCGGCCATTGCTATCCCGATTTGGTAGAAAAAGAAAACGGGGTGACATTGGCTCAGTTGCGTGCTACCATCTGGGCAGGGCCATTTCAGGACATCAACCGTAAGTTTCGGGAGATTACCCGCGAGCACCTGGGTGACGGCATGAAGGTTCTTTTTTTAGCCAACCTGGTTTTTCATCCCACACATGGATTGACACTTCAAATTTCGGATATCGATCCTTCCTTTTCGCTTGGCGAGATGGCCCGTGAACGCAATGAATCCATTGCAAAACTGAAAAATGAAGGCCTGTTTGATTTAAATCACCAGATGGCATTTCCCTTGTTACCTCGCAGGGTGGCCATTATTTCGGTAGAAACCAGCAAAGGTTACCATGATTTCATGAAAATATTGAGCGAGGATGTAGCCGGTCATCAGTTGTTTACCATGCTTTTTCCCGCGTTGCTTCAGGGCACCGGAGCCGTTGTTTCTATCAGGCAACAATTGGAGCGGATTAAAAAAGTAAAACACCATTTCGATGTGGTGGTCATCATCAGGGGAGGTGGAGGCGATGTGGGACTGAGCAGCTTCGATCATTTCTCGCTGGCTTCTTCCGTGGCTACTTTCCCACTTCCGGTCATCACCGGAATAGGCCATGCCACCAACGAAACCGTAGTTGAACTGGTGGCCCACAGCAACAAGATCACCCCTACCGAAGTGGCCTATTTTCTGCTTCAACACGTGCACCAGTTTATACAGCGTGTAAGCGATGCCACCACTGCCATAATGGAAATCCCTCAGTTGATGTTGGAAGGTGAAAACCAAATGTTAGGCCAGCTGGCCGACCGGTTAAGCCGGCGGACTACCGGTTTGATAGCCGGGCATCAATACCGGTTGAATCGTTCGGGACTGGTGCTTGAAAAGGAATTAAAATCCAGAAACCTTCATCAGCTACTTAAACTAAGTGGATTTGCCGAAAAACTGGATGTCTCCCTCAGGATGGCCTTCAAGCGACAGGAGATGATACTCTCCGGATATTCAACATCTGTGGTGAAATCAAGTCCCCGACTACTGGTTACGGCCCATCAGAAAATGGGAGGGGTGGAGGAGAAAATCAGGTTGCTCGACCCGGTGAATATACTGAAAAGAGGATTTAGCATTACCTTTCGTAACGGGAAACCTATCAAAAGCACCGTGGATTTGCTAACCGGAGATAAAATTGAAACTCAATATTACCAGGGTAAAACCACCAGCATCATCCAGGAGTTGGAACCATAAAAAAATCCCCTTTACCAGGCACTCACAACTATCCGTTAATCAATGATTAGTTTTTTAACGGTGTGGCCTTCCTTACCATTGAAGTGTAAAAGATAAATTCCGGGTGTCCAGCTACTTTGCTTTTCAACGGAAATAGTTTTATTAAATTTCGCCTCAAATAAAAGTTGACCCATTGGATTGTACATTCTAAACTGCACGGGTTCATCTGGTTGCGTCATGTTGATCGTAAAACTCCCTGAACTTGGATTGGGGAAAATTTGAACATCATTGCCCGCAAAAAGATTTTCTTCCTGACTAACATATTGAGACACTTCAATATTGTCGATGAGAATGGGATTTCCATAAAAGCTAAAGGTTTCGAAAGCAATGCGTATATCCCGTTGGCCTGCCCAATTACTGAGATTGATGTTATTGCATAAACTCCCCCATCCTTGTCCGCACCAGTCGGTAGCTACGAGGGGAAAAAAGGCGTCCTCGGTTGGCTCATGAGTAGCAAAACTGCCGTTGCCATCTTCACCATAAGCTGCCAAACGCAACCAACTTAGTCCGCAATCATCAGAAAGATAAACGATTAGTGAGTCGGTATAAGGCACCATGGAAGTGTTTTGTGCATAAGCATGCTCAAACGTAAGATTTGCATTGCTCAGGTTGCTCAAATCGAATGGCATGGAGATCAAACGGTCTCTTTGTCCAATGGAATAATAATTCCTGAAATCAATACCGGCAGCCAGTGAGCCACCATTACCACCCACATTATAGAGACCCCAGGTAATACCATCGTCTGGATTTTCGATGCTCCAGGATCCATTGGTGAAAGCACCTGATTCAAAGTTTTCGGTAAACCAGGAAAATAGGGACCCGATGTTCAAATAATCAGTTTGATGGATCGTGCTTGGTCCAAAGTCATTCGACACTGAAAGGGTAATTGCGTAAGTACCTTCCTGATTAAAAGACACGATTGGATTTTTGGAAGTGGAGTCGGACCCTTCTAAATAGGTGGCTACGGCAGGTTCAAAGGTCCATTCCCAGCTGTCAGGGATGCCCGTTGATTCGTCGTAAAAATGGATGGCTTCACCCACGCAAGCTACTTTTATGTCGGAGGAAAACGCTGCCTGAGTTTGCCCGGGGAAGTCGACTGAAAATGTCATTGAATCGCCGATTGAAGATACATCATAAATATAGATACCCCCAAAACTACCAGCCTGCAAAAATGCATTCGGATTCGTATAATCGTTGAACTCAGTTCGGTCATAATCGGTACCAAAAACGGCATTATTGAGGTTACCGGTGTTGGTAAGCGAGCCATCCGGGCGAAACACGTAAACCTCATCAGGTGGTCCTGAAGCATTTCCATTGCCGGCAGCAGGATTGATGCGATAAATCAACAGTCCGCTTTTTGGCAAGGTGGATTCAAAAGTGCCTTCCTTTTTGCGATATTCCACCACAAAATACTCTTGTGACGAATTTTGTGAATGGATTCGAAAAGCATTGTTTTGGGCATTGGTAAGCGGTTTAACTGTGTAGGTTCCGCTCTCGGTAATCCATGGAATATCCTCAATCCAACCCCCGTATTTATATTTCATAAAGGCGCCCATATATTGTGGCGGATTGTTGTTGGCTGCCATAATATCCCAGGAGCCAATGGGTGTTATTTCGGTGTTGTTGTATCGATAGAGATCGGGAGCACCCAATGAGTGATACATTTCGTGACAAAGAACACCCACGCCGCTGCTCGCCATGTGGGTTTCCAATTGAAAGTTGAAATCCCACACACGCTTGTCGTTGATAAAAACTGTTTCGTTGAATAAACTCCAACGGTGGGGCCATAAAAGGGTGGACCAGGCCGTTGGCGCTCCTCTGATTATGAAAACAACATTGTCAACATTGCCATCGTTGTTGTAATCAAGATCGAGTGACGTTGGCACGGGAGAGTTCAGGTTGATATAGGTAACGGCATTGGCCAACAGTTGATGCTCGCGTTGGGTACGTTGATTGCCATCCTGATATCCATCCGGGTTGGTAACTGCGTTATACGGAATATAATAGTTTCGGGGGAAAGCATCCTGGTAAGAAAGAATAATGTTGTCAGGTGGTACAGGATAGAAAGTGGAAGGCAGTTGAAGCTGATTGTATGATATTTCCTGGAAATAATTGAATACTGAGTTGGCTCCCGGATCTGTGTTATTGAATTTAAGGTAGTTTTCTATGGTGTCGGAAGTAAACTCAGGCTGATCACTAAAACGGATATAAATTACCAGATTATTGAGGGTTCCGGCTGCACGCGAATCGCTCAGTTTGCTTTTTGTGATCTGCATGTCGGTCTCTGTTTTTTCTCTGACGAGTTTCATTTGCAGGCCACTGATGTTGGCTCCGGCCACAAGAGAGGTAGTGCCCGGGTTTATTTCCCCGATGCGGTAAAGAGAGGGTTTCAACTTTCCATCTACCAATTCAGCATAGTAATAATACCCATCCTCCGAACTCTGTATGATGGTGTAATTGTCGGCATCGTGCAGCCAATTATAAAATTCATCACCGGTAGCAAAACAATGGATTTCGGTTCCATCTGGCTGTGAAACAACCATGGGCTCATTTTGAAGCCATGCCGCCTGAAGCAAGGACGTCCCGATCATCAGGAGTGAAAAAAAGAGGGCTTTCAATGTAGGTAATTTCTTTATCATAGTTTATCATTTATAAAGGTAAAATTGACGAAGCGACAAATACCAATCACGATCCTGTTGTCATTTCTAAGCACAAAAGTAACTTTTTCCAATTAAAACCGGTAAATTGACTTTTTTTTGACGAGTGCTAACATTTTACGGAAATATAGGCTTGTCGATGGGAGATTGTACATAAGTCTTATATATTGTTGAGTTTAACTATTTCACTTTACGGTTCTATCCAAAATGGAAAAACGAACTTTTAAATGAACAATTTGAATTTTTCGTAATAACTGCAAATGGGCAGCAAATGCTTTTGGCAGACTTTCCTGCTTTTAGCAAATTAAAAACGAGGGCTTGCCTATTTAAATAACCGACATTGGTATGTTATCATCACTTTCTGTTGCAAAACTTCCTTTCCCGAGTTTGTCGATTGAAACACGGTATTGTGCCGGATGTTTTTTGAATTCGGAAACTGAAACCCCGGTAACACCTTTAAACTGGGTGGAAAGGTATTGCACGCTGCTATAACCCATCATAAAGGCTATTTCACTGAGCGTGAGCTCGTTTTCTTCAATGAGCCCCTTGATGCGTTCCACCTTGTGCAATATGATGTATTTTTCCAGGGTGATGCCCTCGTATTTTGAAAACAGGGAAGAAAGATAGGGATAGGATTTGCCAAATTTCCCTACCAGGTAATCCGAATTGCGAACCATGGCGTTGAAAGTGGTGTGGTGCACCAGTGATATTACACTCCTTTTGATTTCTTTCACCATGATCCCTTCTTTATTTTTTATCAAAGAAATTCCGTTTGTCTCAAGCATTTCTTCAATAGCCTCCATGGTGATTTTGAGAGGATTGAAATTGATAACAACTTCTCCCAGGGATATTTTTAATACCTTCACTCCCATCGCTTCCAAATCCATCTTAACCACGCGAACACAGCAGTCGCAGATCATGTTGTTGAGGTGGAGGGTTAATTTTTTCATAACACACAAATGTAATAATATATTTAAAAAGTTGAATATTTTCCCAATGATGCTTCTCGATTTGTTTACAATAAATCAGGTATTTTGCAGTTAATACTAAACTGAAAAAAAGAAAGCTTCTATGGTAAAAATTAAACAAATTGTATTCTTCATCTTTGTCATGCTATGGGCATCAGGCGCATCGGCACAGGAAATTGGTATTGGTGAATGGAGAACCCATCTTCCATATAGCAATGTAATAGATGTGGTACTGGTTCACTCCAATGTGTATGCCGCCACTCCTTACAGCCTCTTTATTTATCATCAGGACGACAATAGCATCACCAGGTTCGATAAGGTTAAAGGCCTAAGCGATGTGGGGATTAATAAAATTGCTTATAATCCTACCGTTGATGCCTTGTTGGTGGCCTACTCAAATGCCAACCTCGATTTGGTTTATCCCAACGGAAGTGTGATCAATCTTTCAGATATACGCGACAAGGATATATTAGGGAATAAAACCATCAACAATATCCTGATTAAAGGAAAGTATGCTTATTTATCGTGTGGTTTTGGTATTGTGGTAGTTGATATGGACAGAATTGAAATTTACGACACCTGGTACATAGGCCCTGGCGGAAATGCCCTCGATGTGCTGGATATTACTTTCAACGACACCTCTTACTTTGCTGCCACTGTATCAGGAATTTATTATGCCAGTATTTCCTCTGTCAACCTGGCCGATTTTCAACAATGGAAAAAAGACAGCAAACTGAAGTACCCCAACCTGAAGTATAACCTGATAACAAATTTCAAAGGTAAAATTTACACCAATTATGCCAGCGGACAATGGGCTTCGGATACCATGTTCGTGTTTGATGGAACCGCGTGGAATTATTTTAACCGGGAGAATAACTATGCACGCTATCAAATGAATGCTTATGACGATTGGTTTTTAGTGGTAAATCGGGGTTCAGTGAATGTATTTAATGACCAGGCAGAAAAAACTGCTACCATTTATAAACCATCCGATCAAACAATTACACCTCTTTCGGTGGATATGGACAATGATTTTTACTGGATCGGTGATGCAAAACTGGGTCTTGTAAAAGCATGGAACAACGGTTGGAGCGGAGAATTTATAAAGCCAAATGGACCAGGAACAAAAAACGTATTTGATTTGGATTGCGGTGGTTCCAATGTATGGGTTGCATCGGGTGGCCACGAGTCAAATTGGTCGAAACGCTACATGACCGATGGTGTTTTTTCATCTAATGATGGCAACTGGACTACCCACAACAGAAGCAATACTCCGGCCTTTGACACGGTTACTGATTTTATAACGGTAAAGGTCGATCCAAATAATCCTGATATTGCCTATATAGGCACATGGGGCAATGGGGTGTTGCAGTTTGTAAATAACGAGTTGAGTACCATTTTTGATAAACAAAATTCATCTCTTCAGCCATGGACAAGCGCCCAAAACCTCACCCTGGCCGGTGGGCTTGATTTCGACAGCGATCATAATCTTTGGGTAGCCAATTCGGGAGCCGGAAACTTGATTTCGGTGATGAAAAACAATAGCGAATGGCTCTCATTTAATCTCGGCGGAGCCTTAAGCGGAACCGATGTTACTGATCTGATGGTGGATGATTACAATCAAAAATGGATGATAAAACGGGCTGATGGATTTGTGATTGTGTTTAACGATAATAACACACTCGACGATCCGTCCGATGACCAGGTAAAAGTATTGCGTTCGACAACAGGCTTGGGTCATATTCCGGGCAATAAGGTATATTCGTTTGCCACCGACCTGGACGGTGAAGTATGGATTGGATCTGATAAAGGAGTATCCGTGTTTTATTCTCCTGAAAATATTTTTGTGCCGGGAGCCAATTACGATGCCCAACAAATTCTTGTTCCACGAAATGATGGCTCGGGTTTGGCCGATATATTGCTTGAAACAGAGCTTGTTACTGCCATTACAGTTGATGGCGCTAACCGCAAATGGATTGGTACTGAACGTACAGGTGTTTTTCTGATCTCACCTGACGGACTGGAAGAAATTTATCATTTTACAGCTGAAAACAGTCCTTTGCTATCCAATCAAATCATCAGCATTGGCATCGACCAAAAAGGCGAAGTGTATATTGGAACAGCCAACGGACTTATTTCGTACCGCGGTTCCGCAACCCCACCAAATCCGCCCGGATCAAAAGTGTATGCTTATCCCAACCCGGTGCGCGAAGATTATCATGGCGATATCGCCATCAAGGGCTTGGTTAGCGATTCGTTTATCAAAATTACCGATAGCTATGGAAACCTGGTTTACCAAACAAAAAGTGAAGGTGGCCAGGCGGTTTGGAATGGGAAAAATTTCGATGGGCATGATGTGGCAACAGGGATTTACATGGTATTTGCTTTCACAGTAGATAAATCGGAAAAGGTGGTTACGAAAATATTAATAATCCGATAGCCGTGACAATTTTGCCTTGACAGGTTTATAATTCTTTTTGTAAACCATTCTCCTTTTCGACCAATTTAATATCTTTATGGCTCGTATCAATCTACGCAACCATGAAAGCAAAATTGTCATTTTCAAGAAATCACCCCATCGTTTTATTAGCGGCCGGTTTTGTTGTTATTGCCGGGTTACGTTATGCCGCCCCCATCATCAACCCGGTGCTCATGGCTGTTTTTGTCAGCATCATTATTTATCAGCCTATCGACTGGATGATCAAAAAAAAAGTGAACCGCTCCTTATCCATCCTGATTGTGATGGTGAGCCTGGGTGCAGTTATTTTTGGGCTCAGCGTCGTTATCAACCAGTCACTTAAGAAGTTCACCCTTAACTTGCCTATTTACAAGGAAAAGTTGAGTGCGGTGGTCTCTCAGCTCATAGAATGGATCAATGGTTTTGGGATGAGCTTGCATCCGGATGATGTTCTCTCTAAATTCGGAGGTGGAAATGTATTTGGTTATGCAACCAATTTCCTTGCCTCCCTGGGAGGAGTGATGGGTCAGATCGTATTGTTGATTCTGGTGGTTGCTTTTGTTATAGGTGAATCAACCAGTTTCCCAATAAAGCTTGCCGCCATTCTTAAAAAACCCGATCAGTCGATGACCAACCTGGGACTGATAACCAAAAATGTACGTAATTATCTTGGGATGAAGACAATAACAGGAAGTGTTGCTGCTATTTTGGTGGCTTTGTTATTGATTATCCTGGATATTCCCTATGCTGTTATTTGGGGTTTGCTGGTGTTTATTTTCAGGTTTATACCAAATATTGGATCTACCATTTCCGCCATTCCCATCATGCTTTTTGTGCTGATACAAGATGGAATTTCAGGAGTGCTCTATGCCGGGATAGGTTATGGAGCCATCAATTTTATCGTTGGTCAGATTGTTGAGCCCAAGTTTTTAGCTAAAGGCATGGATTTAAGTACCCTGGTGGTATTCCTTTCGCTGGTATTTTGGGGGTGGGTATTTGGCGATATTGGCATGTTACTTTCCGTTCCCATCACCATGGCCATTAAAATTAGTCTGGGAAGCCGGAAGAGTACCCAATGGATTGCCATTTTGCTGGGTTCCGAAAAAAATGCACGTGAAGCATTGGCCAACAGGAAACAAAAAGGAATTGACCCTCCGGAAAGAGTAAGCCCGACATTGGACTAAAGTGTTGATATTCGGTTTTTAACCGGATAAAGTGATGGTTCGAATAGAAGATCCCGAAGCACGAAGAAGTAAATTGTGAAACAGGAAATCATTGTTTAGAAAACCGCTATCCTCAACCCCATCTATTGCCATGCGGCTTTAGCCCGTGGTTACCGTAGCCGATTCTCCATTTTTCCAGGGTTTTACACAAAAAAAAGTCCGGGTAGTTTCTCTATCCGGGCTTTTAAAGTCTGACTCGACAACTAACTGCATTTCAGTTTTTGCGTCATCTGATATTTGGCAGATTCCACGTTGGGGCCGGAAGTTACATTTTTGTAAGCTTCACAAGCTGCTGCTGCATCCCCTTTTCCTTCACTGGCTTGCCCTAAGCCAAAGTATATTTCAGAGGCGTCTTCCTTTTTAAGTTCCAGGGCTTTTGTACCGGCAGCAATGGCATTTTCCCATTCACTGATTTTATTATAGGCAATCAACAAGTAATAATAGGTGTTGGCTTCGCCTGATTGATAGGTAAACGATTCGTTAATCAGCGCTATGGCTTTGCGGGCATCACCGCTTTGAAGTTCTTTTGCACCGGCTACTTCAAGGGCATTAGCTGTAGTTTGGCGTGCTGCATCTGCCATTTTTTGCAATTTATCCGATCCATCACTCAACTCAATAACCTGGTTCATTTTCTCCTTCATTTTCTCCAGATCGTTTTTTTCCTTATAAACAAGGCCCTGGCCATACATGGCTTTTACATTGGTCGGGTCAATCGTAAGTGCCTTTTCATACTCAACATAAGCTTCATCGAGATTATTTTTTTTGCGCATCGAATCAGCTACTTTTGAGCGCAGTTGAGAAGCGAGGTCGGCAGTTTTATTTTTAATATCCTCATCATCAATTTGTTGACCAAATGCATGTCCTTTTTCGAGCATGGCAATAGAGGCGTTGATTTTTTTGTCTTTATATAAACTAACACCTGCACGATAATAGGCATTACCAAGTTGCTTTTCTATGTTCCCTCTCAGGTCGGCAGCATCGGCACCGGCTTCAGTGGCCATCTTCATTGCTTGCTCGTATACAGGGACGGCAGCCTCGTAGTTTTCTTGTTTTACCAATTCATTTCCTTCATTGTATTTGGCACCGGCTTCTTCAACCGTCTGGGCCAATAGTCCCAGTGTGAACACAACCAGCCCCATCATCATCAATGATTTTTTTAACATGTGATTAAATTTTTGTGATTAATAAATGATTCATTCTTATTTCGGCGTGCAAGATACAAATATTATTGAAAGTTACTTTTCGTATTTTCACAAGAAAAGTTAAACCCTGATGGGAGAAACAACAAGAAAATAGGGTTATCTTTGCCGCCACAAAACCAAGCCTTCTTAGCTCAGATGGTAGAGCAGCTCACTCGTAATGAGCAGGTCGTGGGTTCGAGTCCCATGGAAGGCTCAGTAAAATCAAGGGTTTCGGAGTCTGACTTTCGGAGCCCTTTTTATTTGACACATTTTTACAGGCTATTTAATTTTATATGAGGCACCCTATTATAATGGTCAGACAAGAATGGTGAGGTTATTTTTTATCGCCATGCTTGGAGACAAGTTCATTTATTAGTGCTTCTTCAAAGGGCCCCTTTAACCTAACGACCTCTTTTGTTGCGTTATTTGGGATGGTCATTGAGAGCACATATTGCTGAATTTTCCATTCGTTGTTTTGTTTAGTCAATACCCCCGATCCTCTGCATAGACTCATTTGGGTATTGAGTAATTCATCGAACCAAGCTGTATTTCCGGTCTGGTTAAAATAAATATGACGTTCCATCGATTGAAAACTCCAGGCCTTTCCCTGGTCAAAATACGGTTTTGCCCAAATCATAAATTGTTCTTTGGTCCAATATTCTGTGGCGTCTGTGCCTATAAAAACGGCCTCTTCGGCAAAACAGTTAAAATACTGCTCAAAGTCGGCACTTGCAGCTGCATTATTGAACGAATCCAATAAGTAAATTATTTGGCTTCTTTCATTTGTATTCGGAATGGGGGTATACTCAGCAGACGTTCCGGGTTGTTGAGTACAGGCGCCTGACAACAGTAACAGTAGGGCCGAACCAAATAAGCGTAAGTGTTTTTTCATGTTTTTTTAAATTAATATATCTCAAAATTCGCTATTGTCCTTGTTTTTCGGTTTGGGGATGGTTGTCTTCTCCAAACAGTACAAAAGGTCTGTTGTTTAACAGATCTTGAAACAAAAAGATGGTCAGAAATAGGTACAGGCCGAAGGCCAGCACAATTAGTAGTTGTATCCACGATGTTTTTTGAATGTCCTGTCGGTCTTTGAGTTCACAGACCTCTCCCGGACAATATTGTGCTTTTTCCTTATAGAAGAGAGAATAAATTTTGCATCCAAGACAGAGTCCAAAAGCGGATTCAAAAAACAAAAATATGAGACAAATAAAACAGATCAAACCGGTAATGGGACTCTGTGAATTGACCACCACCAGAAAGACAAACATGGTCAGGGCAAGAATTACACCAATAATCCAGGCAAACTTTTTTTGTTGAGCTCCAACATATTCCGGCACCTGATTGCGGACAATCAGCCGACCGATAATAAGCGTAGGTGAGAATCGCGGATTGATGAATACACGAATTAAAATATCGGTAAGAAACAGGATAACCGCATATTTGAGCAATAGAAAATTGCCTGTATAAATGACATTCAGTATAGCAATAAACATCATTAAAAAGAGAATTCCGGCAGCGGCTCTTATCTCACGTTCGTTTAAAACAGGTATTTGATATCCTTCTACTTGTTCACCAAATTGCATTATTTTATTCATGTCTAATTTATGTTGATTAATTTTATTATGATTTTATCATTGATGTGGGGATTATTCTCCTATGTCCTCATTCCAAAGTTCAGGCTGGTCTTTAATGAATTGCTCCATCATCTCCCGGCAACCTTTGTGATTTAGTACTTGAATCTCCACTCCGCGCTCCTTTAATAGATTTTCCTCACCCATAAAAGTCTGGTTTTCACCAATCACTACCTTGGGTATCCCATACAGCAATATAACACCCGAACACATGGGGCAGGGTGACAGCGTAGTGTATAAGGTGCATTCACGGTATACCTGAGTCTTTTGCCGGCCGGCATTTTCCAGGGCATCCATTTCAGCATGGAGAATGGCACTGTTGTTTTGTACCCGGCGGTTGTGCCCGCGCCCAATCACTTGTCCATTGTACACCAATACAGAACCGATGGGGATGCCTCCTTCCTGCAATCCTTTTTTCGCTTCCTGGTATGCCTGATTTATCAAGCCTTCAGTTTCCATTGGAGCTATTCTTTAATTTTAATTCACAGAGTTCAACTTTATAACAAGATGATTACGCAGTAAAGATAGTAAATCGGGAAAGAAGTGATGTTATCCATAGCTATTAAAAGTCCGATAATGAAACCGGAGGATGAAAAAAATCTAAAAAATCCAAATAATTGATAACCAAAAGATAAAAAATGTATTACTTTTGTAAAAAAACGTGATATGTATGAACATATGCACAAACATTATTAAAAACCTATAATTAGTTGTATTATGAAAAAAAGCTCTACCTTTCTCGAAAGTCTTTATAGCAAGGCGACCCTTGTTAAAGGGCTGGTAATTTTGTTTTTGTTTTCCACTTTGTTTTTTGTTGGTTGTTATGAATGGGGTAACATTATTCAACCTTCATCAGCCACCATTAACAGCTATTTCAATGTTGTTTTAACAGCCCAGGATGATGGGAATCCGGATAACGACTGGACAAATCCCGACCTGGTCGACTATGGTTTGTTTGGTGTAATGATTCCTGTAGGCTGGGATGTAAAGGATAGCATCCCATTCAACATAGTTTGTTCCGATCCATCATATAACAATTCGGGTATATTGGTATACAATTCGGCCCATTCACAAACCCTTCAGGATTCAATACCTGCTCCAAACGGTTATTATTGGTGGGGAGCGGTTACTGCCGATGAAGCCAGTATGGTGTATTTTCAAAGCTTGTCGTTTTCCCCACGCATATATACCGATGATCAGGTGGGTCAATTTTTCCTACGCTATGCCATTGGCGACATGGATTACTGGGACCGCAACCCTGCTGATGACGTAAGCGACCCCATTCCCATTGTGATTGTTGATAACACGGGCGTGGAAGAAATGCTCTCCAATGCCAATGTATCGCTTTATCCGAATCCTGTTTCCGATCAATTACATATTCAATTCCAGAATTATCGGATGGAGGTCATTCAGATGGACATCGTTGATATAACAGGTAAGTTAGTTGTTCGTGGTGAGCTAACCCAACAAAATAACACCATTCAAATAAAAGATCTTGAACAGGGGGTCTATTTTGTAAAGCTACGCAATGGAGAAACCTCAAGTAGCTATAAAATGTTAGTTAATTAAATTGTTTATAGCTTTGCTTTCTGGAGTTGTTTCGACAATGATTTTGTCGGACAACTCCTTTTTATTAATTTTCTGATAAATTCCTTTTTACTATGCGTCATTTTATTCTTGTGCTTTTTTTTGCTAACCTGATGGCATCAGGATTGGGTCAGGTTTTTCCCGATACAGATTTTAACACACTGCTTCGAACCGAAAACGGTGGTTGGGTGGCTGGTGATGCTACTTATTCCATTGCTTTACCTGATGGCAGAACCTTATGGCTTTTTGGTGATAGTTTTATCGGTACAGTCAACTCCGATAGTTCAATTGTTCCAGGAGCCCATATGATAAGAAACTGTGCGGTAATGCAGGAGGGTGAAATCATGACGGCCATGTATGAAGGGACTTTTGAAAACCCTGGAGATTTTGTGCCAACAGAGGATAGTGATACCTGGTTTTGGCCAGAACACGGAATGGTTGAAAACAATACACTTAAAGTTATTTTCTCTGAATTTGGTCCCAATGGCGATACAACCGGATGGAATTTTGAATTCCGAAATACCTTTATCGTATTGTTTACCTATCCTGAGATTGAATTGATTGGAAGTATATTATTGCCTTATTATGATTTAAACGGTGTAATGTATGGTGACAGGATCATGTTATCCGGCGATTACACGTACATTTATGGTCGCAAAGAAGAAGTTGGAAACATTCCATATGCTCATGTGGCACGTGTTCCTGCAAGCGATGTGTTGGGTGATTGGGAGTTTTACAACGGGACAGGCTGGTCGGTAAGTGCGCAAGAATCAATACGACTTAGCAATCACCCGGTATCACAGCAGTTTGGTGTTTTTAAACACCTGGAAAAATATTTGATGGTTACACAGGAAATCTGGTTGGGTTCGAAGATCTATTCGCTGGTAGCCGATGCTCCTGAAGGACCATGGAATAATTTGACAGTATTGTACGAAACACCCCGGCCTTTTCCAACGCAACTCACCTATAATTCCTATCCGCATCCTCAATTTGATGATGAAAACGCTTTGCTGGTTTCCTATAATTCAAATGGTTCGTTTTGGGATATCTTTAGTAATATCGAGTTATATAGGCCCAATTTCATTCGGGTACCTTATAATTTAATCGATACGGCTTTTAATCCTACCGATATTCCACATTATGTTGTTGATGAAAATGAATCACTGTTGATCAATGGTGTTTTTCCAAATCCGGCCAACGAAAATATCGTGGTTTCCATCACTATTACCGAACCTATGAAACTGAAACTTCAATTTTATGACCTCATTGGTCGAAAAGTAAGGTCGTTACCCGAAGTAAGTTATTCGGTCGGTAAACATCAGATTACCTGTTCTATAAATAATTTCCCAAAAGGAATTATAGTGGCTCGGATGCACGATAAATCTGTCTGGTTTATACATAATTAGTCTATTTTTGCTAATAGAAACTTACATTCCTTGACATGAGATTTTCCATCGATCATAAAAGCCTGATTCCCTTGCATGCGCAGGTTGAAAAAATGCTCCGTGAAATGATCGAAGCACCTGAATACCAAAATAATGCGCTTTTACCCAACGAAATGCTACTGGCCAAACAATTAGGTATATCGCGCAACACAGTAAGGCAGGCGTTGAACAAACTTGTGTATGAAGGATTGTTGATTCGTAAAAAAGGTGTGGGAACGCGTGTTGCGGAAAAAAGTGTCAATACCAAGGCTCAAAATTGGCTGAGTTTCTCTCAGGAGATGAAAGCAAGTGGCATTGAAATCAAAAATTTCGACCTGCAGGTTTCATGGGAAAAAGCAGATGAAAAAATAGCAGCTTTTTTTAATATACCTATCGGTAAAGAAATTATGAAACTGGAGCGTTTGCGTGGAAGACCGGAGTACCCGTTTGTATATTTCGTATCCTATTTTCATCCTCGAATTGGTTTAACCGCAACAGAGGATTATACAAGACCACTGTACGAAATACTTGAAAAAGACCACTCGGTGATTGTGAAACTATCACAGGAAGAAATCAGCGCACATCTTGCCGGTGAGAAGATTGGGAAATTGCTGGGTATTTCGGCTACCAGTCCCATTTTAAAGCGCAAACGATTTGTCTATGATCCCGGGGGCAGACCCGTTGAATTCAACCTGGGCTATTACCGGGCCGATAGCTTTTCGTATACCATTGAGAGCGAACGGGAGCTGTAATGTTTTCATACTGATAGTGCTGATTCCCGCAGAATTATTATTTCTACACTTTCCTCCGCTTAATTCTGCAAAATCTGAGGGAAACAAAACCTTACAATAAACCAGCGGATTTCATTCTTATTGGATCATCCTATAAAAAAACTCTACTTGTGCCTTAATTGCTGAGTGCCAATACTCACTGTTATGATTGCCCTGACTATTAATAAATTGAATATCAATATGGTTAGCTTCGCAGACTTCGGCAAAATCGACATTAATCTTATAAAAGTCATCCTCGGTGCCACAACTAACAACAATGGGCCTATTCGCCAAATTGAGCTGATCTGTATTGCCTGCGACTGAAAATAGTTCCAGTATTTCGCTGTCATTTTCTATTTCAGACAGGCCCAATACCCGATCAATCCCATACTCGTCACTCCAATCTTGCAAGTCGAGCAATCCACTTAAGCTTCCGGCACTTGTGAAATAATCCGGGTTTTTTTCAAATAAGTACAAAGCACCATGCCCACCCATGCTAAAACCCGTGATAAAAACAGGCTCATTATCAACAGGATATTTCTCTGAGATAAACGGAATCAGGTCCTTTTCAAAAAACTGCTCATATTGATTCTCTCCTTCAACGGGACTGTCAATATACCAAGAATCGTATAGCCCATCAGGGCAAACAACAATAAAACCATACCTGTTGGCATAAGTTTGGCAGTCGATTATATCATCCCATTGATGGTAATTTCCACTCCATCCATGAAGTAAATACAGCAGTGGATGCAATTGGTCAACCTTACTGTCTTCGGGAATAAAAACCCAAACTGTATCGGGGCGATTCAGGAAATTTGATTTTAAAACAAACTGCTCCTGTGCAGCAACCTGAATGGCGATAACTGATGCCAGTAAAAAGAATACAAACGTCTTCATTTTGAATGAATTAATTGTTTTCAAGAATGAGTTTAAACGGAACCCGAATAAACACGGGACGGTATTTACTTGCATCCTCAAACAAGTCTTCGAGATTAAAGCTGTTTACACAATACGAAATCAGAAGCTCTTCGTTTTCAGTAAATTGTGGATGAGCGACCGGATTATATGCAAACAGGTCTTTTACAGGTTTCAGGGGAGCCAGTTTATATAATTCCTTTTCTTTACTCCATCCGGTATACGGTAAATCAGAAGTAGCAGAATATAAACTGCTTTCCAGAAAGTCACCCGATTGTGTTAAAAGCACATATTTATCCTTTAATTTGATCACACTAAACTGCTCTGATCCTTTAAAATTAGTCATGGGTTTGGCCAAGCGCGAATCGCTTACCCACTCAGTTCCTGTATAAAATTCCCATGGAGATACCACATTTCCTTTCGGAACGCGCGCTACATAAGGAAGCTTGTTTCCTGTACCATAGATGTAGGTGTAATCAGGTGCCTCATCGCAAACGGCATGTCCCCAATGAATTTCTTCTAAGTTGGGATATTCCAGGTGTTCGATTTTCTCCAGTTGGATCTCGGGAAGCGAAAAGGTAGCCACATTGGCTCCTGTCCACCTAAAACCCCAGCCACCTGGTTCAGCCTGGTAAAAGGAAGTCATAAATACCTTGAGTTTGTCGTTTTCAATAAAACCATCGCCTGGCCAATACCAGAGCGAATCTTCCGAAAACTCGGTGCCTTTCACCGCGTTGGGTGGAATCACCATGGACGATTCCCAACCATCGATCACCTGGTAAAGACTGTGCAATGAGTCGCCATCCTGAACGGCAAAGGCATTTCGGATAAAAACCGGGGAACGTTTTTCACGACTTCCATCCGGGTTAACCTTTCCCAGAAACGAATCTCCAAAAATCCAAACATTTCGGCCATCAGGCAACAGCACAGAATAATATCCATCTGATCCTGTTACTCCACAACAGTCGCGGGCAAAAAAGCTGGTAAATTGATTATCCACATAAACTGAATCACTTGACGTAACTTCTTCTGGTTTGGGATGAGAACAACAGGAGGCCATTAGAAGACTCACTATTATTGCAATGAAATAGAATAAGAATTTTTTCATACTTATCAATTAATAGAGTTAAAAAAAATTAGTTACATCATTCAATTATCCACCGCAATTACCAGGATTAAAGTCCCGGATTTGATATTGGTCATACCCATGGCATTAGATAATCTTCCTGGTGTAGTGAAATCGGCATGCTTTATATCGTAACGATTGAATGAATTCAGCCGTTAATAACCTATTCATTTATATATTGTTGAATAACTTTCTTCCACATTAAATAACCCTGACCATTGATGTGCAACCCATCCAGGCTATACTCCGGATTCAACTTATTATCTTCCCTGGCAAACAGGCTGAACAAGTCGATATAGGTGAGGTTCTTTTCTTCAGCCAGTAATTTTAGGAGTTGGTTGATCTCCATCAGATCGGTATTTTTTCTGGTGGTATGAATGGCATCCTCGGTAGGCAATGCACTTTGAATATACAGGGTGGTTTGAGGCGACTGTGCCTGAATGGTGTCGATGATTTTGCGGTAGTTGTCCAGAATATAATCCACACTTTTGCCATAGGCTAAATCGTTTGTGCCAATCATGATAAATATTTTGGCCGGGTGCGATTCGGTGACTTCGTTTAAACGTTCCAGAATACCATCGGTATCATCGCCCCCAATACCGCGGTTTTTAACGTTTGGATTTTGAAACAACTCCGACCATTCACAACCATCGGTAATGCTGTTGCCCAAAAAGATGATTTCATTTTTGGTGTTGGGAAGTGTTTCAAAGTTTTCTTTTTTGTGGTAGTAATAGGCTTTCATGGCTTTGTTCCAGGCTGCCATGTCTTCGGCAAATTTATCATAGGCCATGATGGTGTCGATTTCTGCTTTAGAAAGCAGACTACTCATCGAAGGAGGTGCATCCTCAGGATTACTACCCCATTTTTTGTTGGGTTTGCTGCCCATTTTTAGCTCCAGTTTTCCACCACCGACCAATTCCGAGTGATAAAACCAGGGTTTAGACAACTTTTTACCGTTTAGTTTCGCCGATTGGATGTACTTATTTTCGCGACTGACGTTTTTAGCCTCTATAACGAAAGTGCCACCAGGATAGTAATTGCTGTCGAGTTGAATCGTAACTTTTTCAAAAATCGGACTTCCAATTTCGTAGATGGGATTTAAAGAAGCTCCACCATCCATTTCAAAGAGCCCCATGGCACTCATTACATACCAGGCACCCATTTGCCCCTGATCTTCATCTCCGGGCCAGGCATCGATGCTGTCGCCGTAAAAGCCATACATGATTTCGCGCACCCATTTTTGTGTCAGCCAGGGAGCACCGGCATAATTGAACAGATAAGCCGCTTCCATATTGGGTTGATTGCCATGGTTGATGGGCAAAATTCCAACACCGACCAATCCGTTTTCATCTAAATTTTCAGAGTTAAAACGATGGGGAAGGGATTTTTCAAATCCTTCCTCCAACCGGCTAATATAGGTTTCTCTTCCCAATTGGTTCAACAGCCCCTGCTGGTCGTGGGGCACAAACCAGGTATATTGCCAGGCGTTGCCTTCAACAAAACCCGCTCCCAGAAAAACAGAGTGGCCATAAGGAGAAAAATCGGGTTCCCAGGTGCCATCCGCATTTTTCATCCAGACATACCCTTCCGCTTTATTGAATACATTTTTGTAGTTAAACGCCCGCTTGGTAAAGGTTTTATAATCCGATTCGTTTCCAAGTGCCTTAGCCATCTGGCCTACAGTCCAATCGTCGTAGGCATATTCCAGGGTGTTGCTTGTGGGGCCATCTTCAGTTGGAACATAGCCATATTTCAGGTAGGATTCCAGGTTGCGGTTGCCCACCAGCCCGCCTCCGGGATGAGGTTTTCCCTGTTCCATCTGGTTGTGCCGCATGGCAGTGTAGGCTTTGTTCACATCGTAGTTGCGGATGCCTTTTTGATAGGCACTTACCATCAGCGGGATTTCGTGGGACGCCACCATGATGCTGGAATACTCAATACCGGTGGGGCCTTTTGGAAGCCAACCACCCTTGTCATAAATTTCGAGCAACGATTTTACCCAACTGTTTGCCACTTCAGGATGTTGTAAAGTCCATAACTGGTTCAGGTTCCAGAAGGTGTTCCAAAAGGCATCGCCACCATAAACCACGTCTCCTGAATCCTTTAGTTGCTGCACTTTTTCGTACATGTCCACATACTTCCCGTTGACATCGCTCCAGATGGTACGGCTGGCATAAGCCCGGTACATGTTGGTATAGAATTTCTTATAATCTGTTTTCTCTCCACCCTCAATCTGAATGGAACCAAGTAACTGATTCCATGTTTCCTGACTGTTTGCGACCACCGCATCAAAGTCCCAGTTAAAAGGATCGAGTTCGGTTCTTAGGTTAAGCCTGGCCTGATCAATGCTAACCAGTGAAATACCCGACTGAACCAATATTTGTTCGCCGGCTTCAGTATCGAAAGTCACGAAAGCACCAATGTCATCATCCCCAAAAATCAGGTATATTTCATCAACGTTTTCGATGATATCTTCTCTCATCCAACCATTGAAAGTGGTAAAAGGCTTATTGAACCGCATCACAAAATGCAAAGTGAACTCATTGTAATTGGCTCCCCTCAAACTTTGCTGAACAGAATACCCTTCAATCACGGTATCGCTCACTTTGGTGATTTTGGCTTCAAAAATCTCATAATTGTATTCGGTGGGGATTTTCAGGTCGATGAGTACCCTAGCCGAATTGGATTTGGGAAAAGTATAGCGTTGAAATCCGGCACGGGTGGTCGATGTCAGTTCCGCATTGATTTTGTAATCTTCCAGGTAAACCTGATAATAGCCTGCCTGTGCGGTTTCGTTGCTGTGACTAATGCGTGAGCGGTATCCCAAATCAGGATTGTCCTCCGGGCCCGGTACAATCATCAAGGGACCAGTGGTTGGCATAGTCAGCAAACCGCCCATGGTCCAGGAATGGAGGTGCGAAAATCCCGCAATGTTGTGAATTTTGTATTCATAGCCTGCTTTCCAGCCCTTGCGCTGGTTGTCGGGACTTAATTTGACCATCCCGAAAGGCATGGCTACCCCTGGAAACAGCATCCACCTGGAAAAAGTGGTGCCCATGAGCGGATCCACATAATCTACTGGCTGTAGAATTTGCTTCATTGATTGACCAGAAAAGTTAACCGAAACCATCAAGATCGAAAACAAAATGAGCAGCTTTTTCATAAGACTATTGATTATCGAGTTGTTGTAACGCAAAGGTGTAGGCTCCCATCGCGATTGCGTGGCTGGCACCTATTTTGGATATGCCAACACCCGTTCGCGGCATGCTGTCGAAGGGAATAGTGCGTGTAGTTCCGGGTATACTAAGATTTTCGATCTTGCCCAATGCAAAAGTCTCAAGCTGACGGGGATCTTCCAGGTTAAACACTTTAAATGAAAGCCGGTCGTTTGGGGTTCCTGTGAAGTGCAGGTATTTTCTGTTAATTTCTTCAAACATGGTCTTTGAAAAAAGATTCCATGCAGCAGTGATTCCCCCGCCCAACACTACTATGCCATCAATAAGTGTAAGAATATTGGCAATAGAACTTCCCAGGGCTTCGCCAAATTGTTTATACGATTCCTGAGCAGCCAATTGGTCACCTTCCATCTTTCCCAAGGCAATGTTTGTGATATCTTTGGGCATGAATACCTCTGAAAAAGGCAGGTTAGCGACTTCGGCATACATCCGTTGAATGGCTCGTGTGCTAATGCTTTCTTCTGCATTCCAGTCGGGGTTAAATTTATTAAGGCTGTTGTGTACTTCCGCGCCACACGAACTGTCGCCAGCAATCAGGGTTTTGTTTAATACGATTCCACCACCAAAGCCCGTTCCGAGGGTTAACCCAATGAGGTTTTGATATTGTTTAATGCCTCCCAAGTCACCTATTTTCTGGTTGATTGCAGGAAGAAATCCCGACAGGGCTTCTCCGTATGCGAACAGGTTACCATCGTTGTTGATAAACACTGGCAGGTTAAACATATCTTCGAGTATGGGTCCGAGCGGAGTATGGTCGTTAAAGGCCTTAAAATTGGGGAGATTCCCAATAATTCCAAGGGCATAATCTGCCGGTCCTGGGAAAGCAAAACTGATGGCATCGGCCTTGCCTTCGGTTGCTTCTAATGCTTTGGAAAAACCCAACACAATGTTTCCCAGACATTTTTCCAGGTTGTGGGCTTCGGCCGGAAGTTTGATGGGATCCACAACGGCTTTATTGCCCTGAATAGCCGAAAACTCAAAATTGGTTCCTCCGGCATCCAGGGTCAGGATAATTCGGTTATCTGTTTCAGGATTCATCATCTCAATGTTTTATAACGTAATACGAGGCGTAGGTAATATACAAAATGCAGAATATCAGAACATAAATGGAAGCAACAAAGCCAAACAAGTCGCTCATTAATCCGATAACAGGAGGGATTATAGCTCCCCCACTCACTGCCAGGATAATTAACCCGGAGAGTTCGTTGGCATAGGCAGGCTTTTGCTCCACAATCAACGCAAACATAATTGGAAATACATTTGAGAAACCAAAACCGGTAACAAAAATCAGAATCCGTGTAAGCAACAGATCTTCTGAAAAAATGATGCCAACCAATCCCGCAAGAGCCAATAAAGTACTGACTACCATAAAGACTTTGATGTTCATTTTTCTGAGGAGTATAGCTCCCGCAAAACGTCCGGTCATGAGAGATGCAAAATAAATCACAATGCCCATACTTGCCGATTCGAGGCTGATAGAGAATTTGGCAGTTAAGTAGGTTGCTATATTGGTGTTCATGGCCACATCAAAACCTACCATAAAAAAGATGGATAGGATGGTGATAAGGATGTATGGGTTTTTCAGCAAGGCAAATGAACTTTTAAAAGTAGCGGGTGCTTTTTCTGTTTTCGATTCTTCTATTTTTACTGTACTCAACCACCAGGCAGAAAGGATGGAGATGGCCGCGAAAATGGGAAAAACCAATTTCCAATTGTTCAGATACAAGGCCAGTCCAGCGGTTACTATGGGACCCAACATGCTGGCAATGGCCTTGATAAGTTGCGACAAGCTCAGATTTGCCGCTTTTGAGCCTTCCGGCGAAATGTCAATTAACAATGGATTGGCTGAAACCTGTAGGATGGTATTTCCAATTCCAAGCAAGGCAAATCCAAGAAGTGCGGTGGGTAATGTATAATAAACAAAGGGGATGATTAATCCAACACCTGTGAGAATCATCCCAATAATTACAGTTATCTTCTTTCCTTTGCGATCTTGAAAGATCCCGGTGGGAATCGACATCAATGCAAACCAGATGAACACCATAAAAGGTATCAGCTGCGCCATTTTATCCGACAGGCTAAAATCCTGTTTCACATAACCAGTAGCTACGCCCACCAGATCGACAAATCCCATCACGAAAAAAGAAAAGATGACGGGAATAAAAATTTTAACGGAAGTTTTTTGATTCATTGATTATGAAATTAAGTTCTTACATAGGCTGCAATGGTTCCGCATTTTTTTCCAGTGGATTCTCCGCATGGAGATATCATGATTGATCCGGCAGCCGCAGGTACGATAAAAGTTTCTGCATAATGAAACACCATAGGTTCAAATAATCCTGTGGTACTTTCGACAATGATTTCGCGTCCCTGGATCACATTAAAAACCTGTACACTGCTACTGTTGTGGTGAAAAACAGGTTCTGTAAACCAATGACGATGGGTTTCAATAAACTCACGTTCATGGAGTCCGGTTTGTTGACATTCCCAGCCTTCGCCGCTACCCAATAATTTAACCTGATTGATCAGGTTGTCTTTAATCCATTGGGTAGTTCTGTTCCACTGAATCACATTTTTTCCATGTTCGATGTTGATGGGCCTTGGGTTTCCATCGAGGCCAAGCCTTCCCCAGTCCCAAAGCTTAAAGGTAAAAATATAAGGGGTTGAACTAATTTCGAGCACCATGCCATTTCGGCCCGAACAATGAACTGTACCGGCTGGAATAAGAAAATGATCGTGTTTTTTAGCAGGCCATTTCTCGATATACTGTTCATCAGGAAACTGTTCTCCAGTGGTTTCCGACTTTATTAACTCTGCCATCATCTGTTCACCATCAATGCCTTCTTTCAACCCAAGATAAACGATGGTATCCTCTTTGGCATCCAGCATATAATAGCTCTCATCCTGTGTATAGTGTAAGCCGAATTTCTCTTGGATATATTCGGTAATTGGGTGAACCTGAAGACTTAAATTGCCGCCACCCATGGTGTCGAGGAAGTCGAATCGGATGGGGAACTCGTCACCAAAACGGCCATGGACAGGATCACCCAACAAGGCCACAGGTTCATAAAATACAACGTTTACAGAGGGAAGCTCGAATTTTATGTTGCCGAATCCAAGATAGAGGCTGTTTTCTTCGGGCACACAGTTAAAACACCAGGCGTAATTTTTCTTGTCAGGATCCAGATCGCAGACTTCTTTCATCCATTGTCCGCCCCAGGGACCTTCATCAAAGTATGGAACCGGACTAAAAGGCTGATGAGCTGCCTGAGTCAACCCTTCGCGAACCAAGCTGCCTGAAAGCATTTTGGGTTCATTGCACGTATTGGTGTCCAGAACAAAATCCCATCGGCCCATGAGTTTTTTCTTGTGCCGGTCGAGCACACGCCAGTCAACAAAATACCCTCGTTTGTATTGCCGCTCGAAAGTATCCGTGAAGTTGGTAATCCCCAGGTTATTGACCTCATCGCGCCGCATGCGCAATTGAATCTCCCATCGGGCCATGTCGACATATACTAAAACATGCGGCTCATCTGTCAATAACGAAGCACCTATTCCAAATAAAAGGATGATGCCTTCCTGAATATTTGCAATCCGGGTTTTAACCTCATCTATTTTATCCTGATCGAAAAACTGATCCAGATTAAGCCGTGTCATATAGCCAAAGATACGATCTTCGGTCACATCAGTTTGGGTAAGATCATGTATTTCCTGCTCGGGCAGCATACAGGATTTGGAAAGAAAGATCTTGTCGGGATGAATATCCAATAGCAGCGATTTCAGTATTTCTTTCTCACAAGTTCCCTGATAGCAATCAACTACCAGTATCTTTTTTCTGCTGTTTTCATCCTCAAATACCTGATTCAACTGCCTGGTGATCGCGACCCAGCCAACCAAACACTCCTCTTCTGTTTTTCGAACCTGAACGACAGGATATTTATTAAAATTTGATTTCAAACGGTTTCAGTTTAGTGAATGATTATTGTAAATAGTCCAGAATTACTGATAGTTGGGATTTTGAGTCAGGTTGTGGTTGTTGTCGAGTTCGCGTTGTGGAATGGGAAACACGTAATTAAATGTTTGGGGATTGGCTTTGTCACCTTTTGCACGTTTAACATATTCGATGAGCTTACCCGTGCGCACCAGATCGTACCAACGTATGCCTTCGTTAACAAATTCCATGCGGCGCTCATGCAACACAGCGGTTCTGAAATCATCCTGCGAAAGTCCTTGCAAATCGGGCAACACATCGGCGTTCCCATTTCTAGCCCGGGCTCTCACCTGATTGATGGCAGTATAAGCTTCGGACGTGGGACCGGAGGCTTCGTTCAGTGCTTCGGCATACATCAGCAGGACTTCAGAATAACGCATCACATCGAAATTGGAACCGCATTGAGCCGTTTCTTCGGCATCATAGGCATCCTGATCCCAGTGTTTATAAATATGCGGATCAAATGTGTCGTACCAATAGTGATCGAAAAACGTAGCTTCTTTGCGGTAATCGCCCTCTTCAAAACTGTTTAGCAGATCTTCGGTGGGCAACATGATTTCAACTCCCGCATTAAAAACCCCTTGTACAAAAGGTAATCCACTAATTACAATCTGGTTGTTCTGACTCGTTTCTCCTTTATAAAACTGAGCCGCAAAAACCGATTCTTTTCCATTGCGGCGGGCATCTTTAAAATTGTCGGTGAAGTCAACCCATAGGTCATAAACGCCCAAATCCATCACCTGGTTGCAAGTACTGGCGGCCTGATCCCATTGTTTCAGGGTCAATTGAGTCTTGGCCAGCATTCCCAAGGCGGCTCCTTTGGTAGCCCTTCCCTTTTCGGTGGACTGGTAATATGCTTTTGGGCAACCTTGCGCGGCCAGGGTAAAATCTTCAATAATTTGATCATAAACCAATGATTTATCAGTACGCTTTAAATACACTTCCTCATCGGTTAAATCGGATGAAATAGGTGTTAAAACCAACGGAACATCACCAAATAACCTCACCAGATTGAAGTAAAACAAGCCGCGTAAAAACCGGGCTTCACCCAGGATTTGAGTTTTTTTCGTTGAATCCATTTTTATATCCGGAACTTTTTGAAGTACAATATTGGCTCTGGAAATGCCCAGGTACGATCCTTGCCAAATACCCTGCAGGTATGTATTAGTGCTTTGTAAATTGTAGTCGTTAAACTGATGAATGTTGGGATCATTAAGCGACTCACGGGCATTGCAGTCATCAGAACCCACATCCTGAATCAGCCATAAATAGCTGTTGTATTGATTTACATAAGTTAGCAAGCTGTAGGTTGCGTTGATCGCACTTATAGCATCCTGTTCTGACTGATAGAAATTGTCGTAATAAATTTTATGTGGTTCCAGCTCCAACTGCTTTTTGCACGACCAGGAAAACAACATGATTAATATGACTGTAAAAATAAATATCTTTTTCATCTTAGTAGGCTTAAAAGTTCAAGATTACTCCAATAATATATGATTTGGCAGACGGGTATCCACCATAATCGTAACCCATACGGGTATTGTCGAAGCCAAAACGACTTACTTCAGGATCGAAACCTGTGTACTTGGTGAAGGTAAGCAGGTTTTCTCCGGTGACATAAAAACGGGCATTGTCGATTTTCAATGCCGACATCCATTTGTTTGGCAGATTGTACGAAAGGGTGATTAGCTTAATGCGAACATAGGAGCCATCTTCCAGATATCGGTCCGACATTTTTAAATAGTCGGCATTTCGGTTTGCGCGGGCATATTCGTTGCTCGGATTATCGGGTGTCCAACGATTGAGCATGTCAGTAGAAGCGTTAGAAAGTCCGTTACCCGATTCCAACTCAAAACGGTTGCTGTTAAGAATCTGGTTGCCATGTTGTCCCTGAATAAAAACATCTAAAGTCAGGTTTCCATATGAGAAGGTGTTATTTAGCCCCCAAAAGAATTTTGGCAGCGCATGACCTATAATTTTCCGATCGTTGGCATCAATTACTCCATCGTGGTTTTGGTCGATATATTTAAAATCACCGGGCTCATTTCCATAGATGGCGGCTTCGGCATCTTGATCCAACTGCCAAATTCCATCGGCTTCCAGACCGTAGAAACTCCCCATTTGTTCTCCTTCCTGAATAACCGACCAGGTTCCTATTTTCAGTTTATACGTATCGTTGTTTACGTATAATGTTTTCCCTCCAAGATCGAGTATTTGATTTCTGTTAAAGGAAATATTGAAATCGGTATTCCACTTAAAGGCATTCACCAGATTGGCTGTGCGCAGACTAAACTCCACACCTGAGTTTTTCATGCTTCCAATGTTTTCCAAATAAACCGGATACCCTGTGGTGTATGGAATTTCGGAGTTGTAGAGCAGGTCTACCGTTTTTTTGTAGTAATAGTCGGTTGTTAATGAAATACGGCTGTCCAAAAATCCCATATCCATACCTACATCAAACTGATTGGTGGTTTCCCATTTAAGGTTATCGTTTCCAGGAACTTGAGGAGCAAATCCAGAGGCTGGAGACCCCCCATTAAAAAAGTAAGTGGTTCCGCCAATGGTTCGAATATAAGCATAATCGGAGATGCGATCGTTCCCGCTTTTGCCATAACTAATGCGAAGCTTTAGATCCGAAAAAACTCCCGATTCTTTGATGAAATCTTCCTGAATTAAACGCCAGGCCAAAGCGACCGAAGGAAAGAAGGCATAGCGGTTATTGCTGCCAAATCGTGAAGAACCATCAACCCTTCCGGTAACGGTAAGGAGGTACTTTTCTTTGAGGTTATAGTTTACCCGACCCAGATATGAAACAATGGCTGATTCAGCATTAGAAGCGTAAATACTTGGAAAATCCTCAGCGTTTTCAATACCATAATAGCCCAAAACATCATTTGGAAAATTGGTAGCGATGTCAATAAAGCTTCGGCTTTTATTATTTTGAAAAGTGAATCCGACTACCGCGTTTATTTGATGAATATCACCAAATTTCTTGTTGTAACTTAATGTATTTTCAGCGAGAATGGTTTGTAAATCGGTGGTGGCAAATCGGGCTTGTCCGCCATTAAATGAACCAGAGTAAACGGTTCTGGGTGTGTACATGTCTTGTGTTTGATGGTAAATGTCACTGGCCAGGCTTGTTCTAAATTTTAAATCCTTAATAAATTCATATTCCAAATAGATGTTGCCCAGCACCCGGTTAATGTTGCTTACCGCATCCACAATGCGTGTTACAGCCACCGAGTTATCAAGCCAGGCATCTGCGTTGGGATCGGTTAGGGTGTAGTTTCCATCTGCATCATAAACAGGTAATACCGGATTGAAAGTGAGTGCTGTATTAACCACTCCCGGAAAAAAGCCTCCAGGAGTATCTGTTGGTACCGTATTGCTGATGGTTTTATTATAACCGATGGAGGTTCCCAGTTTTAGTTTGTCGTTTACCTGGCGATCGAGGGAAACCCGAAAACTGTATCGGGTAAAGTCTGATCCAACAATAATTCCCTCTTGCGAAAAGTAGTCGCCGCTTACCGAATACGTTGTTTTCTCATTACCTCCACTAAAGGAAAGTTGGTAGTTTCGAATGGGTGCTTTTCTAAATATTTCATTTTGCCAATCGGTTCCTTTGCCAAGCGATTCAGGATCAGGATAAAGAGGGTTATATTCTTCAGGATCTGCGTTATAACCCGCCTCATCGTACAATTTAGCATACTGTGTGGCATTCATCACATCTACCGAAGAAGCTTTTTGCTGCATACCCACATAGGCACTAAATGTGATTTTGTCTTTTCCTTTTTGACCTTTTTTGGTCGTGATGATCACTACGCCATTGGCACCACGTGCTCCATAAATAGCTGTAGCAGAAGCATCTTTCAATATTTCCATCGACTCAATGTCGTTGGGATTGATGGAGCTAAGCCCATTTTCGGCCGGCCCCCCAATCCAGGAAAAATTCTGCTGGCTTTCCATCAGAACACCATCGATTACATACAGCGGTTCATTTCCCGCCATGATGGAGTTTC
>Ga0100379_10000873_pt1 | contig 31589 bp, 34 predicted proteins | sample CryGeymeta201503_FD_80418 | JGI IMG/M metagenome (GOLD analysis project Ga0100379, IMG submission 80418) | Groundwater microbial communities from Crystal Geyser aquifers in Utah, USA - Crystal Geyser metaG 2015-03 | ecosystem: Environmental > Aquatic > Deep subsurface > Groundwater | place...
CGCGGCGCAAGGTCCTCCGCCAGCAGACCCTGTACCGCGCGGGCGATCCGTTCGAGGCGCTCTACGCGATCCGGGTCGGCTTCTTCAAGACCGACGTGCTGAACGAGGATGGCCGCAATCAGGTCACCGGATTCCAGATGGCGGGCGAAATTCTCGGCATGGACGGCATCTCGAGCGAGATGCATTCGTGCAACGCGATCGCGCTCGAGGATTCGGAAGTGTGCGTGATTCCGTTCGACCAGCTCGAGTCCCTCGGCCGCGACATCGGCGCGCTCCAGCACAACCTGCATCAGGTGCTCAGCCGCGAGATCGTGCGCGACCACGGCGTGATGATGCTGCTCGGGACCATGCGCGCGGAGGAGCGCCTCGCCGCCTTCCTGCTCAATATTTCCCAACGGTTCACGGTCCGCGGTTTTTCGCACGCCGAGTTCCACCTGCGCATGACGCGGGAGGAGATCGGCTCCTATCTGGGGCTGAAGCTCGAGACCGTCAGCCGCGCGTTCTCGAAGTTCCAGGACGAGAAGCTGATCAGCGTCCAGCAGCGGCGTATCCGGATCCTCGATTCGGCCGGGCTGAAGAAGGCGCTCGAACGGCGCAGCGGCTGAGAGCACGCTACAAGAGGCTGAACACCCCACCGGGCCGGTGCAGCAGCGCGACCGACACGATATAGGCGAAGGCAGCGAGCGCGGCGAGCCAGAACGCGAAGCGCACGCGGCGCGTGCGTCCGCGGCGCAGCGCGAACATCCCGAAGCCGATGTAGGCCAGCAGGCCGAACAGTTTCGCCGTCAGCCAGCCGTGCACGAACGGATATTGTCCGAGCATGACCGCGAGGCCGATCGCGCTCGCCAGCAGCAGGGTGTCGATCACGTGGGGGGCCACCCGCAGCCAGCGCCGATCGAGGATCGGCGAGCCGGCGAGCATCAGCAGGCCGCGCGCGAAGAAGCCCGTCACGCTCAGCACCACGCAGCACACATGGACGTACTTCAGGATCAGATAGCTCATGCTCGCCCCGGACGGCCGTCGGCGCGCGCCCGCCACGTGAGCGGAGCGAAACGCCAGCCCCAGGCGGCGAACACCGCGGCCCAGCCGCAGGCCGCGGCGAACGCGAGCCCGGCCGCCGCGCCGGATGCGAACTCCGCCGCCATGCGCAGGAGCACCACCGCCTGGAGTCCCCACAACTGCACCCACAGCCTTGAGTCGGCCTTCACCGGCACGCCAGAGTGGCCGAGCATCACCCGGGTCACCATGCCCAGCACCAGGGTGCCGAAGAATCCGATGGTGAGCGCGTGCAGGGGCGCCAGCCCGAGCCCGCGCACCCCCGCGGCCGCGAGGACGCCCTGGAGCGCGAACAGCGCTTCGGCGATGCCCAGCCAGGCAAACGCGACGTGATGCATCGCGGCCAATCCCGCCCGCAGGCCGTCCCGCAGGTTCCAGCGCCAGGACAGGGTGAGCGCGGCAATGGCTGCGGGAGCATCGACGAGCCAGCTCCAGTCCCGCAGCCCGGACAGGCCGAGCGCGCCGTGGAGGATCGACGCGACCAGAATCACGTACAGCGCCCAGCGCGGCCGGCGCACCGCATAGCCGGGCAATGCCGAGGCGGTGAAGAACGGGATCACGCGGTGGCTGACCGAAGCCATCAGCGGAACCAGAAACCACCAGAGGCCGATCTCCACCGCAGCCCCAAGCAGGTCGATCCAGCCGGTGAACGCCGCGCCGATCAGGCACCCGATCCCGGCCAGCCCTGCCCACAGCGCGGCGGCGACGAGCACGAGGTGCATCCTGCCCGGCACCGGGTGCAGCGCGATCCGGGTGAGCTTCGCCGCGCCGCCCGCCCAGCCGGCGGCGACCATCACCAGGGCGGGGCCTGCGAGCGCCGGAATCCACGGGGCGGCGAATACGCCGAGCACGCCTGCCGCCATCAGCGCAAACACGCTGCGGTACAGCCGCGGCGCGATCTCGGGCAGCCCCTGCCATCTGGGCATGGCCGTCATCGCGAAGCCGAAGATGAAGAACGGCAGGACAGCGAAGACCAGCACGGCTGCGTGCAGCCAGCCGGGCGGCGGCGGGAACAGGGTCGTGCCCGCCAGGCGCGCACCGAGCTCGCCGGCCCAAGCGATCGCCGCGGCGAGCAGAAAAACGATGCCGCCGAAGAACATCACGCGGTGAGGCGCCCCGAAAAGCACGATCACGGCCCGCCTCATGCGTCCTCACCCTGCGGGGCCGATTCGGCGCCACCGCGTTCCGTGGTATGGTTCGCCGCCATCGCCCAGATCCTCCGCGCACCGCATTGGGCCGCACCCATGACCGAGCATGACGTCGTCGATATCGCCGCCCTCCTCTCGCGCCTGCCGCTGTTTTCCGCGATCACGTCCGCGCACATCGAGCATCTGGCAGCCGCGAGCCGGGAGAAGCGGATCAGGAAGGGCGAGACGCTGTTCCACCGCGGCGACCTCCCGCGCGGTTTCTACGCGGTCGTCTACGGACAGATCAAGCTCGCGTTCTCCTCGCCCCAGGGAACCGAAAAGGTGGTCGAGGTCATCGGAGCGCGGCAGACTTTCGGCGAGGCGGTGATGTTCATGCAGCGGCCGTACCCGGTCTTCGCCGATGCGCTCGCCGACACCCTGCTCGTGCACATCCCGTCCAAGGCAGTCATCGAGCTGCTGGAGGCCGACTCCACGTTCGCGCTGCACATGCTCGCCGGGCTCTCGATGCGTGTGCACCAGCTCATCCAGGACGTCGAGTCGTACTCGCTGCGCTCCGGTGCCCAGCGCCTGATCGGCTACCTGATCCGCAACTGCCAGGAGCCCGAAACGGGCGCGGACCGCACGATGGACCTCGAGCTGCCGACATCCAAGCAGGTCATCGCTTCGCTGCTCAACCTCACCCCGGAGACGTTCTCGCGCGTGCTTCACGACCTCAGTTCGAGCGGCCTCATCACGGTGCACGGCCGCCACATCACGATCAACGACATCGAGCAGCTTCGCAGGTACGAGCCCTGAGGCGGCCGGGCGCGGGCATGCCTCGCGCATCAGGGTGCGCTCCCGCGCGCGGCCGCGCTCAGGCGCACACACACCCGCAGCGCCTGCGCGAGGTTCCATTCGAGCATCGCGCACGAGGCGGCGAAGAGCGCGCCGCCGGGGTAGATCAACGGCGGCCAGGCCGGTGCGCAGGCGAGGCACGCAAGCGCGGCGAGATGCAGACGCGACTGTGCGCTCGCCCTTGCGCCCGGGACGAGCTGGTTCATGTTCGGCGCGATCGGCATCCGCTTCTGGAGATGCAGCCAGAGTACGAACGGCACGATCCGGTAGAGCATGCCGTTGATCACCGAAACGAAAAAGCCGATCAGGAGCAGGATTCCGAGCACGAGCTCGATGCGGACGCGCAAGCCCCCCTCCGCCCAAGGCAGCACCACGCCCGCGGCCACGGCCGCAAGCATCGAGATCATTGCGATCCGGAAGAACGAGAAGGTCGCGTCGGTGAGCTTGCGGCGGCGCCGGCGCTGCAAGCGAAGCGTGACCGACGCGAACACCGCGCCGCAGGCGAGCAGTACCAGGCCCAGCATGGAGCGCACGCCGGCACCGGCCTCCGTCATGTGCGCGACGCTCCACGCGATCACGGCACCGATCACCACCCGCGGCAGCCAGAACGAAAACGCCGCAGGATAGGCGGGCGTGAGCTGGAACATCGGCACGACCAGGTAGGACACGCCCGCGACCAGCGTCAGGCCCCAGCCGAACACTGCCCACGCCGCATGAACCGGCGCGAGCTGCGCGACCGGCAGCGGCCACGACCAGGCGAATGCGCCCGCAGCCGCCGCACCGAGCGCGACCGTCACCGCGAGCGCGCCGACCGCCAGGCGCAGCGCCGCGATCGTCGCACCGCGCGCACTCGTTCGCAGCAAGGCCGCGAGCACGACCACGGCATAGAAGGCCATCGACGCGACGAGCACCGGCACGGCGAGCCGCAGCCACCCCAGCCGCTCGGCCGCCAGTCCCGCGGTGAGCGCGAGCGCGCCCGCACTGATCCCCGTGTGAGCGACCCACGCCACCAGGCGCGGGCGCCAGACGTTGGCGCCGGTCGACACCGGCGAGACCTGCAGCAGGGCGCCGCACATGGCCTGCAGCATGAAGCCGAGGGTGACGAGATGGGTGGCCGCCAGCGCCGGAAACCCGCCGCGGGTCTCGACCAGCTCCGGCCCCTGCCAGAGGAGGAAGACGCCGAAGACGATGCCGAACAACGGCGCGGTGAGCAGGAAGCGCAGCGGCACCGAGATCGGCGGCGCCTGTTCGAACGAGAGCGCGGCTGCCATGGGCGCTCAGGACGCGCGCCGGATGCGGATCTCGAACGTGCCGTCGGCCCGGCTTTCCGTGCGATGGCAGAAGCCGTTGTCCCGGAGGATGGAATAGAGCGGATGCGGCTCGCGGTACAGCAGCAGGACCAGCTCGTCGTCCGCGCCGAGATCGTCGAGCGCCGAGAGCGTCAGCTCCAGCGGCTCCGGCGGCAGCAGATCCCTCGCGTCGATCACCTTCCCCGCCACCGCTGCACGCTCAGGCCGCAGCCCCCAGGCTGCGCTCGATCTCCTCGAGCAGCGCGGCATCCGTGCCGAGCGTCTGGTCGCACATCGGATAGAGGATGTTCTCCTCCTTCATGTTGTGCTGCTGCATGAGCACGAGCTGGGTGTCGGCGGCGCCGCAGAAGGCGTCCGCGTCGCGTGCCTTCACGGCCGCCTCCATCTGGGCGATCATGCTGCGGATCTGGGTATGCTCCATGCGCATCACCTGGGTCGGGCCGCCGAACATCCCGGAGCGCTGCTCGAAGGCCGGAAAGAGGACGTTTTCCTCGGTGTCGAAATGACGCTCCAGCGCCTCGCGGAAGCGCGAGAAAGCCGCCTCGCAGGCCGCCCAGTCGCCTCGTCCCGCCGCGTCCTCGGCGATCGCGAACTGCTCGTCGCAACCCTTGTGGTGCTCCTGCATGCCGTCCGAAATGTTCTTCATGGCTTGTCTCAGGGAGTGTCGCGGGCATTGTCCCGGCGCCCTCCGGCGGCCGCCTTGACAGGCGTCAAGTGCCCCGGGTTCCACCGTCAGGCGGGGTGCAGTCCGGGCGGAACCTCGCCGCTGATCAGATAATGGATCAGATCGCGCACCGGACGGATCGCATCCCCGAACGGCAAAGCCTCGGCCCCGCGGAAGAACAGTCCGCCCTTGAGGTCACCGGAGAGCGCCGCGGCCAGTTGCAGGTCGATGCAGAACTGCCCCGCCTTGGGCAGCCCGTCGCGCAATCCGCAGGAGAGCAGGCAGTCCCAGTTCAGGCTGCAGCGGGCGCGGCGATGGACGCGTTCGCGGAACTCCTCGAAGTGTTTCAGGTAGTGCGCCAGCCAGGGCGTACGCACGGCGCGCGCGGGAAGCCCCGCCACGCTCATGAAGGTGACGATGTCCTCGGGCCGCGCCTCGGCCAGGACCTTCTTGAACACCGGGTGCGCATCGCCCTCCTGCGTCACCGCGAAAGCGGTTCCGACCTGAACCCCCGAGGCACCCAGCGCGAGCAGGGACCGGACACGATCGTAGCTGTTGACGCCGCCCGCGGCGATCAGCGGGATGCGCTCGGCTTCGATGCCGAGCTCCCTGAACAGTTCGAGTGCGGCCGGAATCACCGTCTCGAAATCGAAGCGTGCATCTCCCACGTCTTCCACCCGCGATGCGCCCAGATGACCGCCGGCATAACGCGGGTGTTCGATGACGATCGCATCGGGCAGGTGATGCCTGCGCATCCACTTGCGCAGCAGCAGCGAGATGCCGCGCACGTCCGACAGGATGGGGATCAGGGCCACCTGCGGAAAACCGGCGGTGAGATCGGGCAGATCGAGGGGCAGGCCCGCGCCCATCACGATCGCGCCCGCGCCGCTCGCGCACGCCTGGCGGACAAGATCCGCGTACTGGGACACCGCCCGCATCACATTCACCGCGATCAGGCCGCGGCCCTGCGCGAGCGCGAGCGCCTGCCGCACCTCGCGATCGAGCGCCTCGAGGTTGGCCGCGTTGATGTCGTCCTTCGTGCGCGAACGGGCGGTACGCTCCATCAGGTCGGGATGCAGGCGGCGCAGATCCACGCTCGCGATCGTGCCCACCGCGTTGCACGCCGCCACCGCACCGGAGAGGCGGTGCGCCGAGACGCCGACCCCCATCCCGCCCTGGACGACGGGCAGCAGCGCGCGCCCCTTGATCCGCAGCGGAGGCATTCCGGGTTCAGTCATGTCGCGTTCCCGCCCCGACGAATTCCAGCAGCCCGGCCGCAGCCGGGTCGATAATCAACGTTGGATGGATTTTACTCCGGCGCCGACACGCAGGCCCGCGTGCCGAGCGACCACGCCCGGATCAGTTCGCGCGCTGCGAGTACAGGGTTTCGGAGGGCAGTTCGCCGAACATCTTCCGGTAGTCGGCGGCGAAATGGCTGAGATGCCAGAAACCCCAGCGCGCGGCAACGTCTCCGACCGAGGTGCGCCGGGTGCCGCATGCCTTCAGTTCCCTGCGTACCCCCGCGAGCCGGAGCGCACGCAGGTAATACACCGGCCTGACGCCGAGCACTTCCCGGAAGCAGTACTGCAGGGTCCGCCGGCTGACCGCGGTCACGGCGCACAGATCCGCCACCGAGACCGGACCGTCGCGGTGGCTGAGTAGATACTCGCGCGCCTTGTCGACGACGCGGCGGCGCACGAGGTAGTTGACCGGAGTTTCGGGCTCCGTTCTCGCGCACCGACTGATTGGTGACTTCGCGGAACAACTGCATCGACTCGAACCAGACCTCGCTGAGACTGCCGCGAAAGCGCCCGGCCGAGAGCTGGTCGTAGGACTGATCCCAGCAGCGCAGGCGCTCGGCCTGCTCGTCGGCGTCGTGCGTCTCGATGCGCGCTTGCAGGTAGCCGACATTCGCTTCGGCTACGCCCGCCTTCACGCCTAGCCAGGACGAGCGATCGCCTTCAGACGACACGGCCACTCCGCATCTCCACACCTGTTTGAGGAATTAACAAATGCTACACCCAACCGATTTCGTGCGCCAACCCGGCGCGCGCCCATGCGTCGCAACCCTTGCCGATTTTGGCTAACGGCGTCCGCGCGAAGCGACCTAGACTCGCCGCACGATGAGGTCCCACCACGCGCACCGATCGCAGTGCCAGGGCTGTGGATCGCGAAGCTCGGGAGGCGGAGAAGCGATGAGCACCTGGAGGAGAGGCCCGGCAATCGCGCTGGCGGTCGCGACGCTGGCGAGCGGCGGATCGTGGGCCGATGTCGCCATCGAGCAGGTGACGACTGCGAAGCTCGCGCCGGCCACGCCGCATCGCGTGTATGTCACCGATGTCGCGATCAGCCACATCGTCGACGGCCGGGTCCACGTCGTGGACGGCGACAGCCTCAAGTATCTGGGCATGATCGCGTCGGCTTATGCGGGCCAGACCACGCTCTCCCAGGACGGCAGGGAATTCTACGTCGCCACGACCTACTATTCGCGCCTCAGCCGCGGGGAGCGCACGGACGTGGTCGATATCTATGATACGGCCACGCTGGCGCAGGTCGGGGAGATCCCGATCCCGCCCAAGCATGCCCAGGCGCTCAATTACAAAGGCATTCTCCGGACCACGCGCGACGGCCGCTTCCTGCTCGTACAGAACGCCACGCCGGCGACCTCGGTCAGCGTCGTGGATCTCAAGGCACGCAAGTTCGTGGCCGAGATTCCCACGCCGGGTTGCTGGACGGTCATTCCGTCCCAGTCCGCACCGCAGCGTTTCGCCGCCCTGTGCGGCGACGGAAGCCTGCTCGTGGTCACGCTCGACGGCGACGGGCGCCAGGCGAAGATGGCGCGCAGTGCGAAGTTCTTCGATCCGGACGACGATCCGCTCTTCGTGCAATCCGAGAACCTCGGCGACGAGCACCTGTTCGTCTCCTTCAAGGGCAAGGTCTACAGTGCCGATCTGTCCCAGGAAACGCCCCGTTTCGGATCCCCGTGGTCGCTGGTCACGCCCGCGGAGGCGAAAAAGAACTGGCGGCCGGGCGGCTATCAGCCGATCGCGGTCCATCGCGGCACGCACCGGCTCTTCGTGACCATGCATCCCAACGGCAAGGAAGGCAGCCACAAGGATCCGGCGCAGGAGATCTGGGTCTTCGATTTCGATTCGAAGGCCCGCATCCAGCGCGTCAAGGGAGCCAACGCGGTGTCGATCAGCGCGAGCCAGGACGACAAGCCGCTGCTGTTCGCGCTCGACGGCAAGAACATGGGGCTGGTCGTGTTCGAGGCGGCGAACAAGCTCGTCCAGAAGCGGCGGCTCGATCCGCTCGCCGAAACCGCATTCCTGCTGGAAACGCAGCCATGAGCCTCGCACTGCCCTGCGATCCGGCGGTGACGAGCATCGCCGCCGCGGCCCTGAGCGTGATCTTTCTGCTCGCCGCGTGGCACAAGCTCCGCGACATCGACTCGTTCGAGAGCGCGGCGGCCGCCTACCGCTTGCTCCCGGCCGCGTGGATACGTCCGTTCGCGCGCCTGCTCCCGGCGCTCGAAGCGGTCGCCGGAATGGGCCTGCTCTTCGCAGCCATCCGCGAACACGCTGCGTGGCTCGCACTCGGATTGCTGTTCGTGATGACCGGCGCCGTCGCGATCAACCTCGCGCGCGGCATCCGGGACATCGACTGCGGCTGCGGCAGTGCTCCCATCCCCTTGTCGCCCTTTCTGGTCGCGCGCAACCTGGTGCTGGCAGGCGGCCTGATCGTGGCGATGCAGGCGAGCGCGCCGCGCGCGCTGCACTGGCTCGACTACGTGACCGTGGCCGGCGGCACGCTGGCCCTGCTCGGACTGTATGCAGCCGGCAACGAACTGCTCGCCACCCACACGCGGGCGCAGGAAGCGAGGAACCACGCATGAACGAGGCGTTGATGGTCTCGAACATCATTCTCTGGGTCGTGGTTCTGGCGCTGGTGGTCGCGCTGGTCGCCCTCGCGCGCCAGGTCGGAATCCTGTACGAGCGCGTCGCCCCGATCGGCGCGCTGATGATGGATTCCGGTCCGAAGGTCGGCGACGAGGCGCCGGCCTTCGATCTCGTCGACCTCGCCGGACAGGCGGTTTCCCTCGGCAAGCCCGCCGACCGGAGCACGCTGCTGTTCTTCCTGTCGCCGAGCTGCCCGGTGTGCAAGAAGCTGGTGCCGATCCTGGGCTCGATAAGATCCCGTCGCTCAGCTTCACGCCGGGGGCCACCAACTACTTCCTCGAGTACGGTCAGGACCGCGACCTGTGGGGCGTGTCGATGAATACCACGCTCGGCAAATGGGCCGTGGGCGCCGAGCTTTCCTACCGGCCGCGCGACAGCGTGTTCATCGATCCGACGGTGCCGTTCACTGGCCCTCATGCGTGCTTCGCCCCCGGCGCGACGCTGGACAACTGCCGCGGCTTCGTCGAGGAGCGCAAGTGGCAGGGCCATCTGACCGGCATCTATCTGCTCGGCCCGCAGGACTGGGGCGGCCTGGTCAGGACGCTCGGCGCCGCCGAGGGCATCTTCCTCGGCGAGCTGGCGGTGACCCACTATCCGAAGCTCGACCGTTCCGGAGCGATCCCCTATCTGCTCTCCGACTACACGCTGCCCGACAAGACTTCATGGGGCTACGTGTTCGAGCTGGGGATCACCTACCCGCACGCGTTCCTGGGAATCAACGTGACCCCGCAGATCGACGTCTCGCACTGGTTCAGCGGGACCAGCCCGAATGCCATTCCATTCGTCGAGGGCGCCAAGTCGGCGATGCTGTCGCTGAACTTCGACTACCAGAGCAAGTGGAAGGGGCAGATCGCCTACACCGGCTTCTGGGGCGGTGGGCAAAACAACCTGCTGCGCGATCGAGATTTCCTCTCGATGAGCGTTTCGTACTCGTTCTGACCTTCGTGACGGTACCCGGACACGCGAGGGGCACCGCGGTGCCCCTCGCCGGGGGACACCGTGCATCCGATTCGCCACTTCTTCCAGTCTGACGTCGAATGATCGTCGCGCTCGTCAAGCGGCTGGAGCGCCTGTTCTTCGGGCATCGCATCGCGACGCTCGCGGTGCTTGCCGCGTTCACCGTGGCGATGGGCTATTTCGCCTCGCAGTTGCGCATGTCCGCCGGCTTCGAGAAGCAGTTGCCGAAGGGACACGAGTACGTCCAGACGTTCTCCCAGTACCGCGACCAGCTCTTCGGCGCGAACCGCGTCGTCGTCGTGGTTCACAACCGGAAGGGCGACATCTGGAACACCGGGTCCCTGCGCAAGCTCTCGGAAGTCACCCAAGCCGTCATGTTCATGCCCGGCATCGACCGGCGCACCGTCACCTCCCTGTGGACCCCGAACACGCGCGTGCTGGAGATCACCGAGGAGGGCTTCCACGCCGAGGATGTGATCGGCGGAGACATCACGCCGGACGGGCTCACGCCCGAAAAGATCGAGCGCATCCGGGGCAAGGTGCTCGTCGGCGGATACGTCGGAAACCTGGTGGCCAACGACGGCTCGGGGGCGATGGTCACCGCCGATCTGCTGGAGGAAGACCCGAAGACCCGGCGAAGGCTCGATACTCTCGAACTCGGCAGGAGACTCGAGCAGGAGGTCCGCAAGAAATACGAAACGAGCGAGTTCGACATCCAGATCATCGGCTTCGCCAAACAGATCAGCGACATCGCCGACGGTGCGAAGAGCGTCGCACAGTTCTTCCTGCTCGCGTTTCTGCTCACCGGTGCGGCCGTGTATTGGTACTCGCGCTCCTGGGTGCTGACCGTCCTTCCGCTGCTGTGCTCGCTCACTTCGGTCGTGTGGCAGTTCGGAAGTCTGCGGCTGCTCGGCTACGGGCTCGACCCGCTCGCGATCCTGGTGCCGTTCCTCGTGTTCGCGATCGGCGTGTCGCATGGCGTGCAGCAGATCAACTACATCTCGAAGGAGCTGTGCAAGGGCTCGGACACCCTGAGTGCCGCGCGCGCCAGCTTCACGGGTCTGTTGATCCCGGGCTCCATGGCGCTCACCACCGCCTTCGTCGGCTTCGCGACCCTGATCCTCATCCCCATTCCCATGATCGAGGAACTCGCCATCACGGCTTCGATCGGCGTCGCCTACAAGATCGTCACCAACCTGGTCATGCTTCCGGTCTCGGCCTCGTTTTTCCGGTTCGACGACGGCTACGTCGCACGGGTGAACCGCCTGCGGGCAGCCCGTTCCGGATTCATGCGGGTACTCGGGCGGATCGCCGAGACCCGCTTCGCCGCGATCGGAACGCTTGCGTGCCTGGCGCTCTTCGTGACCGCCTATTTCCAGAGCCAGGGACGCCATGTCGGACAGCTCACGGCCGGCGCACCGGAGCTGCGGGCAGAGTCGCGCTACAACCGCGACGCCGAGGCGATCGTGTCGCGGTTCGACCTCGGCCTCGACCTCCTCACCGTGGTCTTCGAGACGCCCAAGGACGGCTGCTACGATCACCGCATCATGGAGCACATCAACCAGTTCGGCTGGCAGATGGCGAACACACCGGGCGTCCTGTCGGTCGCTTCCGCGGCGAGTCTCGCCAAGCTCGCCTACGCCGGAACCAATGAGGGCAATCCGAAGTGGGCGATCCTGCCGGGCAACGTCAAGTCGCTCGCCAACGCGGTCGGGCTGGCCGGCGAATCTCAGACGCTCTACAACTCCGGCTGCACCGTGATGCCGGTTCAGCTCTACCTCGCCGATCACAAGGCCGGCACGATCCGGGGGGTGATCCGGTCGGTCAAGCGCTTCCGCGACTCCGAGAAAATCGACGGCGTGAAGCTGCGGCTCGCGAGCGGAAACGCGGGGGTGCAGGCAGCCATCAACGAAGTCCTCGAAGCCACCGAGCTGCCGATGATGCTGTATGTCTACGCGACCATCATTGCCCTGGTCTTCGTGACCTATCGTGATTGGCGCGCCATGCTCGCCTGCTGCGCACCGCTGACCCTCGCCACCTTTCTCGGCTACTGGTTCATGAAGGAACTCGATATCGGGCTGACGGTGGCCACCCTTCCGGTCATGGTGCTGGCGGTCGGAATCGGCGTCGATTACGCGTTCTACATCTACAACCGCCTGCAGATCTACCTCGCCGAGGGCGTCGACATCGTGACCTCCTTCAAGCAGGCGCTTCAGGAAACGGGCATCGCGACGGTCTTCACCGCGATCACGCTCTCGATCGGGGTCGCGACCTGGTCGTTCTCGGAGCTGAAATTCCAGGCCGACATGGGACTGCTGCTCACCTTCATGTTCATGGTCAACATGCTGATGGCCATCACGCTGCTGCCCGCGCTGGCGGTCATGATCGACGTCCTGATCCCGCGCCGGCGGCCCGTGCGCGCGCCCTTCCTCAGCCATTGAAGGAGAAGTCGCCATGTTCGGGAAGCTGATGACCGCGCTGGGCACACCGCCTGCTCCGGGGCCGGACACCGTGGCCAGCCCTTTCGATCGCACGAAGATCGCCGTGGCGGCGCTGCTGGTGGAAGCCTCGCGCGCCGACCGGGCGGTGACCCACGAAGAGAAACAGGCGATCCGGCGGGTCATCTGCGCGAACTATTCCCTCTGCGGCGAGATCGCCGAAACGCTCCTGAAGGCGGCCGAGGGTGAGTTCGCAGCCGCGCTCGAGGACTGGGTCTTCACCGAGGCCGTGCGCACTGGCTTCGACCGCGCCCAAAGGGAGCAGGTCGTCGCGATGCTCTGGGAAGTCGTCTATGCGGACGCGCGCCTGGCCGGTCTGGAGGAACAACTCATGGAACGGCTGGCCGTTGCTCTGGACATTCCCGAGGCCGTCGCCGACGAGATCCGCAGTCAGGTCTTCGCCAGGGTCGCCCTCGAGCGCTCGCCCGGCGAGGACAGCGGCGACGATTCATGAGAAGAAGCGCCCTGCGGACCGGTTGTTGGCTTGTCGGCCTGACGCTCGCGGCCGGGTCATCGCTCACCGGCGCCGAGACGCAGATGCCCGACCCGGGCAGGCCGGCCTACCTCGCGCGACTCGCGGCCAAGGCGCCGCTCACGGACGTGACGCGGGCGGGAAACCGTCTGGTCGGCGTAGGCGATTTCGGGATCGTATTGCTGTCGGATGACGCCGGACGATCCTGGAGGCAGGCACGTGCGGTGCCGGTGCGCTCCATGCTCACGGCCGTGACTTTCGCCAACGAGCAGCGCGGCTGGGCGGTCGGGCATGGGGGCATCGTGATCGCGACCGCCGATGGCGGAGAGAACTGGTCCCTCGTGCATTCCGCCGGGGCGGAAGTCAGCCTGCTCTCGGTGTGGTTCGCGGACGCGAACCGCGGTATCGCCGTCGGAGCCTTTGGATACGCCATGGGAACCGCCGACGCAGGCAGGACCTGGACGCGGATCACCATCGGTGCGGGCGACGACGCCGACCGGCATCTCAATCGAGTGTTCCCCGGACCCGGCGAGTCCCTGTTCATCGCCGCCGAGACGGGAACCGTCTTCGTTTCCGGCGATCGCGGGAAATCGTGGGCGACGTCCAGGCTGCCGTACAACGGATCGATGTGGGGCGGCATGGCCACCCGGGACGGCACGATCCTCGTGTGGGGCATGCGCGGGCACGTGCTCTCGAGTGTGGATCTCGGACGCACCTGGAACGATGTCCCGACCGGAACCGACCAATCGTTCTCGGGGGGTACCCCGCTCGCGGACGGCACGATCGTGCTCGCCGGCCTGGGCGGCGCGCTGGCGGTGAGCGGCGATGGCGGTCGCCACTTCCGGTCCTCGATCCGGCCCGACCGCGGCAACTACACCGCGGTAATCGGGGCCGGCGGATCGGACCTCGTGCTGGTCGGCGGCGCGGGCGTGCTCGCCGCATCGAGCGCCGACGTCCCCTCGAACTGACGGCCCGCCTCTTCCGCGGTGCCCGAGCGAGAAACGCGCTGGCGAGCCTTTCCGTGGCATCCTCCGCGATGCATGAGTCTGCCCATGGACGCGAGCATGCAGGAAGACGGAGCGATGAACTGCCTGATGAGTGCATGGCACGGCCATGAAGCGGAGCTGCGCGCGTGGCTCCGGAAACGCCTGGGCAACACTCATGAGGCCGAGGACCTGTTGCAGGGGCTGTTCCTCAAGGCACTGCGCCAGGGCCGGAGATTCTGCGAAGTGGGCAACGCCCGCGCCTGGCTGTTCGAGGTGGCGAGAAACGCGTTGGCCGACCATCTGCGCCTGAAGAAGGAGCAGGTGGAACTTCCGGAGGACCTGGCGGCGGATGCCAGCGAGCCCGCCGGTGTGGACAGCCTGGCCGCGTGTCTTCCGCGCGCCCTCTCGGAGCTGTCCGACGAAGACCGCGCGGCCATCACCCTGTGCGACCTGGAAGGTCTGAGCCAGAAGGACTTCGCCCGCCTCGAGGGTCTCACGCTGCCCGGCGCCAAGTCGCGGGTCCAGCGCGCCCGCAAGCGGCTGCGCGACCATCTCACGAGCGCCTGCCAGGTGCGCTTCGACGAGGCGGGAAAGATTTGCTGCTTCGTGCCGCGGGAGAAGTAGGCGGCCCTGCATCCTTTCCCCGGTTCGTTCGTCTTCTCGTCAAGCAAGGCGCATCGCGCCTCGCACGAACGCCATGGAGAGCCCGAATGCAAGCGATCGCCTTGAGACTGAAGCGCTGGAGCATCGAACAGCCGCTGATCTTCCTTCCGCTGGCGGCGGCGGTCTGGTTCGCCCTCTACCAGACGCTGATCCCGGCTTCCGAAGCCCTGGTCGGTGCCCTGCCGGTTGCGCGCGAGAGCCATCTGGGCAGTGCGCTCCAGTTCTTCTTCTACGACACGCCCAAGGTGCTGCTGCTCTTGACCGGCATCGTCTTCGCGATGGGCATCGTGCATACCTTCGTGTCCCCGGACCGCACCCGCGCGCTGCTCTCCGGGCGGCGGCTGGGCGCGGGCAACGTGCTGGCGGCGAGCCTGGGCATCGTCACGCCGTTCTGCTCGTGCTCGGCGGTGCCGCTTTTCATCGGCTTCCTGCAGGCGGGCGTGCCGCTGGGCGTGACCTTCTCGTTCCTGATCTCCGCGCCCATGGTGAACGAAGTCGCGCTGGCGCTGCTGTTCGGGATGTTCGGCTGGAAGGTCGCGGCACTCTACCTGGTGCTCGGCCTGGCGGTGGCGGTCCTCGCCGGACTGGTCATCGGCAGACTGGGAATGGAGGCGCATCTCGAAGACTGGGTGCGCGCGATGCAGAACACGCAGGCGCCCGCCGCCGTGACCGGCGCCGACATGCGCTGGGGCGAGCGCATCGACAGCGGCTTCCGTCACGTGCGCGAGATCGTCGGCAAGGTCTGGCCCTACATCCTTGCCGGCATCGCGCTGGGCGCCGGCATCCACGGCTATGTGCCGGAGGACTTCATGGCCTCGATCATGGGCAAGGACGCACCCTGGTGGTCGGTGCCCGCGGCGGTGGCCATTGGCGTGCCGATGTACACCAACGCGGCGGGCATCATCCCGATCGTCGAGGCGTTGATGGGCAAGGGCGCGGCGCTGGGCACGGTGCTCGCGTTCATGATGAGCGTGATCGCGCTCTCGGCCCCCGAAATGATCATCCTGCGCAAGGTGCTGAAGCCCCGGCTGATCGCCACCTTCGCCGGAGTGGTGGCCGCCGGCATCCTGCTGGTGGGCACTGTCTTCAATCTCGTCTTGTAAGGGGAGTGTTCATGGAGATCAAGGTACTGGGCACCGGATGCGCCAACTGCAAGGCGACCTTGAAGCGGATCGAGCAGGTCGCGGCGGAAAAGGGCATCGCGGTGCGGCTCGCCAAGGTGGAAGACATCCAGGCGATCATGAGCTATGGCGTGCTGTCCACGCCCGGCGTAGTGATCGACGGCAAGGTGGTGCATGCCGGCGGCGTGCCCGGCCGGGACGAGATCGCCGGCTGGCTCTCCGCCGAAGCATCGACGCGGGGCGGCGATGGCAGAGAGTGAAGCGCCGCAAATGCCGGAGGAGTTCGCCGCACGCATGAACGGCGGGTTCGCCGGCATCGTGAGCTGGCGGCAACTCGACGATCTGTGGTCGCGGGTGCTGGCGCAGCCCGAAGGCTGGTACGCCAGTCTCGCCGGCGCGGATGCGCCCGCGACACCCCTCACCGCCGAGGCGCTGCGCGGCTTCGTCTCGGAGCTGGATGCGCTCCTGCGCAGGGAACACGCCTACGACTACTGCGGCATCGTCTATGCCGACGACCCGATGCGGCCCGGCTTCATCAAGATCTACGACCCTCACGATCTGGGCTCTTCCTGCGGCGCGAGCGGCACGACGATCCTGCCGCGCTGGGTGCTCTCCCGCGTCGTCCCGACCCGCATCGGCAACGGAAGGCCCCTGCCCGGCTCCCGCAGTCGCTGGTGGCAGGCGTTGTTCCGCTGAAAGCGCGCGGCAAATCGACCGGCCGCGGGGTCGCCGCCCCTCCGGACCGCCACGGTTGACAATGGGTCCGCCGCATGATTCAATGCTTCAACTTCTGTTGAACTGTCGCATCTTGGACCAGCCTACCGCCATCACCCTGCTCGAGTCGCTCGGCTCGGGCATCCGGCTGGACGCCTACCGGCTGCTGATGCGCAGCGGCCCGGACGGCATGGTGGCGGGCGAGATCGCCTCCGCGCTCGGACTGCCGCCGACCAACCTCTCCTTTCACCTGAAAGCGATGACCCATGCCGGCCTGCTGGCGGTGGAGCAGGAGGGACGCTTCCAGCGCTACCGCGCCAACCTCGCCCTGATGCAGGAGCTCGTCGCCTATCTCACCGAGGAGTGCTGCGGGGGCAATCCGGAGCTTTGCGCGATTCCGCGCGCGGCCGGCCGCGTGAAGCGCACCGCCACCGCATCCGCGCGCACCGGCCTCAGGCGCAGCTCATGAACGTGCTGTTCCTGTGCACCGGCAATTCCTGCCGCTCCATCCTCGCCGAGGCGGTCTTCAACCACCTGGCGCCGGCGGGATGGCAGGCGTGGAGCGCGGGCAGCCATCCCGCCGGCTTCGTCCATCCGCGCGCGCTCGCCCTGCTCGCCCGCGAGGGCATCCGTGCCGGCGGGTACTCGAGCAAGTCCTGGGCTGGCCTTCCCGCGACGCCCGACGTCGTGATCACCGTTTGCGCGAATGCCGCCGGCGAGGCCTGCCCCGCCTACCTCGGTCCCGCCGTGCGCGCGCACTGGGGCGTGGACGACCCGGCGCGCGCGACCGGAACCGACGCCGAAATCGACGCCGCGTTCGAGCGGACCTACCGCGTCCTGCGGGCGCGCATCGAGGCCTTCCTCGCCGGCCCGCTCGGCGAACTGGAGGGCGACCACGAGCGCCTCAAGCGCGCGCTCGATCGCATCGCCAGCCTGCTGCCCTGACCTCTCTCCGAAGGAGTATTTCCGATGCCCACGATTCAGGTGTTCGACCCCGCCCTGTGCTGCGCGACCGGCGTGTGCGGCCTCGACATCGACCCGGCGCTGGTTGCCTTTGCCGCCGACATCGATTGGCTAAAGTCGCAGGGTGTGACGGTGACTCGCTTGAACCTCGGCCAGCAGCCGCAGGCGTTCGCCGACCATGCGCAGATCCGGCAACTGCTGCAGGCGCAGGGCGACAAGGCGCTGCCCGGGGTGCTGGTCGACGGCGAGCTGAAGTCGAGCGGCCGCTACCCGTCGCGCGACGAACTCGCCCGCTGGGCCGGGTTGGCGGCGCCGGGCTCGCCACCCGCCGGGCGGGTCGCGATCCGCGTGGCGGCGCCGCCGCAGGGCGCGTGCCGTGCCCCGGCGAACGCCGCCGCAGGCACCATGAAATGCTGCTGAGCACCGCCGTGCGCAGGAGGCGGCCCGCGTGAAGTTCATCGACCATCCGCCCCGCTATCTGTTCTTCACCGGCAAGGGCGGTGTCGGCAAGACCTCGCTCGCGTGCGCCGCGGCGGTGCATCTTGCCGATACCGGCCAGCGGGTGCTGCTGGTCAGCACCGATCCGGCGTCCAACGTCGGGCAGGTGTTCGGCACCGCGATCGGCAATCGCATCGTCGCGATCGACGCCGTGCCGGGGCTATCGGCGCTGGAGATCGATCCGCCGGCAGCCGCGCAGGCTTATCGTGACCGCATCGTGGGTCCGGTGCGCGGTGTGCTGCCGAACGACGTGGTCCGGGGCATCGAGGAGCAGCTCTCCGGCGCCTGTACGACCGAGGTCGCCGCCTTCGACGAGTTCACCGCGCTGCTCACCGACGGCACCCTGACGCACGACTACGACCACGTCGTGTTCGATACCGCTCCCACCGGCCACACCCTCCGCCTGCTGCAACTGCCCGGCGCGTGGACCGGCTTCCTCGAATCCGGCCGCGGCGACGCCTCCTGCCTCGGCCCGCTCTCCGGCCTGGAAAAGCAGCGCACCCGGTACAAGGCCGCCGTCGAAGCGCTGGCCGATCCGGCGCGCACGCGGCTGGTGCTGGTAGCCCGGGCGCAGCGCGCCACGCTGCAGGAGGTTGCGCGCACGCGGCAGGAACTCGCGGCGATCGGCCTGACGCACCAGCACCTGGTCGTCAATGGCGTGCTGGCGGCGGGCGAAACCCACGGCGATCCGCTGGCCGAAGCGATTGTCGCGCGCGAGGCCGCCGCGCTGCGCGAGCTGCCGGCCGACCTGCGCGACCTGCCGTGCGACATGGTGCCGCTGCTGCCGTTCAACCTGGTCGGTGTACCGGCACTGCGCGCCCTGCTCGCACCGAGCCCGATGCACGACGAGATCGCGCCGCCGTTGCCCGAACCATTTCCCGAACTCGATCTGCCGCCGCTCGCCGATCTGATCGACCGGATCGAGGCGGAAGGCTACGGCCTGGTCATGCTGATGGGCAAGGGCGGGGTCGGCAAGACGACGCTGGCTGCCGCGATCGCCGTCGAACTGTCTCGCCGCGGCCACCCAGTGCACCTGACCACCACCGACCCCGCGGCGCATCTCGCCCAGACGTTGAACGAAGGCGCCGACGATCTCGAGGTGAGCCGCATCGATCCGCAGACCGAGATCGCGCGCTACCGCGAGCACGTGCTGGCGACCAGGGGCAGAGACCTCGACGCACAGGGTCGTGCGCTGCTCGAAGAGGATCTGCGCTCGCCGTGCACCGAGGAGATCGCGGTGTTCCGCGCGTTCTCGGCTGTCATCCGCGAAGCCGGCAGGCGCTTCGTGGTGATGGACACCGCGCCCACCGGCCACACGCTGCTGCTGCTCGATGCCACCGGCGCGTATCACCGCGACATGGCGCGGCAGCTCGGCCGCACCGGACGGCACTTCACGACGCCGATGATGCAGCTCCAGGATCCGCGCCAGACCAAGGTATTGCTCGTGACGCTTGCCGAAACCACGCCGGTACTGGAGGCCGCGCAGTTGCAGGCCGACCTGCGCCGGGCCGGGATCGAGCCCTGGGCCTGGGTGATCAACGGCTGTCTCGCGATGGCGCGGCCGTCTTCGCCGCTGCTTCGCCGGCGTGCGCTCGCCGAGCTGACGCAGATCGAAGCGGTCCGCGAACGGCACACCCGTCGCCTGGCGGCGATCGCTGCCCTGACCGAGGAACCGGTCGGTGCCGAGCGCCTGCTGCGGCTGGTTCAGCGTGCTCCGGCTGCCGTCCGGCAATCTCCATCGATCGGGAGCATCCCCCATGTCCGCGCAATGTGAAGTCGCCGTCCGACGCGCCGCGTCGGCGCCGCTGAGTTTCTTCGAGCGCTACCTCACGGTCTGGGTGGCGCTGTGCATCGTGACCGGGATCGTCCTCGGGCAGGGGGTTCCGGTGCCGGTGCAGGCGATCGGCCGGATGGAATTCGCGCAGGTAAACCTGCCGGTGGGGGTGCTGATCTGGGTGATGATCATCCCGATGCTGCTGAAGATCGACTTCGGCGCGCTGGGACAGGTGAAAGAGCACGCCCGCGGCATCGGCGTGACGTTGTTCATCAACTGGGCGGTCAAGCCGTTCTCGATGGCGGCTCTGGCGTGGATCTTCATTCGCCACGCCTTCGCGCCACACCTGCCGGCAGAACAACTCGACAGCTACATCGCCGGGCTCATTCTGCTCGCGGCCGCGCCCTGCACCGCGATGGTGTTCGTCTGGAGCCGGCTCTCCGACGGCGACCCCTACTTCACCCTGTCCCAGGTCGCGCTCAACGACACCATCATGATCTTCGCGTTCGCCCCGATCGTGGCGCTGCTTCTGGGCATCTCGTCGATCACGGTGCCGTGGGACACGTTGCTCACGTCGGTGGCGCTGTACATCGTCGTGCCGGTCGTGATCGCACAGGTCATTCGCTCGCGCGTGCTGGCGCGCGGCGGCCAGGCGGCGCTCGACCGGCTGCTGGCGAGGATCGGCCCGTGGTCGATCGCGGCCCTGCTCGCCACGCTGATCCTGCTGTTCGCCTTCCAGGGCGAGCAGATCCTGAAGCAGCCGCTCATCATCGCGATGCTCGCGGTGCCGATCCTGATCCAGGTGTTCTTCAACTCCACGCTGGCCTATGTCCTGAACCGCGCCGTCGGCGAGAAGCACTCCGTCGCCTGCCCTTCGGCGCTGATCGGCGCGTCGAACTTCTTCGAGCTGGCCGTGGCCACCGCCGTTAGCCTGTTCGGCTTCGATTCCGGGGCGGCGCTCGCGACCGTCGTGGGCGTGCTGATCGAAGTGCCGGTGATGCTCGCGGTGGTGAAGATCGTCAACGCCAGCCGCGGCTGGTACGAAGCGGGCCTGCCGCGCGAGAGCCGCTCCTGAGCCGATCCCGGCGGTGCGCGCGGCCGCCCCGACCGCTCAGACCTCGCGAAAAAACCGCATTCGACGCAGAGAACGCAGAAAAACGCGGAGAACCGCAGGGAGTGCCGGGGCAAGGCGCAGCGGCCTGCACGATGCGACCCGGTTCTTCCTCTGCGTGCTCTGCGTCTCTGCGGTCTCTGCGTTGAAAGAGGGTTCCCGTCGACAGGTGAGGAGCGAGGGCCGCCCAACGCAGCGATCTGGACGCGCACCAGATTCATTCACAGCCGCTCACTTGCCGGCCTTGCGCGGCACCTGCTCCAGCGCGGCGAGCGCGCCGATGACATTCGGGAATCCGGAGATGTTCACCGTCGCCATCACGGCGTGGCGCAGCTCCGCGCGCTTCGCGCCGGCATCGAGCGCACGGCGCGCGTGGCTGGCGACCGAGGCGGTGGCGCCGATCGCCGCGGCGGCGCCAAGCTGGACGAGCTGGACCGTCTTCTCGTCGAGCGGTCCGGCCTTGCGCGCCGCACGCCCCAGAGCATCGAGCGCCTCGATGAAATCGGGATGATCCTTGCGGACCTGCGTGTAGATTTCGGACGAGCCCTGCTTCGCCATCGCGTGTCTCCTTTGTCGCCCTGCCGGGTTGGCAGTCGCATTCCGGCGCACGCCGCCACTCGGCTTGCGTCCGGCAGAACGGTCTCCCGCCCCGGATCAGTGTCGCCCACGGCCGGGCCGGGGTCAAGCCGCGCGCGGCCGCTTCCGCACGGGCTCGCTTTGACGGACAATCGCCGGCGAGGCTACGGATTACGGGTGAAATTCCCCATGCATGAACTCAAGGCGCGGCTCGCCGCGCTCATCGATGCCCTGGCTTCCGGGCTGGTCGAGCGCGGCGGCGCCGTTCGGCTCGCCCTGCTCGCCGCGCTGGCGGCCGAGCACCTGCTGCTCGTCGGGCCGCCCGGCACCGCCAAGAGCGAGCTCGCGCGCCGGCTGCACCGCGCGTTTCGCGATGCCACCTACTTCGAGCGGCTGCTCACCCGCTTCTCGGTGCCCGAAGAGCTGTTCGGCCCGCTGTCCATCACCGCGCTCGAGGAGGACCGCTACGAACGCCAGACCGCCGGTTTCCTGCCCAGCGCCTCGATCGCCTTCATCGACGAGGTGTTCAAGGCCAACAGCGCGATCCTCAACGCACTGCTCACGCTGCTCAACGAACGCGAGTTCGACAACGGGACGCGGCGCGAGCCCACCCCGCTCATCAGCGTCATCGGCGCGACCAACGAAGTGCCCGACGACGAGGTCACCGCCGCCTTCTACGACCGCTTCCTGCTGCGACTGCGCGTCGAACCGGTGACGCAGGCAGGTTTCGATGCGCTGCTCCGGCTGCCCTTCTCGGGGAGCCTCGACGTGCCCGATGCGCTCAGGCTGGGCCGCGACGAGCTCGCCTCGATCGCCTCCGGGCTGGACGCGGTCTCGCTGCCCGAGGAGGTGGCCGTCTGGTTGCGCGAGCTGCGCGCCCATCTCGCTTCACGTGGCGTGACGGTCTCCGACCGGCGCTGGCACAAGATCGTGCGCCTGCTGAAGACCTCCGCGATCACCAACGCCCGCACCGCGGTCGAGATCTGGGATCTCTGGCTGCTCCGCTACTGCGCCGCCGGCAAGCCCGAGGAGGAGGCGCTGGTGGCCGAGTGGTACGAGCGCAGGCTGGGCGTGTTCGAGGCGCTCGATCCCGAACGCTTCGCGCGGGTGGTCCAGGCGTTCGAGGCGCAGCTCGAGCTCGAACGCAACGCCTCCGGGCTCGATTACGGCGAGGACGGCCGGCTCAGGCTGGGCGAGAGCGTGGGCGACGCGAAGGGGGCGAGCTTCGCCACCCGCATGACCAGCATCGGCGTGAAGCGCTACGGTCCGACCCACATCGCCGCGCGCTGCGCGCAGGTGCGCGGTCTGATCGCGGAGATCGACGACTACCTGAAGCGCCTCGATGCGATGCGTGCGCGGCTGCGCGCCGCGGTGGCCGCCCAGCTGTGGATCGAGCCCGGATTCGGTTCCCGCGCCGACGCCAACCTCGCGCGCACGGGTGAGGCCGTGGCCGGTCTGCGCGAGCGGGCGCTCGCCGCGCTCGAAGGCTACGCATCCCTGCCGCGACTGCCTTCGGACTCGGGCGCGGTTCCCGAGCCGATCGCGACCTGATCCGGTGGCGGAGCTGCCCGGCGGATTCGTCCCCGACGCGCTGGAGGCGCCGCTCGCGCCGCTGGACGCGCTGCCGCGGTTGCTGTGGCTGCAAGGCATCGTCAATTCGGTCGGCCGCCTGCATTCGCGCCTGGCCTGGCTGGCCGAGTTGCGCGCCGCCCTGCTCGCCGGAGCGGCTCCGCCGCGCAGCCGCTGGCGCTGGCCGACCGGCAAGGTCCTCGATGCGTTCGGCCCGGCGCTCGAAGAGCTCGATCTGGCGCGCCATTGTAAGGGCCGCGAAGAGGTCGCCGACCAGGTCGTGAAGAGCCTGCTGTTCCACACCGACCGCATCGTCGATTATCGCAACGAGTGGGACGAGGACGCGGCGATCGAGCAGGCGTTGCGCGCGTTCCGCGCCGACTGGCAGGATCGTGCCGGTGAAATCGAAGAGCTGGTGTATGTGTTCGGGGACACCGGCGATGCCCTGAAGCACGACCGCTGGGACGTCACCCGCGGCCTGCTGCGCGCGACCGGCTGGCAGGAGATGCTGCGCATCCGCCGGCTGCTGGAGAACCTTCCTGAGCTGGCGGCGCTGATCCGCAGGCTGGGCCGGGCGCGCCAGACCGAGGAGCGCGACGAGGCGAGCCAGGTGCGGCTGCGAGTCCTGGAGGAAAGCGTCGAGCTCGTCCCCCGAACCCGCATCGTGCGTGTGCCGGATCTTCCCGGGCAGACGCGCTCGATCCGGCGCTCGGGGCGCATCGCCCGCATGCTCGCGCAGGAGGCGATGCTGCTGCCGCATCCGCGGCTGCGTATGGTGTGGTTCGCGCGCCATGCCGAACGCATCCTGATGACCTACGAGGACGACGATTGCCTGGAGGAGACGATCCTCGCCGAGAGCCCGGCCTTGCGCCCGGCCGCGCAGCGCATCCCCGAGCGCCGGCTGGAGATGGGTCCGATCGTGGTCTGCGTCGACACCTCGGGTTCGATGCGCGGCGCTTCGGAGGACGTGGCGAAGGCCTGCGTGCTGGAGGCGATACGCGCCGCGCACGCGCAGAAACGAGCTTGCCACGCCCTCGCCTTCAGCGGCCCGGGCGAGATCGTGGAGCGCGAACTGCGCGTGGATGCCCGCGGGATCGGGGATGCGATCGACTTCCTCACCCGCAGCTTCCACGGCGGCACCGAGGTGAGCGAGGTCATCGGACGCGCGATCGATCGCATGCGGGAGGAACGCTGGCGCTTCGCCGACCTGCTGATCGCCACCGACGGCGAGTTCGGCCCCACGCGCGAGGCGGTGTCGCACCTGAAGGCGGCGAAGCACGCGCTGGGGCTGAGGGTGCAGGGCGTCCTCATCGGCGACCGCGAGACCATCGGCATGCTGGAGACCTGCGACGACATCCACTGGGTGCGTGACTGGCGCCGCTTCGGCCAGGGCGGACCCTCGCCGATCCACTCCCGCAGCCTCACCGCGCAGTATTTCCCCGGCGCGCTGCGCAGCGCGGGAAGCGCCTGCGAGGTGAGTGCGGACGAGGCATCGAAAGCCGTCAGCGGCAGGCCGCTGGCTCACGACACCCTTCGATGAGGCACGCGCACGCGGGTGGCATCGCCCTGCGGCAGGCGGCGCCGCTGCCCGGCTGCTCAGGCGGTCTTGGCCGCGAGGACCGGACACTCGGCGAAGCCGATGACGCGCTCGGTGATGCTGCCCATGAGCAATCGGTCGAGACCGGTCCGGCCGTGGGTGCCGACGACGATCAATGCGGCGCCGATCCGCCTGGCCTGCTCGACGATGACCTGCTCCGGACGTCCTTCGGCAACGATGCCGTCACCGCCGAAGCGCGCCTTGACCTGCTCGACCGCGGTCACGGCCTCCTGGCGTCGCGCGGCGTTATGGCTGGGCAGCACGGCCGAGACTGCCGTCAGCGGCCGTTGCAGGCTCTGCGCCAGACGAGCTGCGGCGGTGACGGCAATGTCGGCGTAGGTGGAACCGTCGGTTGCGACCAGGATTCCTCCCGTTTCCAGGTGCGCGCCACGCGGCACCACCAGCACGTTGCACGGCGCATGGCCGATGACCCGGGCCGTGGCGTCGCCGATCAGGTCGCGGGCCAGGCCGCGACGACCGCGGCGGCCGATGACGATGAGGTCGGCGGCGTATTCGGTGGCGGTTTCGACGATGCCGCGATACGGATCGTCCGCCTCGGCGATCACCACCTCGTGGGCGACATCGGCCGCAGCTTCCGCCGCCGCGACGACATCCGTCCTGGCCTTGGCAAGCGCGGCTTCTTCCAGACCCGGGACGGTGGAAGCGTACTCCGGGTTGTAGACCGCGATCCCGGTGACGAACAGCATGCCCTTGCTGCGACGGGCAAGCTCGACGGCCGTGCGCACCGCACCGGCGCTGTACTCGGAGCCATCGGTGGCCACTTCCATGCGCTGTAACGGGCCGGGGAGCGCCTGCGCCGCGGCAGGGGCGAGCGCGGCCATCTGTTCGGCAAGTTGCCTGGACTGATCGAGCCTGCGGTGCTCGGCGATGCCCTTGGTCAGCGAAGTCAGGACGGTGACGGCGCCGAGGATGAGCGCCACCGCCAGCACGGAGTCACCCAGCGTCGCCAGCGTGCCTGCGGTTCCCTTTTCCATGCGAGCGATGGCGCCCAGGTCGGACAGGTAGCCAGGAATGTAGAAGAAGCGCGAGAACAGCACGGTGAGCATGATCACCGCCATCACCAGCTTGATCTGGTAGTCCTTGACGTAGGTGGTGCCGATGGCGCCGAGCTGGATGCCGAACAGCGAGCCGAGCAGGATCAGCATCGCCAGGCGGATGTCCACCGCGCCTTCGAGGCCGTAGATGAAGGTGCCGCCCAGGCCCATGACGAAGGCGATGACCAGCTCGGTGGCTGTAGCCATGATCGCCGGCACGCCGAGGATGTAGATCATCGCCGGCACGCCGATGAAGCCGCCGACCGCGATCGTGGCGGCCAGCATGCCGGTGGCGAAGCCGATGGGGATGATGAACAGCAGCGAGACGCGCGCGCCGATCGCCTTGAAGTGGATCATGGTGCCGGGAATCTCGATCGACTGCGCCCAGCGCGCAAGCGCCGGCACCTCGGCCGGTACGTCGTGGCCGGCCTTCTTCAGCCGGTAGTAATCGCGCAGCACGTAGCCGCCGACGATGGCCAGCACGACGATGAAGATCACCGAGACGTAGAGGTCGGTGCCGGCGCGTCCGAAATCGTGCTTGATCGAGGTCATCACCTGCTTGCCGTAGAGCATGCCGGCTTCGGCGACGAGGCCGAGGACGACGCCGAGCTTGACGTCGACCTGCCCGTACTTGTGGCGCTTGACCGAGCCGACCAGGGCCTTGGGGAATTTGTGGCAGATGTTCGAGGCGACCGCGACCATGGCCGGAGCGCCGAGCGACATCATGGCCGGCGTGAGCACGAAGGCGCCGCCGGAGCCGATGAAGCCTGACACCATGCCGGCGACGAAGCCGATCAGCACCAGCAGGAAGACGGTAGCGGCGTTGAGTTCGATGAACTGGACGGCTTCCATCGCCGTTCCTCAATGCTTCGCGGCCGGCTTGAGACCCATCAGGTCCCAGAACAGGCCGGTGAAGGCGCCATGCACATAGGAAACGGCGAAGGCGATCAGGATGATCGGCAGCACGTGCCACCAGGTGCCGGGTTCGAGTTGCCCGCCGTGGGCGGCGCAGGCGGCGGCATCGAGCCGATGGTAGTAGATTGCCCCGGGGCCGCTGCCGACCACGCAGGCGTCCGGCGTCGTGTGCGCCATGTACATGAGCAGGTCGGCGTAGTTGAAGATTGCCGCGTACAGGGCGGCCGTGGCCGCACCCCAGAAAACCGTCTTCCCGAAATGCCCGCCCTGCCGTTCCATGCCTTCTCCCGGACCCCGCAACGCGCGATGTGGGCACGTGGTCCGACAAAGGCGGTCGGCCCTGGCGCGCGTCGAATGTTGATATTGACCCGGATCGTCCCTACGGCGGCCCCGGGGGACCGGCGCGAGACCTGGCGGCCGCCGTTTCGCGTCTGACGCGACGATCCGGGATTAACCCGGTTCTCGCCTGGGGGCACGCAGCAGCCCGGCCGCTCACCGCTCGAGCACGTAGGCTCCCGGCGCGTCGGCGAGTTTCGGATATCCCGGGGTGGCGAGCGGAGGCGGCTCGACGAGCTCGCCGCACTGCGGCCGCAGCCACTCGACCCAGTCCGTCCACCAGGTGCCTTCATGTCCTTCGGCGCGCTCCCGCCAGCCTTCCGCGGAATCGGCACGGTGCGCGATCCCGACCCGGTAGCTTCGTTTGGGCGGAACGACCACCGGGTTGACGATCCCGAGGATGTGCCCCGAGCTCGCGAGCACGAAGCGCTTGGGCGCCATCACGAAGTTGCAGATCCGGAAGGCCTGGGCCCAGGGCGCGATGTGGTCGTCCTCGGCGCAGACCGCGTAGAGCGGCTGGCGGATGCGTTCGAGGTCCAGCGCTTCACCCGCGATCTCGATCTGGTCCTTGCGGATCAGCCGGTTGTTCAGGTACAGCTCGCGCAGGTACCATTCGTGCATCCGGGCCGGCATGCGCGTGGTGTCCATGTTCCAGTACAGGACGTCGAAGGTCGGAGGCGTCTCGCCGTACAGATAGCCATGCACCACGTAGTGCCAGATCAGGCTGTTCGAGCGCAGCAGCCGGAATGCCGCCGCCATCTCGCGCCCGTCCAGATAGCCGCGGCTCGCCATGGTGCGCGACAGCCACCGGACGGTGCCCTCGTCCAGGAAGACATCGATGTCGCCCGGCTTGTGGAAGTCCACCAAGGTCGTGAACAGGCTCCAGTGCGCCACCGGCACCTTCTCCGCCTCGCCGTAGCGGCGGTTCGCCCATGCCATGTACATGGCGAGCGCGGTTCCGCCGATGCAGTAACCGACCGCATGCACGCGCCCGGCGCCGCTCACGGCGCGCGCGACCTCGACGATGCGCTCCACGCCACCCATCAGGTAGTGCTCGAAACCGGTGTCGCGCATCTCCGGCCCCGGATTCCTCCAGCTCGTGATGAACACCTGAAAGCCCTGGTCGAGGAGGAACTTCACCAGGCTCTTGCGCGGCGTGAGGTCGAGCACGTAGAACTTGTTGATCCACGGCGTGACGATGACGATCGGCAACGCGTGAACCCGCGGCGTCGTGGCCGCGTAGTGGATCACCTCCAGCAGGTCGTTGCGATAGACGACCGCGCCCGGAGTGGTCGCGAGGTTCTCGCCCACGCGGAAGTCCTCCGGATCGGTCATGCGCACGGTGCCCGCCTGGAGATCGGCGAGGAAGTTCTGCAAGCCGCGCGCGAGGCTCTCTCCGCGCGTTTCCGCAGCCTTGCGCATCGCCTCGGGATTGAGCCAGAGGAAGTTCGTCGGCGCCATGGCGTTGAGCCACTCGCGCCACCAGAACGCGGCGCGCCGGCGTTCCCTGCCCGACAGGCCGGGCGTCTCGTAGAGCGCGTCCTGTACGTGGCGGGTGATCAGCAGGTACCACTCCTTGACGATGTCGAAACTCGGCTCCTCCCGCCACGCCGGGTCGAGGAAACGTTTGTCGTCCGCATGGGGAAGGACCGGATCCTCCGAGGGCAGGCCGACCGCCCGCCGCCACGAATGCGCCATGACCGCGAGCAGGTCGGCGGAGGCGCGCGAACCCATCTCGGCCAGTTCCTGCGGATGCGTGAGCCACGCCAGTTGCGCGTGGGCGAGCGGCGCGATGATCCCGACGGGATCGACGAGCGCCTCCAAGGACTCGTGCAGGTGGTTCAGATTCGCGGTGGCGGCGGTGCGCCGCCTTTCGCCGTTCATGACCGGACCTCCAATGGATGCATTTCCTTCGGCCGGAGCGGCGCCGGGATCGTCGCCGTCATTCCGCGCTCCGGTACGACGACGTCGTTCCAGCCGAGGCGCTCGGTGATCGCGCGTGCCAGCGAGCGCGCGGATTCGCGCTCGCCATGAACGACGAAGGTGCGCGCGGGCGGCTCGACAAAGCCGCCGAGCCAGGCGAGCAGCGCCGCTCGATCGGCGTGCGCCGACAGCCCGCCGATGGTGTGGATACGCGCGCGCACCGGAACCGCCTCGGAGAACAGCTTCACAGAGCGCGCACCATCGACCAGCCTGCGTCCCAGCGTGCCGGCGGCCTGGAAGCCCGCGATCACCACGCTGCACTCGGGCCGCGGCAGGTTGTGGCGCAGATGGTGCTTGATGCGTCCGGCGTCGCACATCCCGCTCGCGGAAATGATGACCGCGCCCGCGCGCACTTCGTTAAGCGCGACCGATTCCTCGATGCTCTGCACGAACCGGATCGGCGGTTGCTCGGGGTGCGCGCGCTGCCAGGCGATCAGGCTGCGGGTGGGCGCATCGAGCAGCTCCACATGGCGCAGCGTGACCTCGGTGGCCGCGAGCGACATCGGTGAGTCGACATAGATCGCCGGTGCGCGGATGCGGCCACGGCGCACGAGGTCCGTCAGCATGAACAGCATTTCCTGCGTGCGCCCGACCGAAAACGCCGGAATGACGACGTTCCCGCGCCTACGCTCCAGCGTGTCGCCGAGCACGGAGACGAGTTCGTCCTCGGTCTCCTGCATGCCCCGGTGGAGGCGATCGCCATAGGTCGATTCGACCACCAGCACGTCGGCATGGCGGATCGGAGTCGGGTCACGCACGACCGGCCGGGCGGGCTGTCCGAGATCGCCCGAGAAGACCAGCTTGGTCGCCGCGCGTTCATCTCCCACCCACAGCTCGATGATCGCGGAACCGAGGATGTGCCCGGCATCGCGGAAGGTGCAGTGCACCGCCGGATGGGGCGAAAACGCGCTGTCATAGTCCTGGGCACGCAACTGCTTCAGCGAGCTTTCGGCCTGGGTCACGGTGTAGAGCGGCGCGCGCTCGTGTCCGCGACGCGCAAACACGCCGCGGCGGTGGCGGTTCTCCCATTCCGCCTCCTTTTCCTGGATGTGCGCGGCATCGAGCAGCATCACCGCGAGCAGGTCGACGCTGGCCGCGGTGGCGTAAATCGGCCCGCGATAGCCGAGCGCGACCAGCCGCGGCAGCAGCCCCGAATGATCGAGGTGCGCATGCGTGAGCAGCACGAAGTCGAGCGTCTTCAGCTCGAAGGCGAGTGCCCGGAGGTTCCTGAGATAGGCTTCGCGGCCACCCTGGAACAGCCCGCAATCGACCAGAAAGCGCAGCCCCGGCGCCTCCACCAGGAAGCACGAGCCGGTCACCTCGCCGGCCGCTCCGAGAAAACCGACCCGCATCGCAGACGCCTCTCGCCCGGTGTGCTATGTTGGAAGCGGTTCTCTCAACGTGGGAAGGATTCCATCATGTTCAAGCATCTTCTGGTACCGACCGACGGCTCCCCGCTGTCGGAAGAAACGATGCGGCGCGCGGTGTCTTTCGCGAAGGACGCGGGGGCGAGGATCAGCTTTTTCTTCGCCAAGCCGGATTACCCGATCTCATTCTACGGCGAAGGCGCGATCATGGACCCGGATTCTCCGGAGAAATTCGCCGCGATGGCCGACAAGCAGGCGAAGGAGATCCTCGGCGCGGCATTGAAGCTGGCGCAGGAAGCCGGGGTCGAGGCCGACACGGCGAGCGCGGTGAGCGACATGCCGCACGAAGCGATCATCGCCGAGGCGAACGCGCGCGGCTGCGACCTGATTTTCATGGCCTCGCATGGCCGCCGCGGCATCTCGGCACTGCTCCTCGGCAGCGAGACCCAGAAGGTACTCGCGCACTCCAAGATCCCGGTGCTCGTGTATCGGTGAGATCGCCGGCCGGTGCTATCCGGCGGCACCGCCGTATCCCGAGGGCATCCCCATCCTGCCCGAGAGCGAGCGCGACGAACCGGTGCTCGATCGCGCGCTGGAGGCGTTCCTGCGCGAACGCAGGCTGGCGCGATAGGCGCCGGCCTCAGCCGCCGGCCTTGCGCCGGTCTTCTTCGGCCTTCTTCGCGAAGTAGCGCAGCAGGAAGATCGCCATGACGACGACGAAGGCGATCGTGAACACGCTGAACAGGCCGAAATCGGATCCGAACAGAAGCTTCCATGCCATGATGCTCACCTCCCGCGACTGGACTGTGAAACCAGATTTGCCGAGCGCTGCCCCGGCAGGACGATCGGCCCCGCCAGGCGCCAGGTGCCCGCGCCATCCTCGATGCTCACCTGCCACTTCCCGGCCGCCAGCGCGCCGAGCGGTGCCCGGTAGAGTGCGCCGTCACCGGCGAGCGTGATCGTCCGGTCCATCCTCGGCCGTGTTGCGTGCGCGAGTTTCAGCCGCAGCTCAGGCGGCAGGACGGCGCCCTCGCGCGCGCTCATCGTCACCTCGATCGCGTCCTGGACGATGCGCAGCCGGGCCGCAAGTTCCAGCGCGCCGGCACGCTCATCGCGCGCCAGGCTGCGGTTGATCGCCAGACCCTGCCGGTAGTAGTCATCGGCCACCAGTCCGTCGTTGCTGCGCACGGCGAGCCACAGGGTGACCGCGCCAGCGACGATCGCAGTGACCGGCAGCACCATGATCAGCCAAGGCCAGGGCTCCCTATACCAGGGACCGGTATCGCGGCGCTCGCGCATCGTGCGGCTCATGGCAGCAGGAAACTCGCCTTCTCGCTCACCGCCACGTCCTCGTGACCAAGCGCCTTCACCACGAAGCGGATCGGATGCGAGCCGCGCCCCCCCGCATCGGGCGGCACGCGAACGCGCGCCGAGACGCTGCGCGCGGTGGCCGGCCCGACCTC
>Ga0100379_10000890_pt1 | contig 31297 bp, 32 predicted proteins | sample CryGeymeta201503_FD_80418 | JGI IMG/M metagenome (GOLD analysis project Ga0100379, IMG submission 80418) | Groundwater microbial communities from Crystal Geyser aquifers in Utah, USA - Crystal Geyser metaG 2015-03 | ecosystem: Environmental > Aquatic > Deep subsurface > Groundwater | place...
AATTATCAGGCAAATTAGTTTCGGTTAGTGAAAACTTGGCTTACTTCCAAGCTTTCTTCTTCTGTACCTCCATTGCGACCAGTGCTCCAAGTCACATCGACATTAACCGTGTAAGTCTCTGGGGGAGTGCTAGTACTAGCAACTGTAATAACTTTGTTAAAGCTAATTCCGATAAGAGGCTCCGATACTGGTCCTTTGGCAATACATTCATGATCGGATTGACTAATAAAATCCGACCACTTCATGATCGCTTGCTCTCTTCGACACTGCTCGATAAATTTCTGGGCAATTTCATTGGCCACTTGCCTATATCGCGCATCAGCTCTAGTTTCCATAGAGTTAGTAATCATGCCAGCCACAGCGGTGAGTACCAGACCAACTACAACCAGGGCCATCAGCACTTCAATCATGCTAAAACCGGCTTGCTTGTGGGTGTGTTGTGACTTATTCATTCGTTATTTTATGGCCTGCTAAATTCTCCTGAAACTATGCCTAGATTGTTAATTGTCACTGTATAAATAGAAGTGTCACCTGATAATGAAAACACAACAGTATTATCGCTTTTCTCGAAGGGATTCTGTGATTGGAGCTGAAGAGTATAGTACGTGAACTCTAAATCCGTATCTGGAGATCTGACTACGGATGTATTCTCATTTAGTAGGACAGATTCTACCTCTACAAAACTGCCTCCGCACATCTTTTTAAGTTTTGCATCCATAGAGCCAGCTGCAACAGTCACCTGATAACCCTTGAATTCATCCGTGCCTGAGCAAGGCTCAATCTTAACTCTATTTCGCGCCATGCCATCAGCTTTTTTAAGAATACTCTCGAATCTCTGGCCTGTAGCAACAACATCAACTTTATTTTGAAATTTAAAATAAGCAACAGCTGCACCGCTAACAAGCATGCCTACCACTGCTGCTATGACTAACAGTTCAATGAGGGTAAAGCCTTGGGCAGGGAAGTTTTTCATGGGTTGGAGACTGGTAAGACTGTTGGGCTTGGATGTTCAAGATCTGCTTTGAACGTAAACGTATTTGATGAGCAGGTATCACAGATATAAGTAACGTCCGGATCGCGAGGGTCCTTAATATCTCCTGCACTTAAATAGCCTTTTGACTGTAATTCTCCAACAATTGTGTCGAACTGCTCTTTAGATGTTCCAGTGGCCGTTGGATACTGGCCGGGAGTACCTATTAATGGGTCTTCGCGATTAGCCCTAAACTGCACCATTGCCTGTCGCACTGTCTCTAGATCAGCTTTTCTCTTAGCATCACGAGAAACCTTACTAGCTCTACTGAAACTAATCAGGCCAGCTACTGTCAAGATGGCAATAATAGAGATCGAGACCAAAAGCTCTATAAGTGTGAAGCCTGTTTTTCTTTTTTTCATAAATGTTCTCCTTAGCTTGTTCATTGTAGATTTTTGATGCATTGATAACCACCGACCGTACCCATGCCAGAGCAATCTGTGGCTGCAGAACTAGAATTTCCCTGACCATTGTCAAGTTTAACGCACACGCAGTAGCTAGTTGTCGTGCAGTTTTTAACAAAGCCAGTATGGTTAGTTTTATCAATTCCAGAGTCAGCTCCTTCCATTGGACTACAATTTGAAACGCTTGTGTACACCAAATCATTCGTCGCATAATACTGCTCATACGCCGACTGCAACGCCTTCAGATCTGAGATTTTGGCGCTATTTTTCGCTTTCCTCTGGGCATCAGTGAATGAGACTAAACCGACGACGACTAGAATGGCAATAATTGAGATCACGACTAGAAGCTCAATGAGCGTGAAGCCCTTGCGATTTCTGAAAGATAAATTTGACATCATTAACTCCTACTGTCCTCTTACTATTACGGTCATGGTACTAATGGAGAGTGGGGCAGAGGTGACTCCCCAAGCATCGGTGAGTGAGATTTCGACTTTGTATCGGCATTCTGAGCTTAGACACTTATAAGTATGCGCGGTCGTGCCACTTTCTCCCTGAAGCTCCATATGTTCGCCGTCACCAAAATCAATCCAGGCGGTGAGACTTGGATCTTGGCCTGCGTCAGCAACATAGCTCCAGGTAACGGCAACACCCGCGGGAACGGAAACAGTTCTAGAGCGTGGATCTAAAATTGGTTGGGTGTTAAACGATAAAAGTACGGGCCTTCTTGTGCAGCTTCTATAGCAGGAGGTAGTGCAGCCAGTGGCGCCCTCAAGCTTCTCACCGACACCTAGATCGGTCTGTTCATTACAACACTGAAAACCATAGCCAGAGCATGTCGAGACGGGTGATTTACCCAAGTCTGTCTCATCAGAATTCATAGTTAGAACTCCATTCTCTAAGATCACTTGTTTTTGAATAATCAAGAAATCTGGAAGATAACCAATGAGTGATTTAAGAATCTCAAACTCTTTTGCAAAGACTGTCAGAGTTACGCCGCTTTTTTCAGCACCAAGAATCAAACCTGCAGAACCAGGTACTTTTGACACAAAAACAGGCAGGGTGTAGCGCTCGACAATAATCGGGTCAGCACTGAAGCCATCACAGAGAATTTCCGCCATGTACTCCGTATTTGATAAAAATCGCATCTGTGGCTCGGGCGTTAAAGTCACGTTCACGTCGGAGCCAACCTCTTGCTGACATTGTCTAAGATATTGTGGACCTCTGCCGGAACGTTGGAGTGATTTTGTCGCTTGGATCAATGAATATGAACCCCACCACAAAAGAGCGCTTCTAGCTGCGAACAAGGCACCAATGCTTAGAAGAGCAAGAACAAGAAAAGTAGTAAGTATTGTCCGTAAGACCCGCATAGCACCCTAAACCACCACGAAGCGTGAGGCTTATATCAGTGTAACATACCAGGCCACTAGCGCATCTCCCCAGATGAGACTCAGGACTGTTCCCAGGATGAGAAATGGTCCAAAGGGGATGGGTTTGCCGAAGGCGGCTTTTCCAAGAACAACCATGAGGATGCCAACGACAGAGCCGACGATGGTCGAAAGAAAAATTCCAACCCAGAGGCTTGGCCAACCCATCAGTAAGGCGAGGGGAGCCATTAACTTCACATCGCCAAAGCCGAAGCCTTTGCCCTTGGTGAAGTACCAGAGACTGTAGAAAAAGGCGACGCTGAGGACCATACCCGCGATGGTCCAGAAGAAGTCTTGCGGCCTCATAATTCCCGCCAAAACTAGGCTGACTCTATAGATTAGTGCAAGGACAAGGAGAGCTATGGTGGCACTATCTGGAATCAACATGTATTTGTAGTCAAAGACAACAATGATGAGCAGAAGAATGCCGACTAGGAGCCAGAATAGTGGCTGAAGGATTGTGAAGGGCTGCTGTGAAAGTTGGAAAAATAAGAAGCCGACTGCATACCACCAGAGGAAAAGTGTGCCCATCATGCTTTCGACAACGACGTGAGAGATAGAGAGGGGAGCGGAGCAGTGACGACATTTTCCTCTTAAAAGGATAAATGAAAAGATAGGAATGTTTTCAAACCAGGAAAGTTGGTGTGAGCAAGACTCACATTTTGATCGACCTCTGACCCATTGCTCACCCGTCTGTGTGCGATAGATAACTAGATTGAGGAAGCTACCAATGGCAGCGCCGAAAAAGAAAAGGGTGGCGCCGATGATGAGAATGAGAGGTGAAAACATTGACTCGATTATAACGAATCGTCGTTTTTATTTCTGGCGTACTCTATGAAGGCTTCATCGTAGTTCTGTCTGTATAGTTGATTTCCAGGTTCCAGCTCAACCGCCAGGCCGAGGTGGAACAGGGAGTCTTCGTAGTCTTTGGAGAGCAAGTAAAGATAACCGATGGCATTATGAGCTTTGGAGTGATCTGGATAGAGATCAATGGCATGCTGGAACTGGACGAAAGCTTCTGGAACTTTACCTTCTTGTTCGGCGAGTTTTAGACCAAGATTAAAGTGAGCTCTGGGCAGCTGAGGGTATTTATTAACCACGTCTTGCCACATCAGGACTTCAGAACTCCAAACAATATTTCTCTGATAACTGATAAATGAGAGTGCGCCAATGATGGCTGAGAGGAGTATTAAACGCAAAGTTAGGCCATTTTTTATGCGCACAAATAGGGTGGACATACCAAGTCCGAATAGAAGGCTAACGCCAACTAGCGGTAAGTACATGCGATGTTCGAACATCACGTCTTTAATCGGCATGAATGATGACTCTACTGACAGAGCAATGAATATCCACATAATCGCAAAAGAAATCAAAGGTTGGGTTTTCCTGACCGAGTGAGCCAGTTTAAGTAGTGCGGCAATTAGAACAAAACCGATGATAAAGCGGGGCTCCAAAACCGAATGAACCAGAGGCACATAGTGATCCAAGCTGAGATTTATTGGCAGCAGGGTGAGGCGAAAATACTGGGTAATGACAACAGCTTGAGTCATAAGATAGTTCGTGGGCGTAAGATACTCACCAATAGGTGTCCTCTGATTGGTGGTGTGAAAAACAATTGTTGGCCATTTTAGAATTACTAACCAAATACCTGATGCCAAGACCCCAAGAAAGACTAAAAACAAACTTGTCTTCTCTTGAATAAATTCTTTAATGCTGATTTTTTTCCAGAAGAAAAGTAGATAAACCGAGACCAGTGCCGCGGGCAGGGAGAATGTGTTTTCCTTGCTCAAGAAAGCGGCGAGAGACGAGAAAACCAAGAGAGATCCCCATAAAAGTTTTTGGACTTTTGATTTTGATTGATTAACTCTAATAAAGAAGTAGGTGGAATATATATAAAAAAGTCCAGCTAGTATCGTGACTCTTTGGATAATGTAATTGACTGGCTGTGTCTGAAGCGGGTGGACAGCAAACAAAAGACTAGCGGCAAGAGGAATAAACCAGAGCTGTTCTTTCGAGAATTTCTTGCGAAACTCAGTTAGTGAAATTAGCCTCTCAGTTAGCAGAAAAACACCTATGGACGCAATTGCATGCAGGCCGATATTTATAATATGAAAACCAGGTAGCCAGTCGCCGTGTGCTAAATCACCTAGTATGAAACTGTAAAATCCAATTGGTCTGCCACTACCACCAGCGAAAATTTGTTTTATTGCAAAAGGAGAAACTGTGCTGGCGCTGCTTATAAAACTTATTCCATCGTCAAATTGAAAAACATTACTTAGCGAGTTGGAGAAAGTAGCGACAACTACCACAAGCAAAAGGAGCATAGATATGCTCCTTTGCCAATTTTTAACAAATTGCTTGACATTAATCACTAGTTATACGATCTTATGGCAGGCAGTAGTAGTATGGATCCGCACAAGCGTTAGTAGTAGGAAAGTCGTCTGGCAGTGCACCATACTCACTATTTGCATCATTCGCACATCTACCCTCAGCTTTTACATTGAATGCATCCGAGAGTGGATTGAAGCACACGTAGGTAGAGTCTCCATCATTTGGTCCATGATAAATCATCAATGTGTTGTATTTTGATGCGCTAATTCTCGAAACAAAAGAAGTTTTCACTTCATTACTACTTTCACAACCAGTGATAGCTGGCGAAGACTGGGTGCTTCCAAGCCTAGTCAAAACAGCACATCCACTCACATCTTCAACCTGCCAACTTGAATTTTCAACTGATCCCCAAGCGACTGGTACCGCAGATGCAGAGTTGCCTTGCCATGGGAATAATCCCTGAAAGGCTTGATATCTATCAATTGCACTAATCAGCTGCTCCGCATCTGACTGACTTCCAGTATCTCGACCACGATTAATCTGTTCAACAGGATTAATAGCAGAAAGCACAGCCACAGCTAAAATACCGAGAATAGAAATAACGATCAGAAGTTCGATCATGGTAAAACCGGCCGATCGTAAGCCTGAAATTGTGAGTGAGCGGAGTTTGTTCATAATTACCTTTTGTCTGGAAGTACCCAGTTAGTGTTAACTCTATACTAATTCTTGTACTCGATGCAAGTGGCAATTCTTTTTATTCATTAGAACTGACTGGTTAAGCTATAGATTGGCATAATAATAGCTATTACCATGGCGCCAACTGCAATTCCCAAAACGATCATGATCATTGGTTCCATGGCAGCGGTGAGATTTTTGACTGCTTGTTCGCTTTCTTGCTGAAAATAAGTAGCCAATTTATCAAGAATTTCATCGAGCTTTCCGGTTTCTTCTCCGACTGATACCATTTGACTTAAGATTGGTGGAAATTCTTCATGATTCTCAAGTCCTTGAGACATGGGGGCTCCTTTCTCAACCTGAGCCTTAACATCTTCCAGAGCTGTTCTATAAACCATGTTGGTGACACCCTTGGTCACAATCTCAAGAGCTGTTAAAAGCGACACGCCAGCATTTAATAGTAGTCCCAACGTACGAGCGAATTCTGTCAAAACAATCTTGGTCACCAGGACGCCGAAAATTGGAATGCGCAACTGAAGCCTGTGCCATCGTAGCTTGCCGAAATCGGTTTTGAGCCAATTCTTAATAAGAACCGTACCGCCGACTGATGCAGCAAGAACTACCCACCAGAAGTGAACAAAAAAGTCTGAGATACCAATGAGAATCTTAGTAGCCATCGGCAGATCTGCGCCAAAGTCCACATACATGGCAGTAAGCTTTGGAATAACAAATATGGCCATGATGATGCCAACAATAACCATGGCAATTAACACAATCATTGGATAAATCATCGCTCCACGAGTTTTTGAGCGAAACTCCTTGGATTTTTCCATGTTGTCGGCCAGTCTCTCTAAAATTTGATCAAGAACTCCGCCAAACTCTCCGGCTCTGACTAGCTGTACATAAAGATTATCAAAGACTGAGTCGTGTTTTTCTAAGGCATCAGCAAAAGTCAGACCTCCCTCTATTTCCTCAAGTATGGTCGCTACCAGCTTCGACATCTCCGGCTTGCTCTGACGCACAAGAATCGAGAGGGCAGAGGCGAGTGGCAAACCAGCCGAGATCATCGTCGAAAGTTGGCGAGTAAAATTCACAATATCATTACTGCTGACACCGCCAATCATGGCTTTGATAAAACCAAGTGGGTCGTCGGTGAGGGGCCGCAAGTGGACCACGAGCAAATTTCTCTCCTTCAGAACTTCTGCGGCCTGGTGAATAGTCCGAGCCTCGACCGTGCCCTTAAGATTCTCTCCAAATTTGTTTTTAACTTTATATGTGAAATATGGCATTTATTTTATTTTCCAAGTAATCTAAGCATTTCCTTTGGTCTAAACGCATGTGTAAGCGCAGTCTCTTCGCTAATCACACCCTGCTGGATAAGCTGAAGCAAGTGATTTTCGAAAAGCATCATGCCTGATTCGCTACCAGTCTGAATCACGGAGTCAATCTGGAAAGCCTTACCTTCGCGAATTAGATTCCTAATCGCTGAATTTCCGATCATGATCTCAAGAGCCGCGCGACGACCACCTCCCTGAGCTACCAAGAGGCGTTGTGACACAATCGCTTTAATCGTAGCCGCCAGTTGTTGTCGAACTTGACCTTGCTGAGCTGCCGGAAAAACGTCGATAATACGATCAATTGTCTCTGGAGCCGTAGCGGTGTGAAGGGTCGCAAAAACAAGATGGCCTGTTTCGGCAATAGTAATAGCTGACGAAATTGTCTCAAAATCTCGCATTTCACCGATGAGCACTACGTCTGGATCTTGACGCAAAACTGAACGCAAAGCGACTTGCCAGCTATTAGTATCATGATTAATTTCTCTTTGGGTAAAAATTGATTTAGCTGGTTTGTACTTAAACTCAATTGGGTCTTCAATGGTAATGATGTGCTCGGCTCGAGTCTGGTTAATGAGATCGATCATAGCTGCGAGAGTTGTCGATTTTCCTTCACCCGTAGGACCAGTAAGAAGCACCAGGCCCTGCTTGTACTCAGAAAATTCTTTGAGAATGGGAGGCAAATTCAATTCTTCTAAACTGCGAATTGAGTCTGGAATAAGCCTCATCGCGGCGCCCATAGAGCCAACTGCATGAAAAACATTGACGCGAAATCTACCCTTGTCCTGAAATTGATAACCGAAATCAATTTCTTTATTTACTCTGACATAATCTTTTTGCTCTTGGGTCAAGATTGGAGTGATGAGTTTTTCCATCATCTCATCTGAAAGAATTGGCGCCCCCTCGACTATGGTTAGAACACTATCTATACGAAGAATTGGTGGCTGCCCGACATTCAAGTGAATATCAGAACCACCCTTATCGACTACCGACTGCATAATGTCATGAATATTCATAATTTCTCCATATTAAATCTCAGCTACACGCTTCACTTCTTCAATTGTGCTCATTCCTTCAAGAACTTTCAAGTAGCCGTCCTGTTTCATCAGGAGGGAACCTTCTGAAATCGCTACATCTTCTAGTTCACTAGCTGGTCTTTCTTGCAAAATTAGCTTGGCAACTGCCTCACTAACATTCATAACTTCAAAAATAGCCACCCGACCCTTAAACTCGGGTTCATTCTGTGGGCGATCAGACTTTGGCCTCGAGAGTTTTAGGTTCTGAGGATCTTGATTTCGCTCTTTACACCAGCGGTCAAAGTTTGGACCAAGCACTTTCTTCATGTCATCAACGACTTCTTTTTCTGGCGTGTAAGTCTCTTTATAACCTGGATTTATTAAGCGGATAACTCTTTGGGCGGCTACAAGCGTCATCGAAGAAGCTAAAAGAAATGGCTCCGCTCCCATGTCTAAAAGGCGGGGGAGAGCACCAGCCGCTGAAGAGGTGTGAAGGGTAGCGAAAACCAAATGTCCCGTAAGAGATGCTTGGATGGCAAGCTCGGCAGTTTCGCTATCACGAATTTCTCCAACCATAATAATGTTCGGATCTTGACGCAAGAAAGAGCGCAATCCTGAGGCAAAACTCAAACCAGCCTTAGGATTAATTTGGACCTGGTTTACTCCCGGCATCTCGTACTCTACGGGATCTTCCAAAGTCATGATGTTGACCTTGGGCGTGTTGATCGTATTGAGAACAGAGTAAAGCGTGGTCGTTTTTCCTGAACCCGTAGGACCCGTCACCAGCACAATGCCATGAGGAACCTTTATGGCTCTCTGGAGCATCGTGAGCGCCAGACCAGTCAAACCCAATTCTTGCAGAGTCGGAACTGTGCGATTTTTTTGCAAAAGCCGCATGACAATTTTCTCGCCATTGATGGTCGGCAGAGTAGAGACGCGAAGATCAATGTTCTGACCCTGGCTCTGAAAATTAAAACGACCATCTTGAGGAATGCGCTTCTCATCAATCTTAAGCTTACTAAGAATTTTGATGCGCGATACCACGGCTTCATGAACCGAAGCGGGCAAGACTAATTTTTCATTCAAAATACCATCGATACGATAACGAATGCGGGTGCGATCTTCCTGGGGCTCAATATGGACGTCTGAGGCCCTTGCCTTGATAGCAAATGCCAGGATAGTTTCGACAATTTTGGTGATTGGCGCCTGCTTAATCGTTTTTCCCTGCAATTCCGAGAGATCTCGTTTTTGGATCTCGGCCTCAGATTGTTGGGTGGTTTGCTCGAGAGCCGCGCCTACTTCACCTGACAAAGTTTGTGAGTAGTACTCGGCGAGTTTTTGCTCGAGGACTGTTGGGATCGCATAGTACGCTTCGATCTTCAGACCGGTTTTTTGTTGAGCAAAGTCGATTGCGGAAAGATCCAGAGGATCAAGCATGGCGACTTTGAGAAGACCATGTTCCTTCTCAAGAGCAAAAGGGAGCATTTTATAATGCCTGGCAGATCCCTCCGGGAGCTGATTAATCGCTTCTGGAAAAACACCAATCTCGTTTAGATTTATGTATGGGACTTTATTAAAGATCGCCTTCGCCTCTGTGAAATCCTGTTCCGTAACTAAATTACGCTCTACGATCAGCTGCTCAACAGTTTTGCCTGTACTGATATTCTCCACTAAAATGGTGTTGGCCATGTCCTGATCTAAGTGACCTTGGGCAACAAGAACATCCAAGAGGTTGTTATAATTGGTCGAAGTGAACTGAGAATCGCTGGTGATCTGGGCAGATGCAGGCATAAAAATAACTAATAATATCTGACTTTACTATAGAGGAAGAACGTTTTTCGAGCAATGACAACCTACCTAACCAGCCAAATTTGGGCTTTCCCAAATCCGATCAATATTCAAGCCGACGTCTGCAAAGCTAGCAGAGATATTTTCCCCACCGAATTTATCACAGCTAACTCTTCTCACGTACTCTGGATCAACCTAGAACTTGCCACCATTGGCATCGAGGCCGTGAGAGTCCTTCAGGCAGAATTAAGTTTTAGTGGATCAGAAAATCACACCCGCTATGCCGTCATCCTTCAAGCAGACCAACTCACCGAGCAAGCACAACACGCACTCCTGAAACTATTGGAAGAACCAGGCGAATACACTCAGATAATTTTGGCCACTTCTAAGCCGCAAAGACTTTTAGCCACAATTCGCTCGAGATGTATTGAGCAAGTTTTTTCTAATGATCAAGGAGGTCTGGCAAACTCACACCAACATGAGAAAGCATTAGAAATGTTCGATTCCTGGCTTGGATTAAGACTGAGTGAGGCGGTCACCGCAGCAGAACAATTCAAAAAAAGAGATCAGGCCAAGGAGGCTCTTGAAAACGTCTGCCGAGCTCTTCGTCTCGACCGCATGCCAAAGTCAACTGGCTCTACACTTCACTCAACACATGGCCAACTGCAATTGTGTTTAGACGCTCTAGAACTGCTTGGTAAAAACATAAATCCGCAGCTTTTAATGGAGGACTTACTTTTTAGTCTGAACAATCTCGACGAGAATTAGCTGGACTCGCAAGGGCTGGTATGATATACCATTGGCTCTACTTGAAATCAAAATATGGCAACAAAAGTAACTAACGCATATCAGGCTAAAGACATCAAGGTTCTTGAAGGTCTCGAGCCAGTGCGCAAAAGACCAGGTATGTACATCGGCTCTACCGATGGCAAAGGTCTGCATCACTTGGCGAAAGAAATTCTCGATAATGCCGTCGACGAAGCTATTGCTGGATATGGCAATGTTATTCAACTTTACTACAGCAAAGTCGCTGAGTCAGAAATTAAGCTAGCCAAAGGTACCAAAATAGGCGAGGAAGCCATCACCGTTGTGGATAACGGCCGAGGCATTCCTGTGGATATGCATGAGTCTGGAGTCTCAGCACTCGAGGTAGTCATGACAAAACTCCACGCTGGAGGCAAATTTGAAGAAACAGCCTACCAGGCATCGGGCGGACTTCACGGCGTAGGGTCCTCAGCAGTTAATGCTTTGAGTGCAGTCATGCAAGTTCTGGTAAAGCGCAATAAGAAATACTACTACCAGTCTTACAGCAGGGGTTTTCCTTCAGCTCCGACGAAAACTATTTCCGAAGAAAAAGTCTTAGAATTGTTCCCAAATGAAGCAACTCAATTTATTACCTATGAAACTGGCACCATAGCCCGCTTCATACCTGATCCAGAAATTTTCTCGACCACTTCATTTAGTAAAAAAATCATCACTGAAGCCATCAAAGACCGCGCTTATCTTATGGCAGGTCTTTACTTTCAGTTTAGAGATTTGATCGATGGAGTAGAGTACGATTTTTACTTCGAAAGTGGCATTAAATCACTCGTTACTCATCTAAATATGAGCAAAAAAGTTCTACATCCAGTCATGTACTGCAATGATAGCTGGAAAGACGAGGAAACTGGTCGCTCCATCGGCGTCGAAATTGCTATGCAGTATAACGATACTTACAACGAGCGACTCGAGTCTTATGTCAACGTAATCAAGACCTCCGACGGCGGTGCTCATGTTAACGGCTTTAGAATGGCCTTGAGTAAAGTTATTCGTGATTACTCCGCCGCTCATAACTTACTAAAAGATAAAGAGTCTTTCACCACCGAAGATTTGCGAGAAGGCATGACTGCGGTAGTTTTTGTCAAAATGGCTTCGAATGATTTGCAATTTGAGTCTCAAACAAAAACCAAACTCAACAACACTGAGGCACAATCTGCCGTCTATCAAGTTTTTAAAGATAAATTTACCGAATTTTTAGAAGAAAACCCTTCGGCTGCAAAAAACATTATCGGCAAGATCCTCCTATCCGCTCGCGCTCGCCTTGCGGCTCGCGCTGCCAAAGAAGCAGTTATTCGCAAAGGTGTTTTTGAGGGTAGCTCACTACCAGGAAAACTCGCAGACTGCCAAAGCAAAAATGCTGATGAATGCGAGATTTATATCGTTGAGGGTGATTCTGCCGGTGGTACCGCCAAGCAGGGTAGAGATCGTAAGTTCCAAGCTATTTTCCCACTCAGAGGAAAAATTCTGAATACAGAGCGCGCCAGATTAGATAAGATTGTTGCTTTTGAAGAGTTAAAGAACTTGGTTATTGCCCTTGGAGCTGGAATTGGCGACACCTTTGATAAAAATAAACTCAGATATCATCGCATTATTCTTATGAATGATGCTGATGTCGACGGAGAACATATCACTACTCTTGGTCTAACTTTTTTCTTCCGACACTTACCAGAAATTGTCCAAGGTGGCTATCTTTATGTTGCTATGCCACCGCTTTTCAAAGTCGCAACAACAAAAACCGAGCGATACGCCTACACAGAAGAAGAGCGTGACGCCATGATTGAAGATTTTTCTAAACACGAATCAAGTGCCAAAGTATCCGTCCAAAGATACAAAGGTCTTGGAGAAATGAATGAGACTCAGCTCTGGGACACAACCATGAACCCAGAAACAAGAACGTTAAAGCGCGTCACCATTGAAGACGCTGATATAGCAGACGAAACCTTCAGCACGCTGATGGGCGATGATGTCGCACCAAGAAAGAAATTTATCCAAACTCACGCAAAGATGGCAGAGTTGGACATTTAATAAGGCAACCTATGAAAACCTATCTCATTGGTCACATCAAACCGGACACCGATGCCGTTGTAGCTCCAATGGCTCTTGCCGAACTTTTTCATAAAAAAGAATGCTTTGGCCACACCGATGCCGAGGTCGTCATCATTGATCCCCTAAATCCAGAAACTACTTTTCTATTTGAAAAATTTGGCGTATCAACTCCAAGACTCGTTACCCTCGAAGATATAAAGCCTGAAGATCGCGTTATTCTAGTGGACCACAACGAAGAAAGCCAACGACTGGCTGGGCTTAAGCCGGAGCAAATAGTTGAAGTTATTGATCATCACAAACTTAACTGCAATTTCAAAAACCCTATTTACCTAACGTGCAAACCCTGGGGTTCCTCGACAACAATCGCCTACTACCTAATGAAACAAAATGACTTTGTCCCAGATCAGAAACTTGCTGCTCTGATGTTGGCCGCAATTTTGTCAGACACGGTTGGCTTCAAAAGCGCTACGACCGTAAGCCAAGATCGAGAACTCGGAATTGAGCTAGCCAAAATAGCAGAAATTGAGGATCTTGAGTCATTTGCCCTGGAAATTTTTAAGGCAAAGTCAGACATAAGCTCACTCAGTCCAGAAAAAATGGTCACAAACGATTATAAAGTTTTTGAGTTTTCCCAGAAAACCATGATCGGCCAGCTGGAAACTGTTGAACAAGGTGAGCTGCTCTCTAATAAAAAAACAGAACTACTCACGGCCATGACGGAAGTAAAAGGAAAGCTTGGAGTTTCTTTGTTATTTCTAGCCATCACCGACATCTTGAAGGTGAATACCAAACTCCTAATTTTGTCAGAGTCTGAGCAATTAGTTGCAGAGAAGGCATTTGGAGGAAAAACAAAAGATAATATTCTTGATATAGGCGCAAAAATGTCACGTAAAAAGGAAATTGCTCCAGCAATTGAAACCGCGCTTAGTTAAAGAAAATAAATATGACTGACGAAGAACAAAAACTACTAGAAGATCAAGAACTTAGAGCCGGAAAAATCGGCACGGTGGAAGAGTCTCGCTACGGCAAACTCCAGTACACATCGATCGTAACCGAGATGCGCCAGAGCTACCTCGACTACGCCATGAGTGTCATTGTAGCTAGAGCTCTCCCTGATGTTCGAGATGGCCTCAAGCCGGTCCATCGTAGAATTCTCTACTCGATGTACAAGAGTGGTATTCATCATAATAGCAGTTACAAGAAGTCCGCACGTATTGTTGGAGACGTACTTGGAAAGTACCACCCACACGGTGACGCCCCGGTCTACATGGCTATGGTTCGACTAGCTCAGAACTTTAGCATGCGATACCCACTCATTGATGGCCAAGGTAATTTCGGCTCAGTTGATGGAGACAGTCCGGCTGCTATGCGTTACACCGAGGCTAGATTAGCAAAAGTCACTTCTGAGCTTCTAACTGATCTTGACAAAACAACCGTACCTTTTGCTGATAACTTTGATGGATCGCTTCAAGAGCCTCGAGTCTTACCAGCTAAGTTGCCTAATCTGCTTTTGATGGGTTCAGAAGGAATTGCCGTTGGTATGGCAACAAAAATTCCCCCTCATAACTTGACTGAAATCTGTAGTGCTCTGATCTCCATGATCGAAAACGGTAGCGCTGAACAAAGTGAAGAAACGGTCTCAAAAATCAAGGCTATCGCCGCACTTCCAAAGCAAGAAGAGCTCATCTCCCAAATTGCCGAAACTGATCCAGCCCTTCTGGCTGGTACCTTTGACACAACCTCAACAATTGATGACATCGTCACTCATGTGAATGGTCCCGACTTTCCTACTGGAGGAATAATTTACGACTTCAAAGAAATTACAAATGCCTATCGCACAGGCAAAGGCCGCGTAGTCACTCGAGCAAAAGCCGAAATCATTGAATCTAAAAAGGGCGGCTTCCAAATCATCGTCACCGAACTTCCATACCAAGTCAACAAAGCTAGATTACTCATGAAAATTGCCGATCTAGCCAGAGATAAAAAGATTGTTGGCATTAAAGATTTGAACGACGACTCCGATCGAACGGGTATGCAGATCACTATCGAACTTAAGCGCGACGCTAGGCCAAAAGTTGTTCTAAATAAATTATTTAAATACTCTGAACTTCAAACAAGTTTTCCAGTAAATATGGTGGCCTTAAATAGCGAAGGCACACCACAGCTCATGAATATTAGACAGATGCTAATGGAGTTCTTAGCACATCGTCAAACCATCATTGTCCGCCGAGCTCAACATGATCTAGTCGAGGCAGGTAAGAGGGCTCACATCCTCGAAGGACTACTTATCGCCCTGAAAAACCTGGACGATGTCATTGCAACAATTCGCGCATCAGCAGACAGCAACGTCGCTAAAGATGCCCTCATGACAAAGTTTGGCCTAAGCGAAATTCAGTCTTTGGCTATTCTTGACATGCAGCTCAAGCGCCTGGCTGCCCTTGAAAGACAAAAAATCGAAGATGAATACAACGCCATCCAGGCAACAATTGGTGACCTAATTTCACTCCTGCAAGACCCCAAGCGCATCATCAAAGTTATTGCCGATGAAACCCTGGGCCTAATTGTCCAGTACGGTGACGAGAGAAGAACCAAGCTCATCAAGGGTAAGATTGGTGAATTCAGCGAAGAAGACTTAATTCCTAACGAACCAGCAGTGATTACTCTTACAGAAACAGGTTATATTAAACGCCTGAGTCCATCCGCTTTCCGCTCACAGTCTAGAGGTGGGAAGGGGAGTGTTGGCCTAAAAATGAAGGATGAGGATGTAGTTCTTACTCTCCTGTCAGCTAATACTCATGACATGGTCCTTTTATTCACGAACTTTGGTCGAGTATTCAAACTGAAAGTTTATGAAATTCCTGCTGTTAGTAGGCAAGCAAAAGGCACAGCCGTCGTTAATTTGGTCAATCTGAAGCCAGAAGAGACTGTTAAATCACTCTTAGTAATTGATGAAGCCGCCGACAAAGATAAATTCATTAGTCTTGCCACACGAAATGGTCTAATCAAAAAGACAGCAGTGAGTTTATTCGACAACATCCGTCAAAATGGCATTATTGCCATCACCCTGAACGAAGGTGATGAGTTAGTCTGGGGAAAGTTAACCTCTGGAGATGATGACATCTTGTTAATTACTCATTCTGGCAAATGCATCCGTTTTAGTGAGCAGGAAGTCAAATCATCTCAGCGTGATACCAAGGGAGTGAAGGGAATTACCCTCAAGAGCGATGACTATGTCGTTGGTGTTGAAGCGGTGGGGGAGGCTGAAATAAATTCGCACCTCTTAGTGATCACAGAATTTGGTATGGGCAAGAGAACTGAGCTAACCCAGTATCCAGCCCAAAAACGTTCTGGATTGGGCGTAAAGGTATCAGACGTCACCAAACGCACGGGTCCCATTGCAGCTGCACGCCTGGTAGATGCTTCTTGCAAAGAAATTGTCATCAGTACTAAAGAAGGACAAACAATTAAATTACCGCTGACAAAGAAGTCTATTCCCGTGCTGACACGACCAACTCAAGGCGTAATTTTAATGCGCTTGAAAAAAACCGATAGAATCGTGGCTGTGGCACTTACTTTCAAGGAACTTGAGGATTCTCCAGAGGAGAGCGAATAAAATAAAGGGTGGACTCAGCGGGACTCGAACCCGCGGCCTCCTGCATGCCATGCAGGCGCTCTAGCCAACTGAGCTATGAGCCCAACTATTTTTCAACAAAGAGTATTGTATCACTTTTCTTTTGATATCTTTCTTAATATATAATTACATTAGTATATATATAATGCCTCTCTGATGCCTTTTCGTATGTTAGTTCACCTATTGATGTATTTTTATTATGAGAAATATGACAGCAAGCTTTTGCTTTTGTTCCAGAGGTGAGATTTTGAGAAAGTCTCATCTAAAATTGATGAGATTAAGTTTTCTAGAAAATAACGCTTGATATATCAATTAATGTTTTGAATTTGTCATTTTAGCAGTCTAGAATAGAGTCTGCTAGTTTATTGGGTGTGAAACTTATCATGAATTTTGCGCAGCTGGGGTCTTGTTACGTGAGTATAGATTTGAGTCGTTGAAACATTCTTATGGCCAAGCATTTCTTGGACGTCTCTCAGTCCAGCACCGTTAGAAAGCAGGTCAGTTGCAAAACTATGCCTTATTCCATGGGGACTAATTTTAATCGGCAAATGAGCCTTCTTAGCATACTTGTCAACGATTCTTTGAACACTTCTGGTTGTTAATCTCATAGACTCACCATCATCGACAGGGGTAGCTTTTCTACCAGAGAACCTAATAAAAACAGGGTTCCAATTGTCACTCCTATGTCGCAACCAGGCATCAAGCCACTTGCAAGCTCTCTCGCTTAGGAACACTACTCGAGGTCGTCGACCTTTTCCGATCACTCCAAATTCTCGGGTTTCCAGGTCTATTTGATCACGATTAAGATTTATAAGCTCACTTACTCTCAAGCCAGTAGAAAAGAGGACCTCTAAAATTGCCTTGTCTCTAAGTCCTGCCATAGTAGAAATAGACGGCTGTGTCAGTAGTTTTTCAACTTTTTCTGAGTTAAGAAATTTCATTGGTATAGATTCAGCCTTGGGTAAATCAATTTTTTCAGGATGTAAAACTGGCACGTCTTGCTTAACCAAGAATTTCAACCAAGACCTCATGGCAATCACGTAATAACTCTGGGTTCTCTTAGATAGGGTTCTACCATATTGATCACAGTATTGTGACAAATATACACGGTACTTCCGCATTTTTTCCTGATCCAACTCTGAAAGATCTGTGTTGCCAGTCGATTGAAACCAGTCGCAGAAACGCCTGAGGTACAATGTATAATTGCGAATAGTTAATCTACTCACGTTTCTTTCTACCTCGAGATGCTCTAGAAAAGCAACTAAAGCCAAATGGGGGAGAGTAGAAACTGCCATAAAAATACCCATCAGGTTACTCCCCTTATTCTAGCAGATAGTGTTGTATTCTGCTAAAAGAGAATACTGAAGAACGGGATTGATACATCAAACTAATATAAATGATATACTTTGATGTTTTAAGATATTCTTTGATGCTGGTTTTTGTTCAATTCTCAGCAGTCTTTAACCCTAAATATAATATTTTGTGGCGAGTCATTTTCATCAAATTTTTGAAAATAGATAAATCAAAACTGGTCATGCTCAGTAAAAATTATTTTTTATTTTCTTAGAATCAATCGTTATAGTCATCAACTCAACTTTAAATAAAGAAGAATGGGCATTTTGAGCAAAAGTACGTTTTTCTGCGCTCAGGTATAAGTTGATATATCAATTCTTATCTTATATCAGGTAAATGATGAGGCTTCTAAATGGCTCAGAAACGGCTTTTTATTTATAAGATGACCTAGACATCGTCAGAAAGAAAATAAAAAAGTCACAAATACTAAAAAGACAAAGAAGCTCAATCAAAGAGAGTGCGAAAACAAATCTCAAAACAAAAAGATAAAGACACCCAGCCAAACACAACAAAAAAAGTAAAGCTTTCACTTCATGTTTCATACTTGAGTTTATGTCGTAAAAGTAATATTGTGCGACATAGAACAATCAGACAATAGCCACTCAGCAAGCACTCAGCGCCTCTCCGTGTGGGGAGAGGAAACGAGTACGCACGCGCGTCATTTAACATCTCTCTTTCAGAAGGACTCGCTTGAAAAATTAAAAAAAAGCAAAAATAGTTATCTCTTTGGATTAAGCTCTCACCCAGTAAACACCAAAACAGGTATTCGGGTTATATACGATAATACCTCTATTTAGCCTGGTAGACCCTGAATTTCAGGCTCAAAAGTGTTTAATACGCAAGGGTTTCACACCAGCAATTCTGGCATATTTCACGCATTTTCTGCCTGGTTAAGTCCTATAACTATTTTAGTTATCCACATTTATCAAGTATATCAAACTATATCATCTCCCCTTTTTTGCCTGGGAAGAAATTTTTTTGACTCCCCCTACTCTGTGCTTTTATATTGAATTTTTGCACTCAGCCAGGCTTTCACAAAATGAAAACATCTGTTTTTTCTGCCTAGATGCCACAAGCTGGCTTATTTCCTTCAACGCCAACTGTTGAATTTGGGCCTAAATGCCCCACCAGACTCCCCCATTTATGCATTAAATGCGGAAAAAGGCTGTTACTTCAATGGAAATTCGGCTATAAACAAAATGATAATAAAGAGCGACACCAAGGCATACTCGGCTAATGCTCGAGTAAATAGACGCTCAATCAAGAAGCTTCGGATGATACTGACCCCAAGATACAAGAAAGACATAATAAACAGCGCCGCGAACCAAGCGGTTATTGGCATAAATGTTAAAGCCATAGAGAGTTCCATTAACAATAAAGTCAACAATATGCTGGTTTTCCAAACGATTCCCTCGATATTCTTCGTCAGGCGCACTGCCCACAAAGAAGTGATTACCAGTGGAAAATGACTCAGGCCAATAAGGCCACCAACTAGATAATAAGGCAGGTGGACCGTAAAAATGGTATTAGTGATGAGTAATGAAACAATGAGGGCAAAAAACAGGCCTATGGCGTGAGCTGCATGCAATAATTGAATGGTCCTTCCCTTTGCGACCGACAATATGTTTGAAGTAAGAAGTAGTGCGTATACTCCAATTCCAAAAACAGCCAAAATGGTGAAGCGAGTGACGACATTTGCTGGGAGCAAGAAATAAAATAGACCTACTGATCCAGCAAAAAGAGCTGGAATTGGCACTAGCATTGATAACTCGACTCGCTGAAGATCCTCTGACAAGGCCCACGCCGCCACCGCATAAGAAATAAGACTCAGGATAAGCACCGCCCAGTAGCGTTGCTCTAAATCAACGTACTGCACAGCCAACAAGCCAAGACTCAATACAATAGCTGCTAGAACAAACTTCTCTCTCCTACGCATAAAACTCTATCCAGCAGTCGTGTAAACAGCCTCTACGTCTTCTACTTCTTTTATCGCATCGACTAAGCTCTCTAAGGCCTGCGCGTCTTCTTCAGATAAAGGTAAAATCATATTCGGAATAAATTGTAGTGATCCATCAATATTTTCCTTAGTAAATAGGAACTGAGCGGCGTTGGGACCTGAGAGCGATCCCCCATTTCTACTCAAGGCAAATTTAATTTCCGAACTCATTTTATTAGGATTATCAGTCACTGTCTCAATGATCAGCGCCACTCCGCCTGGACCAAAGGCTTCATAAAGTATTTCTTGAACTACTCTTCCTTCAGCTCCCCTCCCCATACCTTTGTCGAGAGCTCTCTGGATATTATCTTTTGGCATATTTGCTGCCCTAGCCTTGTCAAGGATAAGGCGTAGTCGAGGGTTACTGGCTGGATCATCAGAAGCGCCTTCTTTAACAGCTATGCGAATTAACTTGCCAATTTCACTAAAAACTTTACCCTTTTTGGCATCCATTGCGCCCTTGCGATTCTTGATATTGTTCCATTTGCTATGTCCTGACATATGCATCCTCCTAGCTACAATAACTTGTATCCATAGTATACCTCGAACTTCGTGTTGACATTGGCTCGACATGACGTTATCCTTCCCCGAGAAAAGATTGGGAGATACAGCATATGAACGACCCGCTTTCGCTAAAACAACAGGCGATTTCAGCCGCAAAAAATAATGATTGGGAACTGGTGGCGACTCTGAACGAAGAGATCATCGACAGTACTCCTCACGACCTTCAAGCGCTCAACCGTCTCGGGGTAGCCTACTTGCAGCTTGGCAAAACTCAAAAAGCTAAGGGTATCTTCGAAACTGTCATTGGTTTAGATAAAACTAATATTTTGGCAAAAAAACACCTCACCACTATCAAACAAAAGAAAACCGTGGCCGTACCTTCATTTTCTGCTCAGCAGTTCATTGAGGAGCCTGGAAAAACTAAGATTGTCGAGCTTCATCGTTTATCAGGAAAAGAAATTCTCGAGTCATTGATTACAGGTCAAATTTGTGATCTAAAAATTAAAAAGCGCTACATATCAATAGAAACAAGTGGTCAGTATGTTGGCTCACTTCCTGAAGATATCTCATTTCGCCTATCTAGACTTATTCAGGCGGGCAATATTTACCACTGTTCTATCCGCTCAGCCAGCACTAAGAACTGCAGTGTCTATCTTAAAGAAAAGTTTGCTTCGAAAAAGAATGGCGATGTGCTCTCTTTTCCGGTTCAAAGAACGACAGCAAACACTAATTCAGATATGGATGATTTGGTTTTGCTTGATGAAGAGCTACCAGTTGAGATTCTAAATCATGATTCTGATATTGAGAAAACGCTTGATGACATTAAGCAGCCAGACAGCGGCATGTCATACAGCAATAATGACGATTCCTAAATCGAATCCATTCCTATAAAAATCACCAGCTGAGATCTGTATTTTTCGGTCTCTAGAGGGTTCTCAGAAATATCCAGAGGTTTTGAAAACCAAGTTTTTACCACTGAAATAATACTCTCACACGAGCTCTCTTCTGAATGATAATTGATTGTTGTTCGCTCTGATTGTTCCTGTATATCAGTTATTCTAATCACTCTACCACCTCTTCTTTCCAACATATTTGCAAGCAGTCTCGCTTGCCCTGGCTCTCCCGTCGTGTTCACAATTGCTACAGAACAAAGAGAAAACTGCTGAACTTGAGCAGTTAAATCGAGGAGTCTACCAATTGCCTTCTGAGATTCTTCGAGTGAGGAAACTTCCAAGGCAGGGGCTTGGCGCACCGCCTCCAAAAAAAGGAGTTCTTCTCTGGGTATGGTGAAATTAGCTAACTGTTTAAATAAGCTTTTATACAAAACGCTGACTAACTCCGATTTTGTGGCCGGTTGGGGAATTTGTTCTTTTAGAGTGATTATTCTACTAACAGGCAAGCCCAGCGCGCGAGCAAGAGCTGCAGTTGTTTCTTGCTCCGACTTACCTTCAATTTTTAGAAGCGGCGCCACTGACGCCAATTTGTACTGACCGTACCCTCCAGAAACTTTTACTTCTTCTGATCCATCAATGGCAAAAAGCCGAGGTTGGATTTGATCAGAGCCCGTATATGCGACGTACAAAGTACTGGTATTTTCAGGTATTTGGTCTGAAGTGAGTACATACAATTCATCGGATCCTGAGAGCAATTTTGACCCGAATTTTGTAAGAAAAAGTGGGGTTAGCGCTATTAGCAAAACTGCCGTCAACACTATAGATAAACCCAAAATTATTTTTTTCACTCCCCTACTCCGTTCTCTAAAATGTGTTCTCTGATTTCGCTGCTGACTCGAAGCATGGCGCGGACGTTATGAATCGTGGCCAAGCGGAAATAGCTAAGTTCTTTTGCCTTGTAGAGGTGATGAAGATATGCTCTGGCATACCCTGCTCTGCAGGTAGCGCAGTCGCAATTCTCTTCTAAAACTCTCATGTCAGATGAAAATTCTTGGCGACCAATGCTGAGGCGACCACGCGGATGTTCTGACTCCATGCGAAATGATTCACCCTCGCAAACAAGATTTCCTACAAGCAGTGAGCCATTTCTAGCTAACCTAGTCGGACCAACGCAATCGAACATATCGAATCCCAAACCCGCCGCGACTGCGACATCTGAGAGATCTCTCCCCATACCCATGGCATAGCGGGGTTTTTCTCTGGGCAAAATGTTTTCAATCCAACTCATAACATCCTTAGTACCTTCCGTATTGTAGCCAATCGTTTCGCCGCCAACAGCCACTCCATCGACCCCAAGTTTTCCCATAAACTCAGCAGACTGCTGCCTCAGTTCTGGATGAAGAGCTCCTTGGACGATTCCGAACAAAGCTTGGTATTTTCCGTACAGACTTTGTCGAGAGTTTTTCTCCCAATCGATTTTGCAACGCTCTGCCCATGCGTGAGTCAATTCCAAGGAAGTTTTTCCATCAGGTAAATTTGTTGCGTCTGGCATCAAATCATCAAAAGCCATAATAATATCTGCACCAATAACCCTCTGAAGCTCCATTGAGTACTCCGGCGAAAAGAAATGTTCGCTCCCATCCAGGTGTGAGCGAAATGAAACACCGTCTTCGGTTATTCCCGCAAGAAAATTGCGTGAATTATGCGGGAATTTATTTCCTAGTGAAAAAGCCTGGAAACCACCAGAATCTGTGAGGATCGGCCTCTGCCAGTTCATGAAGTCATGAATACCTCCGCTGACTTTGAGAGCTTTGAGTGTTTTCTCACGGATGCCAAGATGATAGGTATTGGCAAGGATAATATCCGCGCCAGCGCCAACCAGATCATTTGAATCTAGCGACTTGACGCTCGCCACCGTACCAACCGGCATAAAAATAGGAGTATTAATCACTCCGTGTGGAGTAGTAATCTGACCAGCTCTGGCTTTTCCGAGGGTTGCTTGAAGCTTAAATGAGAATGGCGGCATACAAGAGGATGATATCACTCACCCACTTGGTAACGCACGAATCGCGCCACAGCAATTTTCTCACCAATCTTGCCACTGAGTGCTTTCATAAGCTTTTCAATGGTGAACTTGCCGTCACGAATAAATTCTTGTTCGAGTAATTCTTCAACAGTCTCTGGCGACATCGACGCCACCTGCATAGCGATACTTTGACCAAGCGCGCGAAACTCTTCATTTCGGGCCACAAAATCTGTCTCACAAAGTAGCTCCACTAAAGCAGCTATCTTGCCATTTGTGTGGACATAACTGGCTACATAGCCTTCTTTTGTCTCACGGTCTTGTTTCTTTTCAGCGCGTTCCATACCACGTGCCTGGACTAGCTCGATGGCTTTTTTATAATCACCCTTAGATTCCTCAAGAGCTTTTTTGCAGTCCATGACTCCAGCACCTGTCTCTTCGCGAAGTTTCTTTACGTCTGCAGAAGTGTAATTTGACATATTATTTCTCCTTTTTCGCTTCAGTCTTCTTTTCAGTCTTTACCTCGACTGTTTTTTCTTCGGTCTTCTCTTCGACTTTTGCCTCAACCTTTTTAGGAGTTGGCTTTTTGCCCGCAGCTTTAGAAAGTTTTCCTGCCTGATAACCGGCGGCAACAAAGTTAACAATTAACTCAATGCTTTTTCGCGCATCGTCGTTAGCTGGAATAACCACGTCAATTCCGTCTGGATTACTGTTGCTGTCGCAAATACCAATGATTGGGACTCCAGTAATTTGAGCTTCAGTAACGGCAATGTCCTCACGAACGGTGTCGATAACGAATAAACAATCTGGAATTTGAGAAAGAGTGCGGATACCCTGGAAAAAGCGCTTAAGCTTATTCATCTCTTTTTCTAATTGAACGCGCTCGTACTTGGTATAACCCTTGTAAGCACCAGATTCGAGACCTTCCTCGATCTTAATCATTTTCTTAAGAGACTTTCGAACTTGTGTCCAGTTAGTTAAGAGTCCTCCGAGCCAGCGAGACAAAATGTATGAAGCGCCGCAGCTTGTTGCCGCAGTTTGGATAAGATCCCGGGCTTGTCTTTTTGTACCAACGAAAACCAAACTTTTGCCTTCTGCACCCAACATGTAGGCAGCATCATAGGCTTTTTTCAATTGCGAAGCTGTTTTGACAAGATCAAAAATATGAATGCCATCCTTCTCCATGTAGATCCACTCGCGCATTTTTGGATTCCACTTGACCTTTTGATGGCCAAAATGACATCCTGCCTCAAGTAGTTCTGCTAAATCTGCCTCTGGGGATTTCTCTGGGAGATTGGAAAATTGTGCGTTCATACTGTCCTTACTTTCTAGCTCTCGCTAGTGGTGCGCGCATATCCAAATTCAGGACGACGGATAAGCGAACACTGGTTACAAATTATTACTAGGTGGGTATTGTAGCATATCGACCACATTCTCCATGAGAGAGACCACCGTCATCGGGCCAACCCCACCAGGGACCGGGGTAATAAAGCTTGGTTTTTCACCAACAGTCAGTCTATCTACATCTCCATGAGGCTCACCAACATCAATCAAAACGACTCCCTCACTGATCATATCGCCCGTAATTAGACCACGCTCTCCTGTAGCAGAAACAATCACCGTTGCATCGAGAAGCTTCTCGCCAGTCTCCATTCGCGCAGACAATTCTTTTTTACCAAGTAATTCAACCTGAGCGCCTTGCTTTTTTAACTCGCGATAAAGAGGATTTCCCAAAAGATCAGACTTGCCAATAATAATAACTTTGTGATTGGCTAAAGCAATTTTGTCTGGACCACCACCCAATGCTTCCGCCAAAATATACAAAACAGCTTTGCAGGTCGCTGGCAAAATCACTTTTTGGTCTGGATGAAGACCGTCGACATCTTTTTCTAAGTCAATCTCAGAAGTCAGAGACAACCACCAATCTTTGTAAGAATCGTAAGAGGTCTCTCCAGTCACCCGCTGCCAGACAGCACGACTGGGCTTTTGAACAATTATTCCAGTCACAGCTTCATCGTCATCGGCCTTTTTAATCGCAGAGACAACCAACTCCGTGAAGTCATTCAGAGAAAATTCATCTGTTTCGTAAATTATCCCAAGCCTGTCAGCCGCTTCTCTCTTTAAACCCGTGTATAAAACACTACCCGCATCTTCCGAAAATAGAATGGCTCTAACAACCAGAGGTTTTGATAACTGCAAATTAGTCACTTGCTCTGCTAAAAGTTTTTCTCTCTCCCCTGCTCTCTGATATCCATCAAAGATCTTCATAATGAGAAACCCAATTTATTTGAAATAAAGCTCAGCGTCCTCTGCTCTTTTAGAAGTTGATAAATCAGCATCGAACCTCCGAATAAACCGTCTCCAATTAGGGTGTTTCGATAAAATGGCAAAGCCAAAGTGTAACAACTAATCAGACCTTCTAAGGTGTGTGGATACCATGATAACCAGACGCCAAAATTCGAGACTAGAAAGAAACTCAGCGATGCAAGTGGTAAGAGTATAGATCTTTTTCTCATCGATTTACCGGCAAAAAAGCCAAATAATGGGTACATTAAAAATCCTAGATAGGTAAACAAAAAGCCGGGATAAAAACCTCCGCGTAAAACGTCAAAAGCGATAATGCTAAGAAAGTACCAGCCAAATTGGCGACTGAAATAACCAAAGCTTCCCAAAGGACTGACGTTGGCCGGCAAAAATCCAAACCGCGACGCAAAGACAAGCGCGGCACCGGAAATGTTCAGAAAACGTTTATTAAAATGGAGATTTGTCAATTTTTTCATATACCCATCGCATCGTATCACCTGTGGCAAGCACGGTTGCATCAGCACCTGCTGGCGCATATTCTCCATTCACATAGAGTGCCCAATAGTGGTCGTCGTCGGCCGCCATGCCATTAATACTAGTCACCATCACCCCAAAATCGTATTCATCGTAGACAACCTCCGCAGATTCCTTCAGGAGGTCGAACGCGATCGTGTCATCCTCTATGGCACCAAACTCGAAAGCCACCACTGGTTCTGGAGAAGCCTCTGTGGCTTCATCCGCTACCTCTTCTGTTTGGATCTGATCCATAGGAAGAGAATCTCTTTTGGAATTCCCTGTAAAAACCCCCACTTGGCTAACCACAAGTAAAGCGGCAATTAGGCCTAGGGCGATAAGTCCGAGTTGTTTCATAGTTTCACCATTGTAGCGCGTTAGGCTGGGGTGGCAACTAGAGTTGGAGAATTATCTAGATGGAGCAAGCGCATAACGCGAGCAAGCGGACCAACAGCGGAAATTTCTATTTGTTCAATTTGCGAAGAGATATCATCTTTAGCAATCAATGACTTTTGCAGTTTATCTTTCACTCTCGAAAATACCTCCTGAGCTCTGGACCGAAGGGAGTCATGAGTTTCTTCAGGTCGTACGTCTACTGCGGCCCGCTGCATTTCTTCAACTTCATGCTCTGCTTCTTCTTGCCTTGCTAGCAATGTGAAATACCGTTGAAACACAGCCGCTATCCATCCTTCGAATTGCTGCGCCAGCTCAGACCCAAGGACTTCAGAAAACTCTAACCAATGGGCCGCGTTTGACTCTAATCTAAAAGCCACTGCTTCTGATGCCAATCCCTCTGCCTTTCCGAATTTTTCCACAAGTGACTTTGCTGCTCTAGCTTGAAGTAAAGCCTCAACCCAACGAGGTAATTTATTGCGACTCCCCTCAACTGGAATTCTCAAATTTGACAGTACTGAAAGAGCTGCAGACCCTTGTTTTTCAGCTATTAACGCAAAGGAATCTCTAAAGCCGCCGTACCATTTTTTAAATTGCTCCAGTGGGTTTACTTCAGCATACATTTTTGCTCGCTCTACCATACTCCTCCTCACTGCCAAAAAATTGACAGATCAATATATACAGCTGTGGAGGCTCACACTACTTTTTTTTGGATGAAAAAGCTCCCGAAAGAGGGAGCAAACCAATGTCCCGATGCGCGTCAGATTGTAGTGTGCTGAAGATCGGACTCAGGCTTTCGCCAATACCGTTGCGGCACAGTCACGGATTCACACCGTGTTCCACAGCAAGTGAAACATAGCAGTTTTGAGATGTGTTGGGCAAGTGGCAGATCTATCGTGTACCATTAAACCTGTGATTAATCCTAAAGAGCAAGATCGCAATAATGAAGTTTTAAGCAGAGATAGGCTCGTTGAATTATTATCCGGCATTGCCTTTGGTGGAATGTCAAGGTTCTTAAAAGACTCGCCAGAATATTTAGAATACCTGACTGAACAACTCCCTGAAATTATTAGGGAATCACCAACTGATCTTGTAGCTTATCAAACAGCACTTCGAAGTATCTATACCCATGGGTTAAAATCTCCTCAAGCGGAAGCCATATTAGAGACTGTTCACAGACTACATCTTGGATATATCACTCAAAGACCAAATCAAGATATCTTGAAATTATTGGCCCGCAACCTTATCGATACCCTCCAAATTACATCCCTGTTCAATCTTCACACGAAACCAATATTGATTAGTCCGTGGCTATTTCAAGGCGACCATCCTCTGCTGAAAGGATCAGACAGTCCCGTCTACGTTGTCCCATTCGGTATCAAAATTAAAGACATGTCGGCTTTACTTGCCTATTATGACTCAAGTCAGCATTTAAATAATTTAGAACTACATTTCAAACATTTTTTTTCTGCACACAAAGATGTGTTACACCCGAACACTCCTTTTACGAGTGATTCAGGAAGAACTGTTTCAATTCGAGAATTTATTCATTATTTCTCAAATCCTGAAAATAGAACCGTTCTCTGGGCAGTCTGCCCTGGCGACCCACATGTGCCCCTAGGACACATGTCTTCATCATTTTCAGAAGATATGACCTCCACAACAGTGGGTATGGGAGTTTGGCCTCCCAATATGGGGCTGGGCAAACTTCTTTCAGAAGTTGGGATTGTTATTTCTGCTGGGATACCAACTCTTCAAAATCTTACTGCATCAGTGATGTCTCACAACGCTCCATCTCTAGCAAATGTTCAAAAATTCGCCAATAAAAGCCATGTTCCAGAAGATAGCTCAAGTGTTGAGTTCACCATAAACTTAGAGAAAATTAAAAAACAAATAACTGACTATTTGATTTAGTTTTTTATTAGTGTTTTTACTCTCTCAACATTCTCCTTATCCGGCCCCTTCTTATCAATCCCAGGCACCTCGAGAATAAGTGGAATTCCAGTAAGCTTCTCGTAATTCAGGAAAAATTTTAGTTCGTGAGCTGGAATCGTGCCATCACCGATATTATCGTGCCTGTCTCGCCCACTACCAAATGGGTCTTTGCTGTCATTAACATGAATAACTTTCAGAGTCTCCCAAAGCTTCAGATCGCTAATAGCCTTAATAGCTGATTTTTCATCTTTGGCAATTTTGGCCGGATCTCCCAAGCGATATCCAGTAGCAAAGGCGTGGCAAGTATCAAAGCACCAGGCTAGTCTTCCCTTACTCACCCACTTATTTCTTTTCTCCAACTCATCAAATAACCAACGAATTTCTTCAAGATTAGAAGCTATTTTGCCATTCTGCCCTGCTGAGTTTTCAATTAGGAATGTTGAGTCATCTGGTGTCTCTGAAAGTAGCTGATCAATGTGACCCACAATCTGCTCGCGAGAATCATCCCAACCTCGACCCTGATGGCTGCCCAAATGAACAATAATTCCCGATCCTTTTATGAGACTATCGAACTCCAGTTCGTACTTTAAGGACGCGAAAGACTTACGAATGTTTTCTTCCTTGTCGGAGGCTAAATTCACTAGATAAAGGGCATGTGTAAAGATTGGTGAGACATTGTATTTTTTTCTATTCGAGTCAAATTTATCTACCGGATGTTCTTCTAAAGATTTCTTCGCCCAAACGCGCGGACTACCAGAAAAAAGTTGGAGACAATTTCCACCGATTTCGGAGACCCGAACGATGGCCTTATCTATGCCTCCGGCTGCGGATACATGAGCTCCAATTTTTCTGTTTATTTTAGTTGGCTTGAGCATGATTGAGAATAAATTGCAGAAAAGTTCTTTTGTGTTCGTCTATATTTATTTTTGGAAGTAAAAGTGAGAGATTTGATCTTTGCAATTTCTCACCATTCTCTAAACCAAAATTTATTTGGTTTTCAAGCTTCCAAGTCTGGTATTCCAATGAATTTTTGTTCATTTTACTCGTATCTGTCGACCAATTTCTCATATGATTATTATACCTTATATCTAAATAAGACCGTACCTTGCTCATTAAGTTGTTTTTGTTCAAGAAGCTCTAGCCTCAAAGAATCAAGTGGACCGCTGAAAAGCCCAGCCCCTGAGCCAAAAAGTTGTGGCTCTACTGTCAGAAGAAGCTCGTCAACTAGTCCTGCTTTTAGAAAATGCCAGCTCAGGGTTTCGCCACCGACAAGTAAAGCATGAGCAAAGCCCTTCTCATCTAGTCGATCAATCAGTGCCGCGGGCTCTTCATCACTAAACTCCAACTGGCCTTTGACTACAAAATCGGCATACGAATCTGGACTTTTTGTCATCACTACCCTGAGCCTCTCGGGAGCAAGTCGAATCTTCTCGGCTGCAGACTCATAGGTTTTTCTGCCCATGATAATCAGATTATTTTCAGCAATGAGTGAGAAAAAATGCTCCTGATCTTCTGGTGAAGTCCAAGAATAGATATTCGGGTCATCTCCCCTGGTCGTTCTGCCGTCGGCCGACATCACCATGGCAAGAGTTATCTTCATTGCTTTTTTCCCGATTCAATGTCACTTTTAAGCCACTTTATGCCAAGATACACCAACGGTGTCTCGATCACCGACAAAGCACACTTCAGAAGCCAGTACGGCAAAATCAGTCCGAACAAAAAGGTCACATTCTCCCCTATCGGCGTGCCAAAAACATAGAATGCCAAAGTCATGAAGACGACAGTGTCGATAAGTTGGGCTCCAAAGTTCGAGACGTTATTGCGAAACCAAAGCGCGTGCTTGCCCATTTTCTTTTTTAGCCTCACGAAGATGGCCACGTCCAAGAACTCCGCCAAAGCGAAAGCAGTCAGGCTCGCAGCAGAGATTCTTGCTGACAGACCAAAAATAGTGTCGTAGGCAGCTTCTGATGCAGCAAATCTCCCAGAAGGCGGCAGCCAAGTGAAAAACAGTGAAGCCAGCATAACCAAGAAAATCATGATTAAACCAGAGCGAATCACGCTGCGTGTCCGCTCCGGACCATAAACTTCCGTAATCACATCGTTGATAGTGAATAAAAGCGGAATCACAAAAATCGCCACGCTGGCACTTAAGTGAATCGAGCCAATATTAATAAGTGGAATTGTTTTCCCGCCCATTAGCTCCGCCACCATGATGCATAAAGTATAAAGCGCGACAAGAAGGTCAAATTTCTGAATTTTCATTTTTTCCTTAAGACTGAAATAATGGAAACCCAGCCGTCAAAGCTTTCACTTCTCGTCTGATTTTCTTTAGTACTGGATCCTTCAAAGCATTTTTTCGGAACTCTTTCAGGAAAACTGCTCGTTCTTTTTTATCAGCAGGAAGCGGTTGATCTTTGACATGAAGAATCACCTCAGTGATCCAGTCAGCGATCTTTTTCATCTCTCTCTCTTTCATACCGCGAGAAGTCACCAGGGGCGTGCCAATGCGAATTCCGGACGGATAAAATGGCGAGCCCTGCTCTTCTGGGACCGTGTTCCTGTTGGCATACATACCAGCCACATCCATGGCAAAAGCGGCCTGGGTGCCAAGACCTGGACCATACTTAGTCAGATCAATGACCATCAGGTGCGTTTCCGTCCCTGCCCCGACCAAAGAAATACCATTTTTCATGAGTCGCTCTGCCAAGACGGTCGCGTTCTTACGAACCTGCTGGGCGTATTTTTTAAACTTAGGCGCGTTCGCCTCAGCGGCAGCAATAGCGATCGCAGCCGTGGTGGCATTGTGTGGACCACCCTGAAGGCCTGGAATAATGGCTGAGTCAATCTTTTTCCCAAGATCTGGATCACGTTCCATCCCACGATCA
>Ga0100379_10000893_pt1 | contig 31241 bp, 32 predicted proteins | sample CryGeymeta201503_FD_80418 | JGI IMG/M metagenome (GOLD analysis project Ga0100379, IMG submission 80418) | Groundwater microbial communities from Crystal Geyser aquifers in Utah, USA - Crystal Geyser metaG 2015-03 | ecosystem: Environmental > Aquatic > Deep subsurface > Groundwater | place...
CCGCCCGTGCGGTAAATAAAAACACAGAACTTTGTTCTGTGTTTTTATTTATTCGAGCGAAGCGAGACAGGAAGCGAACGGGAGGCAACGAGCTTAGCCGAAGGTCAGCAGACCGAGGCGTAGCGAGTGCCGACAAAAGCGAGTTAGCGCAGCTTTTGGCGCCGCCCCTGGGCAACGAAAGAGCGAGCGACGGCGAGCGAGTGAGGCGGAATTCCTGCCATTATTGTATATTTATAAAGATAATATATTTAAATCTTATTAATGATCACGCCAAAACTTCGTTCTTAAAGATTTTAAAAACAGTATTTTTATGATATTCTTAGTATGTAATCATATAATCATAAAACATATGCCTAGCTTTGAAGATTTCGCCAGAAGAGAACAGGAGCCTGCTCGAATTAAAACTTTAGAGGAATTGGCTCTTGCTATAAAAGAGACTACAACGAAATGGCTTGAGATAGCGAATGTTGATGAGCATAGTTTAAGGTTAAAGGAATTAGATATTCTTAAGGCTTTAAAAACTTTAGAAATAAGCGAGGAATGGAAAGCTAAGAATCTTGATGCGGTTGTCGCTTTTATTCAGGTCGCAGACACAAGAACTTTAATTGATGAATTAAAAAGAATATTTTTCCTAAATTCCGTCCCGGACAGCACAATCTCCGCTCAGCAGGTTCTTGATAAAATAAATTCTATGAAGAATAGGGAGAATTGAGGGGGTAATTAATAATTTATACTATACTATGCTTTAATAAATTGTTTATAAACTTGACAACTTAGTTTACAAAATGATTTAGAAAATGCTAATATTTATATTGATATTTAGAGGTTTAGTTAATAATCTAAGTATAAATTTATGAGTAAAATTTCAAGGGCACAGGATATAACTATTGAAGATTATTTAAAATATCCGAAATTTTATATTCCACTTTTTCAAAGAGAATATGTTTGGGGAAAAGAAGAAATTGAAGAATTTTGGAATGATTTAATAGAGGAAAATGTCCAATTTTTAGGCTCTTTCATTTTGAAGGATGAAAATTATAATCATGATAATAAAACGGGTTTTTTAGAAATAGTTGACGGGCAACAAAGAACTGTTTCTATTTTACTGTTATTAAAAAATATTTCAAGAAATTTAAATATTTTGGCAGGTAGTAGAGCGGAGCAATATTAGAAGAATGCAGAAAGGCAAGCCGAAGATATAGATGGAATAATTTCAAAGAGAGACAGGAGGGATATGACTAAGGTTTTAAATTATAAATTAGAGTTATATTCTGAAGAGGCAAATCAAGCCTTTGCTCAAATCTTAAATGGGGATAATGTAGAGGGCAAAGAGTTTAAGGGGTTAGTAGAGGCTCAAAATAAATTAAATAATTTGTTTGCTGATTATTTAAGTAAACGCGAAACAGTAGAACAAAAAATATCGTTTCTTGTTGAATTAAAAATAAAAATATTAGATGTAAAAATTATAGAGGTTCTCGTTCCTACAGATGAAGATGCTTATCTTATATTCGAAGCCGTTAATGATAGGGGGGCTGATTTAGGAGCAGCGGAGCTCTTAAAGAATTATTTATTTTCTAAAACATCCGATAAATCTCTACAAATAGAGATACATCAAGAATGGCAAAAAATTAAAAAAACTCTTTTAGAGGTTAACAAGGGTTCATTAGATATGACGAGCTTCCTACGGTATTATTGGATTGGCGCTTACGAACATACAACCAAGAAAGCTTTATACAGTGGATTTAAAAAAAGGATAAATAATAAAAATTCTACTTTAGTTATAGCCCCAGATAGAGTCCTCCAAGAAATACAGGAATTCAGAAATTGTATAGAGGAGATTTTTTTGTATCGCTTTGATGATTGGCATCAAATTTTTATTAATCTTAATTCTGATGACGGAAATGAAAAAAGGATTATTAGAAGGGCTACGGAATGGTTTAGTTATAAAAGAAATTTGCTATATTTTCCTAAATCTATTCAATTTTTACCAGTTTATGCAGCTATTATTAGAAATTTAGATAAAATAAATTTAAAAGATAAATCTTTTATTGATTTATTTATAGAAATTGAAAAAATTAATTTTGTTTATTCCTATTTATTACAAAAACCGACTAATAGGATTGATACAATTTTTAGTAGTATAGGCAGGGAAATATTTAGTGTGATAATACTGAACGGCAAAGAGGCTAATATTCAGTCTGTTATACAAAAAAGCATTACAATCTTGAATAAGTTTTTGCGGGACAATGTAACTAAAGATGAGGTTTATAAAGCAGTCGCCAACTTAAGTTACAAGCAAATTTCAGATAAACAAATAATAAATTTTATTTTAGTAAACTTAGAATATTTTCAAGGTGGATATGTGAGATTATTGGAGGACAATTTAACAAAAGATCATATTTATCCACAGTCTGTTGAAAAAAAGGGAGCGATACTAGATTGGCCGAAATTAGATTTTGATTATAAAAAATTCGGGCATGGTCTTGGAAATTTAACTTTATTGGCCTCTGATGGCCCCCAGGCAAACGGGAGCGCCGAAGAAAAAGCTTTCTTGATAAAAAGAGATGATTTTTATTTAAAATCTCCGTTTATTATAAATCAATATTTTCGAGATATAGAGCAATGGGGCGGTAATGAAATTATGTTTAGACTGAAATATATTCAGGATTTAGTTTGGGAAAGATGGGGTTATTTAGAGACGTGATATGGTAAAGACTTACGAAACAAAAGAAGAAATATTTAACGAGGCGTTATCACTTATGGAAAAGTGCCTTTTTGATGTTATCGATAAAGAAGAAATTGTTGAGGTCCAAAATGAAATAGAAAAAAACGGTAAAAATAGAAAAGGGTTATCTTGGGCAACTTGTTCAAAAATATGTTTTTCATCAAGAGCTTGTTGATAATCGAGCAGAAGCAGATTTTAAAATTGCTGGGGTTGAGCTTAAGACAACACCAATAAAAGAGCATAAAACAAAAGAATATATAGCAAAAGAGCGTTTAGTTTTTTCGATGATTGATTATATGTCAATTATTGCTGAGAACTGGGAAAATAGCTCTTTTTTAGAGAAAAATAAACTCATTCTTTTATTGTTTTATTTATACAAAAAAGAATTAAGCATATTGGATTATAAATTTAAGTTTTGCTATGAACTTGATTTTCTCAATAGCATTTCTAACAAGGATGCGGTACAGATAAAAAAAGATTGGGAGTATATAGTTGAGAAAATTAAAAAAGGAGAGGCTCACCTACTTTCAGAAGGAGATACTTTTTATTTAGGAGCTTGCACAAAAGCTTCGGATAGTTCTGTGAGGAGACAACAGCCAAATTCTGAAATAACAGCTAAACCAAGAGCTTTTTCTCTTAAACAAAGTTATTTGAATTATATTATTCAAAATGAAATTTTAAATACTCATGAAGATTATAAATCTATATCAGAAGAGAACAAAGCTATTGATGAAAAAATTAAAGATAAGTTAGAAGGGTTTATAGGAAAAACAGATAATGAAATAATTGAAGAATTAGGATTAGTTATAAATAAGAAGCAAAAACAATATAAAAGAACTTTAGCTAATTTTATGATTAGCGGTTCAAATAGTAAAATTGAAGAATTTGAAAAAGCTAATGTCAAATTAAGAGTTATAACTCTTGAAAATAATGGCAATCTTAAAGAGTCAATTTCTTTTCCTCATTTTGACTATAGAGAAATTGTAAATCAGGATTGGGAGCATTCAGACCTGTATAGGTTATTCGAAGAAAAGAGATTCTTGTTTGTTATTTTTAAGAAAGATAAAGAGGATAAAAGTATTAGTTTTCAAGGCTGGAAGTTTTGGAATTTTCCTGCTTTTGATATGGAGGAAGCTCAAAGAATATGGGAATTAAATAAAGAGATGATTCAATCGGGAAAATATGATAGTTTGCCAAAAGTTTTATTTTTAGAAAATGTAGATAGATTACTAAAATCTCCAGCTAAACAGAGGGGAAGAGATTTTGCTATTATGCTATCTTCTTTAGCAAGCTTAGGATATGCAGTCGAGTGGAGAATTATAAATGCTGCTGATTACGGTTTTCCTCAAAGGAGAAGAAGAGTTTATATTTTAGGATACAAAAAAAATACTTCAATTTGGAAGTCTATATCAAAGTGCAAAGATAAAAAAGATTGGATAATTAAAGATGGTGTTATAGCGAAAGTATTTAAGGTAAAAACAGATAATATTAAAATTAATGAAGTAGAGGTGGGCTTAGATCCAGTTTTTGTGTCTAATAAATTTTCTAAAGACATGCCATCTAAAAGTCCTTTTGAAAACTCAGGCGTTATGATTAACAAGCAAGTTTTTACCGCTAAAGTGGAAGCTGATTACAAGGGTAAATATTCTGTATTAGGTGATTTTATAATTGATGAAAAAAACGTTCCAGAAGAATATTTCATTAAAGACTCTTATTTGAAGAAATGGGAGTATTTAAAAGGCGGGAAAAAAGAAGAAAGGGAGTCAAAAGATGGTTTTAAATACTTTTATTCTGAAGGTGGTATGGTTTTCCCTGATGCGCTTGATAAGCCATCAAGAACGATAGTGACTGGCGAGGGAGGAGCCTCTCCATCAAGATTTAAGCATGTAATTAGAACTAAATCAGGAAGATTGAGAAGATTAACACCGATAGAGCTTGAACAATTAAATATGTTTCCCAAAAATCATACGGCAGGAGCCCCTGATATTACAAGAGCCTTTATAATGGGGAATGCTTTGGTTGTTGGGGTTATTAAAAAATTAGGAAAGTCTTTAAGAGATTGTATGTAGAATTTTTATTATAAGTTTTATTAGTATGGGAGAAGTTAATAAACAAATTACCGCAAAACAACATTTTGTTCCGAAATTTTATTTAAAACGCTTTGCCAATAAAAAAGGATTTGTTGAGGTTCTAGACTTAAATAATCGTAGAATTGGCAGTGCAAGACCTTTTGGGAGTGTTTGCTACGAGCATTATTTTTATGGATTAGAGACTGGTAAGTGTGACGATATTAGCCAAGAAATAGAAGATTTATTTAAGGTTTTAGAGGATAAAATTGCCCCAAAATATAATATTTTTATAGAAAAGGTTTTAAGTAATAGTCATATAGAAGAAAAGGACATGTATTATGCTGCATGTTTTATGAGTATGCTGTGGATTAGAAGTAAATATTTTAGAGAAAATGTTAATAAGATGAACAATGATGCTTTAAAAAAGATAAACAAGTTAAGAGCATCCGATGGTAGTTTTGAAAATTATTTAAAAGAAACTATAAAAAAGCGAGGAGACGATTCTATAAGAGATGAAGACATTAAATTATACAAAGACTTGCTTATATCTGGTGACTATGATTTAAAATTTTCAAATAAACATCATTTATTATTTTTAAAAAATATGGAAGGTTTCTCTAATTTATTTTTTGCTAAGAATTGGAGAGCTTATTTTGCTCCAGCTGATTATAGTTTTATTACATCTGACACTCCAATATCTGAAATGGTGCCAAAGCGTTCTGGTTTTTGGGGTTCTGATTTTCTAAGTAGAACACATTATTTAGCTTTAACTCCAAAAGTGATAATTGAGCTTGTTAATCCAATATCTGGTAAGAAATTTAAAAGAAAAAGAATTGAAAAAGTTGATGTAATAAAATTTAATTTAATGAGGGCAGATTTGTCTTTAGAATATTGCTATAGCCAGACAAGAAATGAATTTGAAGATATGATTAAGGTTGTAGAGTATAAGAATTAGTCTTTATTCAGATATTTGGTTAATTAATTTTGGTAAAATAGTAATACCTTGATTAGTAATAAAACAATTTCTTAACTCGTCCACTATACAGTACCGATTTAGTGAAAAAAGAGTATAAGCTCTTTTTTTGTTGCCTTTTTGCCTTTTTAGAGATAAACTTTAAATAAAGAAAAGATAAATTAATTCTAAAGTTAAATATATGTCCGATATAAATCAATTGACCAAGAGAATATTGGATTTTATAAATGATAGAGATTGGAACCAATTTCACAACCCAAAAGATTTGGCTCTTTCTCTGGTTCTTGAATCGGCTGAAGTTATGGAGCATTTTCAGTGGAAAAATAATGAAGAAATGAAAGAATATATTAAGTCTAACAAGGGAGAAGTGGCAGAAGAATTGGCAGATGTTTTATATTGGGTTCTTTTAATGAGTCATGATTTAGATATTGATATCAAAAAAGCATTTGAAGATAAAATGACGAAAAATGAAGTAAAATATCCTATTGATAAAGCAAAAGGAAAGCATGATAAATATAATAAGCTGTAAAATGACTGATATTAAGACATTCGAATTCAGTAAAAATAAATTCGATGAAATAAGAAAGTATAGTTTTGGCTCAAATTGGCCAGTTGTATACCTTATAGAAAACGGTAAAGAGTTGTATGTGGGAGAAACAATTAATATTTATAGTAGAAGTAATCAGCACTATGAAAATTCTGAGAGAAGAAAGCTAAGTAAAATTCATGTAATTACTGATGAAGAATATAATAAGTCAGCAACACTTGATATAGAATCAAGTCTAATCCAATATATTTCAGCCGATGGTAGATTTATATTACAAAACGGCAATCATGGTTTAAAGAATCATAACTATTTTGATAGGCAAAAATATCAAGCTAAATTTGAGGCTATATGGACAGAACTACAGAAAATACAACTTACACAAAATGATTTAGTTCAAATTAAAAACAGTGACTTATTTAAATATTCTCCTTATAAAGCTCTCACAATAGATCAGAAAGCTGTGGCCGACGAGCTTTTGCATGAGATTAAATCTGGAAATGAGAGAGCTTATATTGTAAATGGAGATCCTGGAACAGGGAAAACTATTCTTGCTACTTATTTATTTAAACAATTAAGTGAAATTAAGGAAACAAAACATCTTAAAGTTGCCTTGGTTGTTCCCATGACCGGACTTAGAGGCACTTTAAAAAAGATATTTAAAAATATAAAAGGCTTAAGCGCTAATATGGTTATTGGCCCAAGTGATGTGACTAATCAGTATGATATTTTAATCGTTGACGAGGCTCATAGGTTAAAACAAAGAAAAAATATAACTAATTATAAATCATTTGATGATAATAATAAGTTATTAGGATTAGGTCCTGATGCTACCGAGCTTGACTGGATTATGAAATGTTCTAAGAGTCAAATTCTATTTTATGATAAAAATCAAAGCGTCAGACCATCTGATCTTTCTCCTGTTAAATTTGAAGAATTAGCTGTTAAAAAGTTTGAGTTAAAATCACAGTTAAGAATTGGTGGCGGGGAAGATGGTGAAAAATATATTAAATTTATTCAAGATATTTTTGATTTAGTAGAAGTTAATGATGATAAATTTGATAAATATGATTTTCAGATTTACGAGGATATCGGTAAAATGGTCTCAGATATAAAAGTAAAAAATTCAAAGATGGATTTATGTAGGATAGTCTCAGGTTATGCTTGGCCATGGGCCTCAAAAAAAGATGCAAATAAACATGACATTGAAATAGATAATATTAAATTAAAATGGAATAGCGTTAATCATAACTGGGTTTATTCAAAAAATGCTATCAATGAGGTCGGCTGTATTCACACTGTTCAGGGTTATGATTTAAACTACGCGGGAGTTATTATTGGTCCAGAAATATCTTATGACCCAATTAAAAAGAAATTTATTGTTTTTCCAGAAAAATATATGGACATGAACGGCAAGAGGGGTGTTAGTGATATTGAGGAACTCGAAAGATATATTATTAATATTTACAAAACTTTATTAACCAGGGGTATACACGGAACTTATGTGTATATAGTGGATGAGGGCTTGAGAAATTATTTTAAAGAATCTTTGTTGAACAAAATTAAAACATAATGTTATGCCAGAAAATTTTACAGAAATAATTTTTAGTTCCATGTCTAAAGCTTTTTGGATTTTTTTCAAGGAGACTTGGTGGTTGTGGCTTATCTTGTTTATCCTTTTCGTTATAGTAACTATTTTTACAGAAATAAAAAATAAAATTTCAAGAGAAAAAAAATTTTCCGGAATTGAATCGATGAGAAAAGGTCGTCAAATTCTTTATAATCTAAGAAAGCTCAAACCTTCTGAATTTGAAGATTATATTGCAAATTTATATGCAAAACTTGGCTATAACACAGAAAGAGTTGGTCAGTCTCATGATGGCGGTATAGATGTTATTGTTGAAAAAGAAGGTACAAAACACTATATCCAATGCAAAAAATTTATTACTAGAAAAGTGAGGGCTAGTGATATTCGTGAATTTTATGGAGCAATATCTTCTAAACTAACCCAAGGGAATGGAATATTTATAACAACCAATTACTTTACCACTGAGGCTAAAAAATTTGCTGAAGATAACATGATTGAAGCTATTGATGGTTATGGGTTATTAAAATTAGTGAAATTAGTTGGTGAACCAGTAGCGCCTAATTCAAAAATAGAGACGATTAAAATTGAGGAGACTTGTCCTAAGTGTGGTGCTAAATTAGTTTTAAGAAATGGTAGGTATGGCGCGTTTTACGGATGTTCTAATTATCCGAAATGCAAGTTTATAAAAAATATTTATGCCTAACTTATTAAAAAAAATCTTCTGCACGCCTTTATTTAAAACGCGCGATAATGAAGTACCCAGCGACAATCCGGAGGCGACCCCTAAAAAATATAAGAGAACCTTATTTAATAAAATATTAAGAGGAACCGCCATTTTTCTATTTCTTAGCGCTTCTTTGATTATTATTTTTAATTATATAGACGAAGACTACGAAGACAGTTATTTCTCATCTGAATATGATGACGATAGCTGCAACGTCTTCGGCATTTCTATCGTTGGCGACATTATTACCTTAGGCGGGGAAGAGGGAACTTCCTATACCTCGGCTGATGATATTATTTATTATTTACAATTAGCCGAAGATGATAAAGAAGCTAAGGCTGTTTTTATAGAAATAGATTCTTTTGGCGGTTATCCCGTCGCTGCTGAAGAAATTGCGACGGCTATTAAACGCTTAAATAAACCAACCGTTGCCTTAATTAGAGAATACGGCGCCTCAGCCGCTTATTGGATAGCAAGCGCCGCTGATATTATTTTTGCTTCTAAAAACTCAGAGCTAGGTAGTATCGGTATTACTTCTTCCTATTTAGATTATAGTGACCAGAATCAACAAGAAGGTATTAAATACATAGAACTTAGCGCCGGTAAGTTTAAAAACTATGGCGATCCTGACAGGCCTTTAACTCAAGAAGAAAAAGATTTAATAATGAGAGATGTAAATATTTTACATCAAAATTTTATCGAAGCAGTCGCAGAAAATAGAAACATGGATATTGAGAAAGTTAAAGAATTAGCTGATGGCTCTACTATGCTTGGGCAAATGGCGCTAGATAAGGGTTTAATTGATAAAATAGGAGTATACCACGACGCCAAGGATTATTTAGACGAATTATTAGGAGAAAAATCGGAGATTTGTTGGTATTAGTTGTGCTTTAGTTTTGAATGAAGCTATCGCACTTCTAACTTGAATGTACCCACAAAACTATTGACAAAAATATAGCAATTATGCTATATTTTTTTGATAATTAAAATTATATTTTTGAACCTTAAAATTATAAATAATGGAAGAATATCAGGAGTATTACATTGGATTACCCATAGATAATTTCTTTAATGGGCTAAAAAAGCTTCGGAAGGAATTAAAAAAGTATGAGGGCAGAAGAATAGAAAGCGAGCCAATATTTTCGTCTACTGTTGCCTTGTTCCAGACCATCCCCTTATCTATATCAGAAGATAATATTTTAATGAGTTTTCATGTTGGCGCTATTAACAGTTACAGGTTTGGTTATCGTCCTTTAGTAATTAACTATCAATCAGACTATCATTGTCATATAATATCATTCTCAAGCTTAAAAATATTACTTTATCAAGATAAAATTGTTTGCGCGGGGATTTTGGCAAAGGGTGATGAAAAAGTTGATTGTGAATATGTTTTCACGAAGGATTGCTAAGCACGGCAATCCTTTTTTATTTCCATCCCCATAATTTCTTTATCTAAAATTTAACTTTCTTTCAGGGTTGGTGGTTTATAATGGGGCTTATTATCTAAGCTTGAAAAGAAATAAAATAAATGATCTCAGATAAACTTATATGGAATTAATAAGTAAAATACTAAATATTCCCGAAGAAACTCAGACAATTGAGTTTAAGCGTCTTAATGGGGAAAAAATTAGAAAATATTTGGAGAAGAATAAGTATATAAATAATAAAATAGCAAGGAGTATTACTGGTGTTATTCAGCTTCATGTTATGTCACGTTTTCTTAAAAAATGGACGGGAAAGGGTTTGTTATTAAAAATTGAAGCTAAATCAAAAAGTCCGAGAGATACAAAATATAAATTATCTAACATTGATGAAATGAAAAATAGTTAATATTTTTACTTGCAAACTAAAATGCAAGTAAAAACAAAAATACCTTATTTTAGCCAAAAAATAGATGTTTTACTTGCAGTCGCAAATGTAAAGAGAATGAAAAATATCTTATATTAGCCAAAAAAATGACCTTCTCTTTGCAGTCGTAGATATAGGCATAATAATCCTCTTTCGAATTTGGGAATAGTAAAAAAATTGAGGATAAGTGGCTATTTAAATAAAAAAAGACTCCCGGTAGAAGCCGTTAGTCCCTAAAAGGAAAAAAAGCCATCGTCCCAACGGTCGACGCCTTTTTTCAGATAACAACTAGATTATATAGCTTTTATTTGGATTAGTCAAGGTAAGAAAATCGGCTTTCGGGGGAGTAATCCTAATAATTTTAAAAAGCATCCCAACGTGATGCGAGATGCGGAGCTACCAGTTATCGAAATAACTGGAAACTAAATGTAATTATATTATAGCAAATACTTACTAAAAGCCAAGATATGATTATTTAAATCAAAAATTAATTCCTTCTAATGTGAAAATTAAAAGACGGGGTTTTTATTTATTCGAGCGAAGCGACAGAAAGGGCCGTGAAGCGACAAAATGTCTCCGGATAAAACTAAAGGCTATAAAAAGTTATAGTATTTAGTGAATACTCCTAATAATTACAGTATATTTACTAATTATTGACATTTATTAGTGAATGGTGTATAATATTTGTATATTAATAGTATAAATTTATGGCTATAACAAAACCAATAAAAAATTATATTACCGCCTTGAAAAGCGAGTTTGATTTTTTGCGCAAGGGTAAGGAGTCTCTTCTAGCGATGATTGATGAAGTTGAGGCGCCAGAAAGCGTTTATAATTCCAATGCCATTGAAAATTCTACCCTTACCCTCAAAGAAACTGAGAAAATCCTTTTAGATATGGAAGTGTCTCGTGATGTATCGGTGCGCGAGGTTTATGAAGCTAAAAATTTAGCGAGAGTTATTAGCTATCTGCAAACTAAAGTTCAGGCGACGGAAGTAAGTAAAGAAATTATTTTACTTTTACACCAAATGCTTATTGGCGGAATCAACGATGAAATTTCTGGTCGTTTTAGAAAGCCGGGGGAATATGTTCGCGTCGGCACACATATCGCCCCAGTCCCAGAACTTGTTGAAAAAATGATGGATGAAATTATTAGTAAATATACCAGCGATTTGTCTGATTATTTTTTAGATAAAATTGCTAAATTTCATTTGGACTTTGAAACTATTCATCCTTTTTGCGATGGCAATGGTCGTATTGGCCGTGTTTTAATTTGTTTTCAACTGCAAAGGTTTGGTTTCCCGATGATTATTATTCGTGATCGTGATAAAAAAGAATATTATAAATCTTTTGATAAATATAGAGAGCAAAAAAATACCAAACAAATAGAAAAAGTTGTTTCGTTAACTTTGACAGAATCTTTACACAAAAGAATTACTTATCTTAAGGGAGAAAAAATAGTTGCTTTATCTATTTTTGCCAAAAATAATAATTTATCGGCCTCGGCTATAACTAACGCTGCTCGTCGTCAGAACATCCCTGCTTTTAGAGAAAAAGGAGTCTGGAAAATTTCCGAAAATTTTATTTATAATCCTGGAAAAAATTCCTTATGACCCAAAAAGAGGCGCTAAAAATATTAGAGGATGGGCATAATGTCTTGCTAACCGGCCCGGCTGGTAGCGGGAAGACTTTTTTGTTAAATAAATATGTCGCTTCTTTAAAAAGAAAGAAAATCGGCGTTGCCGTTACCGCTTCAACCGGCATCGCTGCGACTCATATTAACGGCCGAACCATCCATTCCTGGGCTGGTATCGGAATAAAAGATAGTTTAAGCTCAGCGGAACTTAAAGTCTTAACAAAACGATCGTACCTAAAAAAGCAATTTGAAAAAACTAGCGTTTTAGTAATTGATGAAGTCTCAATGCTCCAGGCTCATCGCCTTGATTTAATAAATTCCGTTTGCCAGACTTTTAAAAAAAATAATTTAGCTTTTGGCGGAATGCAATTAGTTATGTCGGGAGATTTTTTTCAACTTCCACCAATTTCTACTAATGGAAACGAGTCCGATTTTGTTTTTAAAGCAAATATTTGGGCAGAGATGGATTTACGCGTTTGCTATTTAGACGAACAACATCGCCAAAGCGATGAAAAGATGACAACTATTTTAAACAGTTTTAGAAAAGATGCCGTTAGTCAAGAAATAATAGAACTCTTAGCTTCAAGACTAAATAAAAAATCAGCCAACAAAATTAGCCCCATTAGACTTTTTGCCCACAATAGCGATGTTGACGCCATAAATAAGGCCGAGCTAAATAAAATATCAGCCAAAGAATTCTCTTATCGGATGAGCGGGGAGGGGGAGAAAAAACTGGTTGAAACTTTGAAAAAAAATTGCTTAGCCCCCGAATGCCTTACTTTAAAAAAAGGGGCTTTAGTGATGTTTGTTAAAAATAAATTTAATGAGGATAAAATTATTTATGTTAACGGCACGAGCGGGGAGGTTGTTGATTTTGATGAAAATAATTATCCCGTTGTTCGTTTAAGAAGTGGGGAAGAGATTAGCGTTTTTCCAGATAGTTGGACGATTGATGATGAGGATATAGTTTTAGCCAAGATAAACCAGATTCCGCTTCGTTTAGCTTGGGCAATTACCGTCCACAAGAGCCAGGGGATGACACTTGAGGCGGCGGAGATTGATTTAAGTCGCTCCTTTGCTTATGGGATGGGTTATGTCGCTTTATCGCGTTTAACTAGTCTTGAAGGGCTTTATTTGTTAGGGATAAATGAGATGGCCTATAAATTAGACCCAGAAATTTTTAGCTACGACAAAGAGCTTCTTAGTCTTTCGGAATACGCAAGGAACGATATTGGTAATAAAAAGAGAAAGCAGGCGGGGTTTTTGTAAGTTCTAGTTTTTGTTGAAGAATCTTAATAGTTCTAGTATAATTTAGCTTAGCTTAATAAAATTAAATTATTATTTTGATGAAAAAAATAAAAATTGCTCATATCCATGTTTGGGATAAAAAAAATAAAGGTGATTTGGCGATAGTAATAGCGGTTCAAGATTTGCTTAAGAAAAAATTTCATAAACCAGAAATTCTTGATTTTCCAATAGAGTTTTTAAAACAGGGAAGTTTTTCAGATATTAATAAATTGAATTCTTGTGATCTTGTTGTTATTGGTGGCGGTGGTATTTTTTATCATTATTTTCTACCCTTTTCTAAAGAAGTGATTTCTAAAATTAACAAGCCGATTTTTATTTTTGGCACGGGCTATATTAAAGAGGTTGGCGCTAAAAATTTAAAAGAGGGTCAGCTAGAATCTTTGCTTTATCTAATAGCTAAAGCTAAATTAGTCGCTCTTAGGGATGATTATACTAGAAAGTTTTTAATTAAAAATGGAGCTGATTTTGATAAAATTAGGTTAATTGGCGACCCCGCGACCCTATTACAGGAAAAAAAGATAAGTTCCGCTAAAGCTAAGGACTTTGATTTAGAGGCTGATGTTATAAAAATAGGTTTTAATTTAAATTATTCTGGTTGGCTTGGTTTTGGTCAGTATAAAAAAGAAATTTTAGAGGCTTATAAAAATGTGGCTGATTATTTTATTAAAAAATATCAGGCAAGAATTTATTATTTAAAACATCATCAGGGGGAAGATGAAATTATTAAAGAATTTGACTTTCCTATTTTTAAAGTTGTTGATCTTAACCCTTATCAGCAGAAATATCTTTATTCTAAATTAGATTTAGTATTAGGGATGATGCTCCACTCTTGCGTGATGGCGTTTGGCGCCTTAACCCCAGAAATAAATTTAGCTTATGATTTAAGAAACAGAAGTTTTGCTAAGTTTATTAAATCACCCGAGCTTTTGGTTGAGTTAGAAGATTTAAAAGCTGGGGCTCTATTAGAAAGAGCGATAGAGGTTTTTGAAAAAAAAGATTTCTATCAAAATAAATTCAAGAATAAAGTTAATGAAATTCGTGATAAGCATAAAGTTTATTTAGAGGATATCGTTAAGGGCATTAAAGTTAAATAGTCTCTATACAGAAACAGTAAAAAGAATCGGTCAGGAGGGTTTTATAGTATTAGGTGATAATAGTTTGATTTTCTTTGAAGGATTGCTAAGCACGGCAATCCTTTTTTATTTCCATCTTCACAATTTCTTTATCTAAAATTTAACTTTCTTTCAGGGTTGATGGTTTATAATGGGAAAATAATTTTCAATAAGGGATATGATGTTATAAATATATTTTAATGTTAGTATTTATTGATGATTCTGGTGACCCAGGATTTAAAATAGAAAAAGGATCTTCAACCCATTTTGTAATAGCGATGGTTTATTTTAATGACACTTTAGAGGCAGAAAAAACTACGGTAGCTATTAAAGAATTAAAAAGAGATTTAAAGCTTGGCGATCTTGAGGAATTTAAATTTTTTAAAAGTTGTAGGGATTATAAAATAAAATTTTTAGAGACAATTAAAAAATTTGATTTTAAAATAAGATGCTTGATTGTAGATAAGAGTTTAATTTATAGCCCGGAGTTACGAAGCAGTAAAGATTCTTTTTATGCTTATTTTATTAAAGAGGTTTTAAAAAATAATGGAAATAAAATATTTAACGCTAAAATAAGAATAGATGGAAGTGGTAATAAAATTTTTAGAAGAAACTTTTTTGGCTACTTAAGACAAGAATTGAATTACGGGCAGAGAGGTGTTATTAAGAATTGTAAGATGGTTGATTCTAAAAGTGACCCTCTTATTCAATTGGCAGATATGGTGACTGGTAGTATTAATAGATCTCAAAACAAAAACAAAAAAGACAGAAATGATTATTTAGAAATTATAAAGAAAAAAATTGAGGATAAGTGGCTATTTAAATAAAAAAAGACTCCCTAAAGGAGACTTTTCCAACTATGATTCCTATGCTGGGTGTCCCAGCCACGCCACCATCCGGTGACAGTTCGGATATCAAGTTTTTGCATTTACATTATATACTAATTTTTAAGACGGGTCAATAGAAGTTAGTTTTCAGTTATTATAAAAAAGCATCCCAACGTGATGCGAGATGCGGAGCTACCAATTATCAAGATAACTGGAAGCGAAATGTAATTATATTATAGCAAGGTTTTCCTAAAAGTCAATAAACCGATACAGCCCCTTGACTTTTATTTTATATGTGGTATAATAATACCACAGTAAAAAAGTTAAAAAATTAAAATAAAAAATCTTATGCCCAAGAACTTAAAAAAATTTGGTTCTTTGCTTAATAAGCTAAGAACCCAAAACAATTTAAGTATTCGAGAAATTTGTAAGTTAGTCTCCTATGACCCGAGTAATTGGAGTAAAATAGAAAGAGCTTTAATTTCTCCGCCCTCAGATGATAAAACTTTAAAACTTTGGGCTAAAATACTTAAAGTTAAATCTGAAAAAGTACAGGAATTTATGGATGACGCCCGAATTGCTCAAGGCATTATTCCTGATGATATTTTAAATAAAACTGAAATGCTTGAACTTATGCCTGCTTTTTTTAGAACTGTACGCAATAAAAAACCAAGCAAAGAAGAAATTGATCGTTTAATTAATTTAATCAAAAATGCTTAAACATGGATTACTCCAGAATTAAAATTAAGCCTCTATCCAATCAACAGATTCTGGAAGCGGCGGATATGGTAAGGCTTAAATTTTGGGGTGATAAAATTCCAGTTGATGTTGAGTATATTTTAGAGTTTAAATTAAAAATTTCGATTATCCCGTCTCCTGGTTTAAATACTCAACTTAGTTTTGATTCTTTTATCAGTTCCGATTGGAATAATGTTTATGTGGATAATGCTAATTATAATGATGATAGATATTATTGCAGAATAAGATTTTCCTTAGCTCATGAATTAGGACACTTATTTCTTCATAAAGAATTATTTGAGTCATTAGAAATTAAATCATTTGAAGATTATCAGAAATTTTACAAAGAAGTTCCCAATGATCAATATAATTTTTTAGAATCTCAGGCTAATAAATTTGCTGGGTACTTATTAATCCCTTGCGAAATAATGAAACAGTATCGAGATAAATTGTTAGCAGAAGCTAGAAAAAAATTAATTGGCATGAAATTTGAAAATACTGATGTTGATTTACTTAGCTATATAGCTGGAAAAATGGCTAACATTTTTAACGTTTCTGCTCAAGCCATGGAGATTGCTTTAAAAAATTAAAAATATTAAAACAACGTTGAAAATCATTGTTTTTTACTTTTTTAAAAACCCCTTCTTCAAATAACCAGAATTTGCTAAAATATAGCTATAACAATAGCTATATTGTTTTATTTAAATTTTATGAAAAAAATTTATTTAGCATTTTTTTTAATGTTACTAGCCGTTTCACTGACCGCTTGTAGTTCAACTGCGAAAAATGAAAAAAGTAGAGCCAAGGCAATTAGCGAAGGACAACCGCTCTTTCAAGAAACAATGGATATCTCCGTCAAGTACCTAGACTTACGTTTAAGGACTGATGAGATTCTAACCCAAGCTTCAAGCTATAATGACTATGGAGAATGGCAAGCCGATTTAGATGCGATTATTACTGAATGGGCAGATTTAGAAATTGAGGCGGGAGAGTTTGAAGAGATGGCTGATAAATATGCAAATAATAAAAAAATTACTTTATTAAATAATTCCTATTCACCATTTAATAAAGCCCAAGCTATTTCAACTCAAGAAATTAATGATATTTTTGATAAAGCGCCGGCAGGGAAGAAAATTAAAACTTTAGCTAGTCACTTAGGCGTTGATGCTAAACGTGCCGCCCTAATTTTGCAACAAGCACAAAATCAGACGCAAGCCGATGCTTGGAACGAGGCGGGAGATACTTTTCAAAAATTGGAAAGTAGTGCCGTCGCTGTCAAAGATACCTGTAAAGTAGCCGGTTTTGTCGGGGGTGTTATTATTACTGGAGGCACGGCTGGCTTAGCCGCTGTCGGAACTGCGACTCAAGTTGCCGTCGCTGTTGCTGGGGCGGACTTGACTTTAGAGGTTACTCAGGACGCGGCGACGATTGCCTTAGGTAATAATAATAAGGTTTCTGAATTTGTTGCTGACGTTCGCGTTGTGACTGAACCGGCGGCTGCAATTTTATCAATTACTACCATCCCTCAAAATATTGGTACTGGATTTGATAAATTTAATGCGGCCATGCTTGCTCTTGATCAATTCAATTCCGCCGCTCAAGACGGTAAAGTTGTGGGCATTGCTCTGCCAACTTCTAATGGCGGGAAAACAAACGAAACGGCGAAGGGGGCCGCGATGAGCGAGGAAGAAGTTGATGAGTGGTTAGCTGGTTTAGGATTAAAGCGAACTGATAAAAACACTTTTGAAGTAATGGAGGAAGTGAAAGAGCGAATAGAGGAAGTAAAGCAAGCGCAGGCAAGAATCGCTGAGGCAAGTAGTGAACAAAAAGAGATTGAGGCCGAAGATGATAAATCCGAGGCTAATCAATCCGAGGCTAATCAATCCGAGACTAATGAATCAGAGGAAGAAGAGGAAGAATTAATTGACCCACTGTCTATAATTGCCGAGGAGGAAGAAGATGGGGCTGAGGAACTTAATCAGACCGAGGAACTTAATCAGGCGGAAGAAATTAATCCAATCATTGGCGCTAATGGTGTTAAAATTGCTCTCGTTAGCCCAGAAGGAACAGAGTTCTATAAGGGGCAGGCGAGAATGTGGAAGTTAGATATCCAAGGCTATAATCCCGGACCAGGAGCTTCAAAAGTTTGTCACTGGACCTTCTATCTTAACGGTGTTAAATACAAAGAAATGTTAGATAATAAAGGCTGCGCCTTCACCAGTACCTTTATTGAACAAAAAGGTTCACTTAGAGCCGAGGTTAGAATTGATTTTTTGCAGGGACGCTCCATCTTTAATGAGGATGGTACCTCAGAATATGTCCAAGACGTCGTTGAGTCTTTAAATACTTCGAGAGAATATACGGTTATATAAACAAGCTTTGACAAAAATATAGCAATAATACTATATTTTTCTGTTGTCCTTTAAAATTAAAATAATTGTTTAACTAAAAATATGTAAAAATGGAAACTAAAGCATTCCATGAAAGTTTTATTGTAAATCTTCAAAGTTTAAAAAACAGGTTATTGAAGACTTTTAGTGACAAGAAAGGAAGAATGAGCGATGTTTTTATTATTCGTTTTCGCATAGAACTTCGACCTTTAGAAGAGTTGTTGTGTATTACAACTATTCCGCAGCAGTTTATTCCTCAAGTGATGAAGGAAATAAACGAATTCTCGGAGAATTTCGCCAAAGAATACTCCGATTTTGGTTGTAAGGAAGAAATGAAACTTATTTCAGATTATTTTAAGATTATGCTTGCCAATTTATCGGAAAGATAATCTTCTTTGGAGAAATTAAATCCCGTCTGGTCAGTCGGGATTTTTTATTTAAAAAAGCTATCCCTTTAAAAAGAATAGCTTTTACTTTATAAAAATCTTTTTTAATTTTCTAATCATTTTAGTTTGTGTTTTTATTAATGTCAATTATACTTGCTCCCTTTAAACACCAGAAATTAAACCAAGCGGTGGTTTTTTGTTTAAAAAAGCCTTGATGGAAGTGATAGCTGATTCATACATTTTACCCATTGAATCATCAGCGAAAAAAGCAATATGCGGTGTCACAATTACTTGTGGCAAATTAATAAGTTCTCGTTCTTGAGTCAAGTCGTTTTCATGTTCTAAAACATCTAAAAAAGCATGACTAACTTTTTTATTCTTAATTGCTTTAACAAGAGCTTTAGCATCAATTATTCCGCCCCGAGAAGTATTAATGATAACTACTCCTTTTTTCATCAGAGAAATACTTTTAGCGTTAACTATGTGTTTAGTTGTTGGTAGAAGGGGGCAGTGTAGGGAAATGATATCGGAATTTTTCCAAATTGTTTCTAGTCGAGTATAACGAAAATGATTGGCCCGGGCTAGCTCTTGATCTGGTTTAGGGTCATAAGCAATGACATTCATTAAAAATCCTAAACTAGCGATACGGGCAACATTAGCACCAATTTTTCCAGTACCGACTAGCCCTAAAGTTTTGCCTTTAAGAGCAATGCCGCGTAAACCTTTGGAAGAGAAGGCTTTAGAGTTTTCTACTTGAACATTTCCTGAGGGAACTTGCCGTAAACCAGAAAGAAGAAGAGCAAAAACAAATTCAGAAATTACATGAGCGCCGTAATCGGGAACATTACAAACGCTAATTTTTCTTTCTCTAGTAGCGACTAAATCAATGTGATCGTAGCCAACGCTTCTGGTAACAATAAGTTTTAAATTTTTTAAGCCGGCGATTGCTTCCTTGTCTAATTTACAACGATAAGAGATACAAAGTATTTCCGTATCAGCCCCAGCTTTTACTATCTCGTCATCTGATAAAGCGTGGTTAACTATTTTTGCTTCGGGAAATTTTTTCCTTACTAAAAGCTCGTCTTCCTTTAGAACATCTAAAAAGAGAATACGGGGAAAGTTTTTCATATATTTATGTTTATTGATTTTTAAGTCTCTTAATTATAGCAATCTGAGGCTGATTAGGGAAATTAAAAAGGCCACTTTTAAAGCAACCTTTTAGATTTTTCCTTTTTAAGTTTTACCTGAACTTTATCATTGAGGTATCTAACAGGAAAGAGGATGAACGATCTAGTGCTCTTTCAGCATTTTTTAGAAACCAATTTCCTGGTCTGAAGACCATAACTCCAAGCCGGCTGAGATGATATGTGGCGATTTTTTCAGGATATGCATCGTCATTGGAAAGAAAATGATAAGCTTTAGTTAGCCTTGTAATTAGCCAGCCATTGTTTAAATTAAACGCTAACCAAACTATTAAAGATGAGGCACTGCCAGTGCTAAAAGCAACTAACCAAATCATTAATTCTTCCGCAAAACTGTTGCGATACAGAAAATAACTAATAGTAGTTATTATCATAGTAATTATAAAAGCAGCTGCTTCGCGGTGATTATAAAGCAAACGTGCAATATAGGTAATTATCCCTACCATTCCTACAAGTAACATTGATATTATCAGAAGGACTATACTAAGTGTTATAATAATAAACACGATTGAAACTACTAGGATGATAATTTTTACTATCACAAAGTAAAAGGCGAGCCATTTACTAACTGTTTTGATAATTACTCCGAAAACATTGTCACGACTATAGAATTGTCGATCAGCGTAGAAAGTTTGCATATTTTTTTCAAATAGCAACATCAAACACATCATTACAGACATGAAAGATGGTATATATACTAGCACAATAATCAATCCTTCAGGATTAGAATGGTGAGATGATGTCTGGATTATTCCTGATTTTATAATAAACAAAACCAAGCCCGCAGCGATAGCTGTTATGGTTATTACTTCCTGGATTAAATATCTGTTCATCGGATGCGCTTTTATCCAGCTATAAACTTGCTAAATAAGTTTGCTTAATGATTCAAAGAAAGCAAAAATTATTTGTTTAGTCGCGGTAAATAATTTACCAAACACCTTTAAATTAATTCTGGATAATAAGTTTGAGTTCCAGTTGAATAATTTAATCAGAAGTTTAAAAATTTTAATCAGATCAATCAAGTACCAGCGTTTGGCTAAGGCATAAGTCTTACTAACTATTTCTTTCAAATTGTAGTATGTGACTCTTGCTTTATAGTACCCCGGAATTTTCGTTCCCTTATTACCAACAATCCCCTTTTTACTGTTAGCAGTCTTTTTTTATGGACGCAGTTCAAATCGCTTGCATCACTGGCTACCAAATAATAAAATTTTGGGACGATTTATTTATAATTATATTCACCATCAATCTGTTAGCAAGAAATTAAAAATATTTACTTGTATTTTTTGACTAAAAAATAGAATTATGCTATAATATAAATATAAATTTATAATATTAAACATATGAACACATTAACTTTTTTAAAACTATATTTAGTGTCAGTGCCGATTTTTTTTGCAATTGATATGCTCTGGCTCGGAGTTATATCTAAGGATATTTATCAAAAATACATGGGCCATTTAATGCGACCAACGCCAAACTGGCCAGTGGCAATATTGTTTTATCTAATTTTCCTTGTCGGTTTGATTATTTTTGCTATTTATCCCGCTGTTTCCAATAATTCTTGGACCCAGGCCTTATTGTACGGGGCGATGTTTGGTTTTTTTACTTACATGACTTTTGATTTAACTAATTTGGCCGTTCTTAAAGGTTATCCTTGGGAGATTGCCGTTATTGATATTATTTGGGGAATTGTTTTATCTTCAATTGTCTCAATTTCCGTCTTTTTTGTTGTTACCAAGCTCTTCAACTAAAAAGATATGTCTATCATTGTCATACAAATTATTGCTATTATATTTTTCATGCATTTTTGGTTTGTGTATGCGGCGATAAAGAATAGAAATGATGTGGCTGACGTGGCTTGGGGCTTGGGTTTCATTCTTTTAGCTTTAATTGGCGTTTTAATGAACCCCGAAGCTAAAAATATTATTATTTTTTTATTAGTTTTAATTTGGGGATTACGGTTAGCCTATCATATTGGCTCAAGGTTTTTAAAACATACTAAAGAAGATAGTCGTTATCAGAAAATGCGAGAAACTTGGCGTGGCTCGATGGTTTTTAACTCTTGGTATCGTGTATTCATGCTTCAAGGCTTTTTTCTTTTGTCAGTTGGCGCCAGTATATTAGCAGTTAGTAGTTCTGAAGCTAGCAACTTTGGCTTAATTAATATTTTAGGTATTGTCTTTTGGTTGTTTGGTATTGTTTTTGAGACTATTGGTGATAGACAGCTTAAATCTTTTTTAAGCAAAGAAGAAAATCGGGGAAGAATAATGAAGACCGGTCTTTGGCGCTTTAGTCGTCACCCGAATTATTTTGGCGAAGCAGTTTTATGGTGGGGGATTTTTCTTGTTACATATGGTTCAGAATTTTTTTGGCTTGGTCTAATTGGGCCGATTACTATAACTATTCTTTTACGATTTGTTTCCGGTGTTTCTTTGGCTGAAAAACGTTATACTAATAATCAGGAATTTATTGAATATGCCAAGAAAACACCAGCCATGTTACCAAATTTTTTTATTAAAGATTAGTATATGAAAAAAAAGCTGGCCATAGTTGGTTCTGGTATATCGGCCATGACCTGTGCCTATTATTTGCGTGATGATTATGAGATATCAATCTTTGAAAAAAATGATTATCTCGGCGGTCATACCCACACACATTTAATAAAAGAAGGGAATAATGAATTTAAGATTGATTCTGGTTTTATGGTTTTCAATCTTAATACTTATACCAACATGCTTAAAATGTTTTCTGAGTTAGGAGTGGAGATGCAAAAAACCGATATGTCATTTTCAGTTTTTAATAAAAAAAATGGCTTACAGTATTCCGGCGGAAGCCTTTTTGATTTGTTTGCCCAGAAAAAAAATATATTTTCCTTAAGATTTTGGAAATTCTTATTTGAGATTAATAAATTTTTTAAGGTAGCGATTAAAGATTATAATAAGATTGCTGGTAGTCATGAAAGTATTAGAGATTATTGTAAAAGGTATAATCTTTCCGACTATTTTATTGATAATTATTTAGCGCCAATGTCATCTGCGGTTTGGTCTGTGCCACATCGCAATATTTATGATTTTCCCATATCATTACTATTACCTTTTTTCTATAATCATGGCTTACTTACTGCTGGTCGCCAATTTCAATGGTTTACAGTTAAAGGCGGTTCAGACACGTATACTAGGAAAATAGTAGAAAAGGGAAATTTTGATATACATCTTAATGAGGCAGTTGATTTTGTCGATGAAAATGATAACGGCGCTCAGCTTATAACTAAAAATAATAATTATAATTTTGATTACGTTATTTTAGCCACCCATGCGCCCGATAGTCTTGAAATTTTCAAAAATATGCCAGCCGAAAAGAAAAAATTACTTGAGCAATTTGCTTATAATAATAATAAGGCAGTTTTACACAAGGATTCTACTCAGATGCCAACGATTAAGCGCGTTTGGGCCTCATGGAATCAGATTATAAATGTAGATGGAGAAAAAGGCTCAACGATTTATTGGATGAATAGATTACAAAGGCCGTTAGCAAAACTAGATTATTTAGTTTCAATTAATCCTTTTGAAGAAATTGTTAATGATAAAATTATCAAAAAAATTGATTACGAACACCCAAATTTTACAGTTGAAAATTTTGCTCTTCAAGGGAGACTAGCTGAGTTAAATAAGCAAACAAAAATATTTTTTGCTGGCGCTTATTTTGGTTATGGCTTTCATGAGGACGGAGTAAAATCGGGCTTAGGAGTGGTAAACATTTTAAAAACAAGTAAATAATTATATGAATTCTTGTATATACATCTCACAGTTATCGCATCAACGATTAGAGCCGAAAAAAAATTCCTTCAAGTATTCAATCTACATGATGTACCTGGATCTTGATGAATTGCCTGATTTAGCTAATAATTTTTCCATCTTCGGTTATAATCGTAAAAATGTTCTAAGTTTTTATGATAAAGATCATTTTAAATTTTTAAAGGCGACTAGTGGTGATTATAAAATAATTGCTCAGGAGCATGTTAGTTTTGAGGCGAGTAAATACATTAATAAAAATACCAAAGAGCGAATTCAGATTCTTGTGCAAGAACTTGGATTTGATTTTGAAATTGAGAAAGTTTTTATCTTAACTAATTTACGAAATTTTGGCTACGTTTTTAATCCTGTTAGTTTTTATTATTGTTATGATAAAAATGGTGTTTTTCGGGTTTTATTTAGCGAGGTAAACAATACTTTTCTTGATCAAAAAATGTATTACACTTTAATTGATGATGAGAATAAAGAAATGTTTAGTTCTAGGCAAAGAAAAAATTATTATATCTCACCATTTATTAGCCATAACAATGACCTGGAGTGGAATTTTAATATTCCTAAGGAGTCTTTTAAAATGTATATTAATTCATTAAGAGAAGGGGTTGCGACCTTAAAGACCTGTTTAGACGGAGAGCGTGTTGAAATAAGTAATCGTCGTTTATTCTGGATTCAGTTACGTTATCCACTGATGACTCTTAGAATTATTGTTCTAATTCATTATCAAGCTCTTAAATTGTTTTTGAAAAAGATTCAATATTTTAAAAAAGCAGAAACAGATGCTAAAATTTCACAAATAATAATTAATAAAACAAAAAAGTAAATATGTTTAAGTTTTTATTTCTAAAATTTCTAAAAAATAAAAAATTCAAAGGCCTTCTTCATCTATCTTTTGCTGAAAAAAACTATATTTTTGGTGAAAAAATATCAAACGAAGAGGAGGCCAACTTGATTAGTAGTATTAATATTCGAGTTATCAACAAAGAGTTTTTCAAGCAAGTTATTCTTTTTGGTGATACTGGTTTAGGGGAGGCATATTTCTTAAAAGAATTTGAAACTGATGATATTAAAAAACTTCTTCAATGGTTTATTCAAAATAAAGAAGTATTACCAGGTTTTAGAAGGAGAAAGTTTTCCCATATTTTTTTTGAGTGGGCTAAGTTTTTACTTTATCTTTCCCATCTAAAAAACAAAAATACTATTGAGGGTAGTAAAAAAAATATTCAGGCTCATTATGACATTTCTAATAATTTTTATCAGCTTTGGCTTGATAAAACCATGACCTATTCTTCGGCAGTTTTTAATGAAGCTGAGGATTTAGAAACTGGTCAACTTAATAAGTATAGAAAAATTTGTGAGAGTATTAATCTTAAAAAAGATGACCGTTTATTAGAAATTGGGACTGGCTGGGGCGGTTTTGCAATGTATGCGGTTAAAAACTTTGGTTGCCACGTTACTACAACTACTATTTCTCAGGAACAGTTTTCTTATGCTAAAAATAAAATTACCGAAGAAGGTTTGGCAGCTAGTATTGATTTGCAATTTAAAGACTACCGCGACCTAGAGGGAATCTATGACAAGATTGTTTCAATAGAAATGATGGAAGCAATTGGCCATAAATATGTTCCGGCTTTCATTGCTAAGTGTAATAGTCTTTTAGCAGAGGGTGGTAAAATTTGTCTCCAATTTATTACTTATCCCGATAAAGATTTCACTGCCTATCTAAAAAATACCGGTTTTATTAAAAAATATATTTTTCCTGGCGGCGAATTATTATCGCTTGGTCAAGTAAAAAAAGAATTAACAAATAATAATTTAATGGTAAACTTGGTTGAAAGTATTGGCCAGGATTATGCTAAAACTTTAAATATTTGGAGAAATAATTTTTTAGCAAAGAAGGACGAAATATTAGCGCTTGGCTTTAGCGAGGAAAATTTCCGGATGTGGTTGTATTATTTTGTTTATTGTGAGGTAGGGTTTGCGTCCGCCTATATTGATGATGTTCAAGTAGCTATTCATAAAAATAAATAAGTATCATTATATTATGCCTATCATTAAATCAATCTCCGGTATCCGCGGTACAGTCGGTGGAGAGCCGGGAAATAATTTAACGCCAGTAGAGATAATAAAATTTTCTCAAGCTTTCGGTAGCTTTATTCGCCAAGAAAAAGATCTAACTAAACCGTTAATAATACTTGGTCGTGACTCTAGAGTTTCAGGGAAAATGATTTCCGACTTAATTAGTGGCAGTTTAGTAAGTCAGGGAATAGATGTTATTGACCTGGATCAGGCGGCAACACCAACGGTGGCGATGGCGGTTATTTCTGAAAAAGCCGATGGTGCTATAGTAATCACCGCTTCTCATAATCCTCAAGGTTGGAATGCTCTTAAATTTTTAGATTCTCAGGGCGAGTTTTTATCGGCTGAAGCTGGTGAGAAAATTTTGTCTTTAGCGGAAAAAGAATTTAATTTATATGTTTTAGAAGGTGAGCTCGGTAGCTACTTTTTAAATAATAATTTAGAAGATAGTCACGTTAATCAAATTGCTGGCTTAGCTCTAGTTGATAAAGAAACAATTTCCAAACGTGATTTTAAAATAGTTATTGACGGCATTAATTCAATTGGTGCTAAAGCAATTCCTCATACTTTAGAAATTCTTGGCGTTAAGAAGCAAATAATAATAAATGATTCTTTAGATGGTCGCTTTAGTCATAATCCAGAACCCTTGGCAGAAAATCTTAGCGAAATTATGTCTTTAGTTAAAAGAGAAAAGGCTGACATGGGAATTGTTGTTGATCCGGACGTTGACCGCTTAGCTTTCATTGATGAAAAGGGTGATGTCTTTGGTGAAGAATATACCTTGGTAGCGATTGCTGATTATGTTTTAGCTAATTTTTCCGTACTTGATAAGAGTTATCCAGGGAAATATCAAAAAGCAACTGTTTCTAATCTTTCTTCTTCGCGTGCTCTGCGTGATATTAGTCTTAAGAACGGAGCTATTTATGAGGCCGCCGCTGTCGGTGAGGTTAATGTGGTTAAAAAGATGAAAGACATTAAGGCGGTTATTGGCGGCGAGGGTAATGGTGGCATTATTTATCCAGCGCTTCATTATGGTCGCGACGCCATGGTTGGTGTAGCTTTATTCTTAAGTGCTTTAGCTTTATCCGGGAAAAAAGTTTCTGAACTTAGGGCTGAGCTGCCAACTTATTTTATGGTTAAAGATAAATTAGCTTTAAGCCCCGAACTTAAAATTGATTTAATTATTGAGCGTTTAAAAACAGATTATGCTAACGAAAACATTACTGATATTGATGGACTAAAAATAGATTGGGAGGATTCCTGGTTGCATTTGCGAGTATCTAATACTGAACCAATTATTAGAATTTATGCTGAAGCAAAAACAGAAATCGAAGCTAAGGCTAAAGTTGAGGAAATTAAAGCTAAAATTTTGGCCGATATTAAATAGATATTTTTTTAATTAATTTGCTCTTAAAGCCAAAAAATGCTAAAATATAAAGGAAATTCTTAATAAAATTTCCTTTATTTTTTTAATTATGACTCAAATAATAATTCTTGCGGCTGGCAGAGGAACTCGCATGGGTTCGGAATTGCCTAAGGTTTTAGTCCCTTTAAAAGGGAAGCCAATGATCCATTATTTAATGGAATCTGTTATGGCGGCTAAGCCAAAATTAAAACCGATTGTCGTTGTTTCGCCAGAGAATAAGAAAGTTATTGGTGAGGCCCTAGCTTCTTATCAAGTTGATTATGCTGTTCAAGGAGAGCAACTAGGAACTGGGCACGCCGTTTCTTGTGCTCGTGATTATATTGACTCGCGCGCTTCTGACATTTTTGTTTTAAACGGTGACCACCCATTTTATCGGTTAGAGACTATAAAGAATTTTCCCCTCAAACATCATGGTATTTTATCAATGATTACCGTAGTTTTACCTGACTTCAGAGATTGGCGTTCGGTTTTTTATCATTGGGGAAGAATTATTCGAGGAAAAGATAAAACTGTTCAAGAAATTAAGGAGTTTAAGGACGCAACAAGTGAGGAAAAAGCAATATTAGAAGTAAATCCAAATTGTTTTTGTTTTAATAAAGATTGGTTCTTTTCTAATATAGATAAAGTTCAAGATGACAATAAGGCGCACGAGTTTTACTTAACTGATATGGTTAAAATTGCTTTTGATCAAAATGACATAATCCAAACTTCGTCGATTGAGCCACGTGAGGCTATGGGTATAAATAGTCCGGAGGAACTAATCATTGCTGAAAATTTAAGTAATTAAAAAATGCAAAAAAATAAGAAAACAATTTTTACATTTTTAATATTTAGTCTTTTTTCTTTAATATTTATTTTTCCGCGCCCAAGTTTAGCTTCGTCATTGCCGTTTGAACTTCGCGGGCAATTTTTAATTCAAGTAGAGAATAAGGGTCAGGCTTGGTATGTTGATAAGCATAACGGTTTGCGTCATATTTTAAGCCAAAATTCTTTTTTGGAAGTAGCGCGTCAGAATTCTTTAGGAATTTCTAATAATGATTTGAAAAAAATTCCTCTGGCGGTTGATAGTCGCCTAATAAAAATTGATAGCGATAATGATGGTTTAGACGACCGTTTAGAAAAGGCAATCGGGATTAATTATTCTAACTTAGATAGCGATGGTGATTCTCATTCAGATTCTTTAGAAATTAAAAATCATTATGATCCTTTAGGTCCCGGTCGTTTACCAATTGACCTTAATTTCACAAAAAAATTGGCAGGTAAATTTTTGCTTCAAGTTGAAGGCAAAGGTGAGCTTTGGTATTTGAGCCCTAAAGACAATCTTCTTTACTATGTTGGTGATTATGAAGATCTTTTAAAAATAATTTCAATCTTAGGGCTGGGAATAAATAATGAAAATATTAGCTTTATTGCCGACGCTTCTTTGATAAGTAAAAACTCTTTAAAGAATGTTAAAGTTGATGTTGGTCCGAGTCAGCGCGTTTATTATTATTTGGGCGAAACACAAATTGGCTCTTTTCCAGTTTCCGCTGGAAAAGCTTCGATGCCGACACCGAAAGGGAATTTTAAAATTATAAACAAATATCCAAAAGCCTGGTCTTCTTATGGTTTATGGATGCCTTATTGGTTAGGAATGGGCACGGGCCGTTTTGGTTTTCACGAGTTACCGATTTGGCCAAGTGGTTATCGAGAGGGAGAAAATCATTTAGGTATTGCTGTTTCTCACGGTTGCATTCGTTTAGGAATTGGGCCGGCAGAATTTTTGTATAACTGGGTTGAAGTTGGAACTCCGGTTGTAATTTATTAATATTTACTGGATTAAATTTATGAATAAAGAAGAAGGGGAAAATTTTTATCATTACTTTCTCTTTGGTTTAATGGGGCTCTCTTTAGTTATTGCCTTTTTAATTTTTCGTCCTTTTTTGCTTGAAATAATTATTGGTGGAGTTATTGCTTCGGTTTGTTTCCCTTTATATCAACGTTTACTAAAAGTTTTTAAAAATAGAAAAAAATTGAGCGCTCTTATAATTACCTTCGCTATATTATTTATAATTATTTTTCCTACTACTAAATTAATCATTTACGCCGCCAAGCAAGCTCCGGCCGCCTTTATTAGTTTGAATGAAACTTTAAATGAGGCTGATATTTTAGAAAATGATTTACTTAAAAAATTAAACATCCCCGCTCTTAACGGGGACGGTTTAAAAAAAACCTTAGCTGATTTATCTATTTGGTTTAATAATTGGTTAATAACTGCCGCTCAAACTTTAGTAGTAAGTACTTGGGGCTTCTTTTTTTCTTTACTTATTATTTTATTATCAATTTTTTATTTTTTAGTAGATGGGACAAGTATTAGAAAAAAAATTATTCGCTATTCACCTTTACCAGAAAATTATAATTTAGAAATTATAAAATCTTTTCAAGATATAAGTCGAACAACACTTCTTTCGTTATTTGTTTGCGCCATAATTCAGGGTTTATTAAGCGCATCAAGTTTTGCGATGATTGGTTGGCCCTTTTTTCTTATTTTTATAATATCGGCTTTTCTATCTATTATTCCATACGCTTTAACATTTTTTTATTTACCAATTATAATTTATTTTTTTGCTACGGGTCAAATTTGGCAAGGAGTTCTGGTTACAGTTTGGAATTTATTTGTAGTTGTAAATATTGATGAATTAATTCGGGCTTATATTAGCAAAGGGAAGACGGAAATTAATATGGCTTTTATGTTATTTTCTATTCTCGGCGGTATTAGCCTTTTTGGTTTTTGGGGAATATTTATTGGTCCAATTGTTTTAGCAATTACTGTTGCCGTCTTAAATGTTTATAGTAAAGAATTTAAAGATCATTTGGAATAAGTTTGTCATAGCCCTCGCTTTTTTAGTAATCTATTCTTTGTTATAATATCAATGTTATTAATTAATTTATAAATATATGGACACACAAGAGAAAGTAGTTATCGTCACGGGATCCGGCAAGGGGATTGGCCGAGGAGTAGCGCATACTTTTGCTAAAGAAGGTTATAGTGTTGTTGTTAGTGATATTAACTATGAGGAATGTTTAACGGTTGTTTCAGAAATTGAAGCTTTAGGTAAAAAAGCTTTGGCGGTTAAATGTGATGTTTCGCTTAAAGCGGAAGTAGAAAATTTAGTGACAGAAACTATAAATAAGTTTGGGCGCCTTGATGTCTTAGTTAATAATGCGGGAATCTTTCCATTCATTCCTTTTATGGAAATGACCGAGGAAAATTGGGATAAGGTTATTGATGTTAATTTAAAAAGCATTTTTCTTTGTTCTCAAGCGGCGGTAAAAAATATGAAAGCGGGCGGAAAAATTGTAAATATTTCTTCTATTGCCGGCTTGATTGGCTTTGCTGGTTTAACTCATTACTGCGCCTCTAAGGGCGGGATGAATGGGATGATTAGAGCCTTAGCGCTTGAGTTAGCGGAGAAAAAGATTAATGTAAATAATGTTGCCCCAGGGGCAATTGATACTCCGGGAGCTAGCCAGCCAGATCAACCGCGAACCGCGACAGAAGAACTTCGTAAGCAAACTATAGCGATTATTCCTTTAGCTCGTTACGGCCAACCTGAAGATATCGCTAACGCCGTTTTATTTTTAGCTTCTGATAAAGCCGATTATATTACTGGACAGACTTTAGTAGTAGACGGGGGCTTTATCTTGAGATAGGCTTTAGAATAAGATTTAGGCAGGAAAGGGTGTATAATCTCGGCTCTATGTCGAAAAGTGTGTATAAAAAAGAAGAATTTTGTTAAAATATTGGTGAATGTTAGCCAATAAATAACAAAATTCTTCTATGAAAAATAATATCTTAAATTTTCTAGAAATACAAG
>Ga0100379_10000896_pt1 | contig 31222 bp, 19 predicted proteins | sample CryGeymeta201503_FD_80418 | JGI IMG/M metagenome (GOLD analysis project Ga0100379, IMG submission 80418) | Groundwater microbial communities from Crystal Geyser aquifers in Utah, USA - Crystal Geyser metaG 2015-03 | ecosystem: Environmental > Aquatic > Deep subsurface > Groundwater | place...
CAACAGCGGTGAAGCCTGGCTCAACAAACGGATAAAGAACTGACCATATCATTGGGCTTGTTCCATTCAAAGTGATACTTGGCTCAGTTAAATCCTGAACGACCGTTACTTTTCTTGTTACTGTTGCGGCAGCGTTTCCGCTCTTATCCGTCACGTCATAGCTTACGAAGTAAACTCCAGCTTGTGTCATATCAACCGAGATATTTGTTACGATTGAAGAAGTAATATTTCCTTCAATATTATCAACAGCCGTTGCACCCATATCGGTATAGGTAGAATTTACTTCTATTACTACATCTGTTCCTGTCATGGTGATGAAAGGAGCAAAATCATCTAAGACTATATTAACCGCATAATCTTCGAATTCGCCTACTTGAATAGGACCACAAGAAGTCAATGATGTATTAATCAAGCTAGAACCAACACGCATACGTGCTTCGCCAACCACCACATCATTAATTCCAGGCATAACAAATGAACCAGAGAAACTCAAAGCCGAGGAGGCCGTTTGAGTTGCTATCAATTCACCTGCATCTGTAAAGTCACCATCACGGTTAAAATCAATCCAGATAGCTCTGTTCACACCATTCACATTAGAGTTTCTTGAAATTTCAAATGAGTAGCTAGCTCCTAAGGTTAGATTGAAGGCAACATCATTGGTATAATCCGTGTATCCTGGAGTTGTTCCGGAAGCAGACTCATTTGTAATATTATCAACTGTTACACTATTGATTCCTACATCAGCAACGGTTGGATAGAAGACTGCAGGAGAGCAATATTCAATAACGTCAATCAGATTTGTTTTCTCTAGTGAAGTAGATCCATTGTCATTTGACACAATCAATTTCACATTATAGCTACCCGGAGCAGTGAATTTAACATCAATTACACGATCGTACTCATCACCACCATTTTCTATCGTATAAGAATTTGGGGTAATTATCCATTCGTATTCGCAACCCGCTACACTTTTGTCTTGTAATTGAGCCATATCACCAACTTTGAGTATTGTCTCAGAATTAGTAAAGTCTACAATCGGATTGTTCGTGGTATTCGCAATAACAAATGTTTTAACAGCTGTATCATTTCCTTCACATGACTTCAATACCATTCGCGCACTGTAAGTACCGGTATTGAAATAAGGCCATTCAGCATTACGCTCATCTTTCAAATCAGCATAACCTGTTGGGTAGGTAACGTTTGGATCATAATCAAAAATCCAATCGTATGAAGCTTGATCAATCAATACACCTGTTGAGGCATTTTCAAAGATTACATTATTACCTAATGAACATTGGTAAACGGTATCTGCTACAGTAAAGTCAGCATTTGGCGCTCCGTTATTTGGAGAAATAGATCCCCAAGTTGCTAGGAAACCTGGAGCGGTACCTGCATTATTTGACAAGAATACCAAATAAAGGTTTCCACCAGAACTGGTGATTGAATTTGGAAGGTTAGTTCCTTTGAAAGAACCAATTGCCGGAGCAGTTGAACCTGCACCATCAAAAATCATAAGTTCATCATTCGCTGCCAAATTGAACTGTAAGAATGTCAATTTAACTTGAGATGCACCACAAGGAGCAATTAAGAACTCTGTGTATTCATTGTTCTTATAGTCACCATTTGCGCCACCAGAATCATAAATTAATCCAGTATCGCTATCGGAGCCTAGTTGTTCTCCCATTTTATTGGTAAAGGTAGAACCTGCACCAGGAGCCTTAATATTGATATATCCGTTTTTACACAAAGTATCCCAACCTGCACTATTTCCAACTGCTAAGCATACATCGTAGATTTCTACATCATACATGAAGGATGAAGGGTTTTGATCGTATTGTGATCCAATAGACCAGAAATAAGGTGCACCGTTCAAGAAATCAGGAGTGAGAATCCATTCCCATTGGGTTGGACCGAAAGACGATAAATCATAAAAATCAATATACAATGGATTCACTCCATCATAAGTCACTTCATTCAATGAGGTTACAAAACCTGGGCTAGGAGATGAAGTAGGATTAACTACATCAAAACTTTTTGTAGTTGTAGAAGTTCCAGAACAATTGGTGCTGCTTAAACGCACTTGATAGGTTCCTGTATTAGGGAAAGTATAGGTGAAATTCGTTTTGGTTCCATCAGGCGAATTTCCTAATCCAATGACATCCCATTCATGACTGATATATCCGGTAGCATTCCCATTCACAAAGAAGGATGGCGAATTAACATACACTGTATCGGCAAAATTAAATTTAGCAGATGGAGCACCTACACTACCCATTTGAACATCAAAATCCCATGTTTCACCATACCCTTGGTTACCATAAGTTGAATTACCACAATCGTAGCCTTGTCCGAAAGTATAAGGACTACCATTATAACTGTAATCATTTCTGATTCTCATTCTTGTTTTTCCGCCAACGGCGCTACAAGGAATGGTTATTGTTTTGGTGATAGCACCTGTTCCGGTGGTTTGACCTCTAAAAATAAACTCACCTGCATCAGTAAAGTCATCATCTCCATTTAAGTCAATCCAAACTCCCCACTCATTATAGTAGGTAGTTGTAACCCCAGAAGTAAGTTCAAAGGTATATTCCGCACCAGGACTCATTGTTACTGGAGTAACATTATCCCAATACGTATAAATCCCACGACCATCCGGACAATTCGCTGTATGATCCAGGTCACTTACTTTTACCGTTTTAATTTTAGCCAACGGGGCTGCACAAGGATCTCCATTGTAGTTAGATACCGTATACGGGTGGTTTACCGTACAATACGGGTTGGAAGTGGATGATTGCGCTAACAAAGTAGTCGGGACTAGCGCAGCAACCGCTACCACTATCCCGCTCATAAATCGTTTCAGCGAATCCTTCCTAATCGAATATATGTTAGTAGAATTATTTGCCATAATACATTGACGTTTAGTTGTTATCTATTGGTTTGATTATTTCAATGGGAATCAATAGGAGAGTAAGAATCTTACTCTCCTATAATTCCTTTATAAACTGTTAGTTCGCAATTACCAATTTCTTGGTGGCTACTTGTCCGTCGGCATGAACGCGAACGAAATAAACACCTTCCGCTACATTTTGCAGGTTGATATTTACACTTCCGCCTTTCAAATTGCTTTCAGTGAGCACATATACCACTTCACCAATTGAATTAACTACATCAATGGCGATATTATCTTGAACTGCTGATTGGATTTCAACAGTGAAGCTACCTGAACTTGGGTTAGGATAAACCGTTACCGTTTTCTCAAAATCAATCGCATTGATTCCGGTGTTTACACTGTTTTCTCCAATTTGTACCAAGCGCGTGGTTTCGTCCGACATGTTGCCAGAACCATCTGTAGCTACATAAGTAACTTGATAAATTCCAGGATAGTTGAAATCAACATTTGAACGAATAATTTCAACGACACATCCATTTACATTGTCACGGAAGTCAGTTGGTTGATAATAGTTATCTGCAACCACAACTCCTGTTGTGAAATCAAAAGTGCTCCATCTTGGAAGGTTTACGGTGTTCGCTAAAACAACTGGATTTTCTCTATCTACAACTTTAACCGTACGAACAAAAGTGCTCGTATTTCCAGATTTGTCAGTCGCTTCATAAGTGATTGTAAATGTACCCACTGTATTGATATCGAATCCGGCTTGAGGTGTTCTTGTTAAAGAAGCTGTAGGATAGTAATTATCTCCTACACTTACATTCAAACCTGGAGCATCTTCCCAATTGGAATTAAACACATCCACAACAACTGTTTCTGTACCTGGAGTATAGTAAATAGTTGGAGCGATATAGTCTTCTACTTCAAATTGAACCGTTAGGTCAGCTCCTTTATTCCCAGAAGCATCTTCCACACCATAGGTTACGCTGTACGTCCCAATAAACATTGAGTTTACAAATCCGCTTTTTTCTACTGGCTGAACATTCATATCAAAATTATCCGTAGCCATAATTGGATTCACAAAAGGAACACCAACTTGAATTGGCATTGTTGTATTTCCTACAAGCATTGGAGCAGTAGTATCACGAACTTGAACTGTACGCGTTTCAACCGTTTTATTGCCATAAGCATCCTGAACATCAAAGGTTACCGTATAGTCACCAATTTTTTCGACATTCACGTTATCTGAAACCTGAACCAAATTGTCAATATTCGCTCCGGAAGGCATATCCGTAGCCACAAATCCTGGATCCATAAATGGAACCTGAACTGACCATAACAATGGATTAGCTCCATTCAATACAATCGTTGGAGTAGTTAAATCTTCAACCACTTGTACTTTTCTGATTACTTCAGCAGCCATATTGCCTGACATATCGGCAACATTATAGGTTACAAAATAGAATCCAGCTTGAGCCGAATCAATATTGATATTGGTTACAATTCTCGAAGAAATATTTCCTTCAATATTATCTGCTGCTGTTGCTCCTAAATCTACATAAGAAGTATTTTTCTCAATTACTTCATCTGTCCCTATCAAGGTGATTACTGGTGGCATATCATCCAACTCAAGCATAATCGTATAATCTTCATACTCTCCTACTTGGTTCGGACCGCAAGCGGATAGGTTGGTATTCGCCAATCCCATTGCAACGCGCATTCTAGATTCACCAGGAACTACATCCGCCAAACCAGGAATAGAAATCGTCCCAGAGAATCTTTTAGCAGTTGAATTAACTTCAGACGCAACCAATTCAGCTGGTTCAGAGTAAACACCATCACGGTTATAATCAATCCAAATTTTGAAATTCACATTGTTTACTTGGGTTGGTCTTTCTACAGTATAAGTATAGGTTTCTCCTAATAGTACTGATGTACCCATCGTAGCAGTGTAATCTGTAAACCCTGGCGCTTTACCAGACTCAGACTCATTCATGATCTCAGCCATTTCCACATTGATGATACCTACATCAGCAACCGTTGGATAAAGAGAGGTTGGTTTACAGTAATCTATAACTTCAATATGGTTGGTACGTTCTTTATAAGAAGAACCATTATCGTTATAAGCAATAAGCTTAACACTGTATGAACCTGGAGCAGTGAACTTCACTGTAATCTCATTGTCTGTAGCTACACCACCATTTTCAATCGAATAAGTTAGCGGTGTAATCTCCCACTTATATGAACAAGCAGCAATGGATGAAGCCTTAAAGAAGGAAGTTCCATTTACTTTAAGGATTGTATTCGTAGTTGAAAAATCAACGATTGGGTTTGAATTGGTATTTGCAATTACAAAAGTTTTAACAATCGTATCATAGTTTTCGCAAGACTTTAAAATCATGCGAACATCATAAGTACCGTTTGCAGAGTAAGGCCAAATCGGACTTTCCTCGTCTTTAATATCAGCATATCCTGCAGGATACGTTACACTAGGGTCATAATCAAAAATCCAATCGTAAGACGCTTGTCCAACTACGACTCCTGTAGAGCTATTCAAGAATTCAACATCATTTCCAAGTGAGCAAGAATAAACCGTATCAGCAATGGTAAAGTCTGCTGTCGCAGGGCCATTAGCTACAATAACAGAATTCCAAGAGGCTTTAAATCCAGATGAAGTTCCTTTACCATCTGACGTCCATTCTAAATAAAGACTTCCAGAGTTTCCTGTTACGCTAGAGGTAATGTTAGTTCCTGAAAAGTTACCCAATAGTGTACCCTTACTTGAAGTACCATCATATACTTTTAAATGATCACCTGCCTCAACATCAAATTCATGGAAGTAAAGTGTCACCTTAGAAGCGCCACAAGGCTCAATAACAAACTGAAAAAACTCATTCGAGCTATATGGATCGGCGTCGCCACCAGAATCGAAAATATAACCTGAATCTAGATTAGACCCGGCGTTTTGTCCTAATTTGTTCGAATAGGTAGCTCCAGCACCTGGTGCTTTAATATTAATGTATCCATATCTACAAAGAGTGTCTGTTCCTTTACTGTTGGAAACAACCAAACATACATCGTAGCTTTCAAAGTCATAGAAAAATGCAGATGGATTTTGATCAAAACTATTGGTTGTCCAAATAAATGGAGCTCCACTTAACCAGTCTGGATTCATTGTCCACTCCCAAGCCGTTGGTCCATAAAGTGACAAATCAAAAAAGTCAACAAAAATTGGATCTAGTCCATTATAGGCCACATCATTTTCGCTAACCACATAGTTTGCAACCGGTGAAGAAGTTGGTGCAACCACATCAAATGACTTGGTAGTTGTTGCAGTACCTTGGCAATTTGTGCTACTCAATTTTAATTGGTAGGTTCCCAAATTTGCAAAAGTCCCAGTATAATTTACCGACTTAGCATCTGGATTACCCCCTTGATTCAACAAATCCCACTCATGTCCAATATATCCCAACTGGTTACTATTCACAAATAGTGTTGGAGAATTTTGATACACGGTATCAGGGATAGAAAAATTAGCTGACGGAGAGCTTGAAGAAGAAATATTGATGATATAATCCATCGTTTCTCCATACCCATATGGCGCGTTTCCACAACCAATGCCTGAGTTGAATGCATAATAATAATCACAACGGAAACGAATCAAAGTTGGACCCGCAACAGCGTTACACGGAACTGTAAATTGTGTGTTGGTACTACCTGTAGCCGTTGCTGTTGTTCCGAGGAATTCATTAGCAGAAAATGTTCCATCATGGTTATAATCAATCCATGCTCCACGACCCATTTGATAAATAGTAGATAGTGTTGTCATGTTTACCGTATATACTCCACCTGGGTTTAAGGTAGTAACAGAACCTAGATTGTTCCAATAACGATACGGAGCACTTGTATTACAATTTACATTATGTGTCCAACCATTGACGCCAACGCTGGCAAAACTCCAGTCATTGATACAATTATTGGTATTACTATACTGATGAGTGGCAGTACAAACTCCCTGCGGGGGGCTTGTAGCTTGTCCATTTGCTGACTGGCCTGTCGTAAAAACAAAACCAGCCGCAATGATTAACCCTCTCAGCATAGACCGAGTCGAGGTTAATCTTAAGGTGGTAGAAATTTTCATCATATGTGAAATTTAGGTTTGATATGTATTTATTTTAAACCAGATAAAGAGGAGCCCAATTAGACTCCTCTTCACCTAGTGAATTTATTTTATTTATTGACAACTACACGTTTGGTTGTATTTCCAAATTCAGTTGCTATTTGAATCATATAGACCCCAGCACTCATTTGACTTAGATCAAATTGAGCTTCACCGTTAAAGAAAGCACTTGCATCTTTAACCATTACTATATTACCCAAGGCATCCATCACACGAACATCCACTTCACTTCCGAGTTGTTCATCCAATTTCATGGTGAATTTTCCAGAAGTTGGGTTAGGATATACATTGACCATAGAAGCGAGATCCACACCTTCCAAAGAAGTTGGAGTCCAAACGCTAACTACACGTGTTTTCAAGGCTGAAATATTTCCAGATCCATCTGTTGCACGGTAAACGATATTATAGATTCCTGGGTAATCAACATCTACATTGCTAAATATTACTTCAATTGCAGAGTTTGATTCAAACCAAGCTGGAGACCAATAGTTATCAATGGCAGTTACACCTTCCAATGGATCAAAACTTCCAGTCCATCTTTGAATATTCAATGGAGAAGCACTAATCTGAGGTTTCTCAGTATCCACCACACGAATTGTACGTGTAAAAGTAGCCGTATTACCTGCTCCATCTTCTGCTGTATAAATTACAGGGTAAGAACCTAGCTCATAAATATTTAAAGCTGAAGCATCACGTGTTACAGAAACATTCGGGAAGAAATCATCAACTGCCGTTACAGGAGGCTCAAAGAAATTCGCATCATTCACTTGAACGACGATCGTTTCAGATCCTTGTAATGTTTTGATTACAGGAGCTGTCGCATCACCTACTTCAAATTCAACCGTTACCGCATTTGAAACATTTCCAGAGAAATCTTTCGCATTGAAAGTAACCGTATAAGTACCGAATACATTCACATCAATAAACCCAGATTTAGTTAACTGAACATTTTGGTCAAAATTATCCGTCACTGTAACAGGATTTTTAAATGGCGTACCCACTTGCCAGAAAACTTTGGCTGGGGAAGTAATCACCGGTGCATCAATATCACGCACCTGAACGGTTCTGATCATAATTTCAGAATTTCCATTAGCGTCAGAGATTGAATAGATCAGGTTATAATCAGCAATTGTTGACTCATCAACAATACCTGTAACAATTACGTCACCAGTGACATTCTTATTACCTGGATTATCAAGTGCAGAATACCCTGGCTCAACAAAAGGAGTCAATACGCTATGAACGTATGTTGTTCCTCCTGTTAATGTTAGTACAGGAGCAGTAAGGTCGGTAGAAACTATCACCATTCTAGATGCACGCACCGCGGCCAAGCCAGAAGCATCTGTTACATCATAATGTACAAAGTAGATACCGGCCTGCGTTAAATCAATTTGATTGGTAATAATCATTCGAGAGGTGATATCACCTTCAATATTATCAATACAAACAGCGCTGTCTTCAGTATAGCTTGAATTTACTTCAACATAAACTGTATCCATACCATTCATAGTAATAACAGGAGGCAAATCATCATACATCAGCATAACACCGTAGTCTTCAAATTCACCTACTTGGATTGGACCACAAGCATCAAAGCTCGAGGCGCCTAAAGAAGCTCCAATACGTAAGCGACTTTCACCTTCTACCGTATAAGTATAATCAGGAACAGTAAATGTTACCGTATTCGAAGCGGTATTCGCATTTGTTTCTAACATGATACGTTCCGTTGATTCTTGGAAGATACCATCACGGTTGAAATCAATCCATGCCTTACGTGTCATAGAGTTAACCATGGAAAGTCTAGAAACCTCTAATGTGTAGGTCCTTCCAGCAGTCAGTGCAACACCGAAATCAGAAGTATAATTAGTATATCCAGGTGCTTGTCCAGAAACGGACTCATTATCAATGTTTTCGATGATAACTTGATTGATACCCACATCACCAATTGCTGGGATGCTTACGGAAGGCGTACAATAATCAACCACATCGATATAATTCGTTTTAGTTTTTACAGATGAACCATTATCATTTGTTAATTCTAATTCTATATGGTAAGAACCAGCATTCGTAAATTTAACATCGATATTAGCATCTGTTAACGAGAAGCCTTGTTCCAAAGTCCAACCTGTTACAGGCGTGATGGTCCATTTATAACCACAAGCTGCAGTACTAATTTCCGTTAATTTCACCACACTATTTGCAGAAACGCGGCGATTTGACGCGCTAAAGTCTACGGTAGGCAATTTTGTAGTCGGAGCAACACGTAATGTTTTCACAACTGTATCATTTCCTTCACAGCTGCTCGCAACCATTCTAATTTGGTATTCCTCAAATTGACCACTTGCTGGGACTTTCCACTCAGGATTTTCCTCATCGCAATAGTCACAGTATAATGGAGGGTAGCTTACATTCGGGTCAAAATCAATAATCCAATCATATGAAGCCTGACCAGCAACAACACCGGTCGTAGCATTTTTAAGAACTAACTGAGTACCACCAGAACATTCCCAAAGGGTATCAGGTAGATCAAAATCAGCGGATATTGGACCATTCTGAGGAATATTGGAAGTCCAAGTTGCTTCAAAACCAGGAGCATTACCACTAATGTCGGAAGTGAAGAGAAGAGTCATTCTTCCACTCATAGCAGTTAATGATGGTGGAAGTGTAGTTCCTGAATAAGAGCCAAGAAGAGGACTGCTTTGATCAGGACCATCATAAACTTTTAGAAAATCCCAACTTGCTTCAGTATCAAAACTATTAAAGTTCAGTGTAATAGACGAGGCACCACATGGCTCAATATTAAAGGTATAATACTCATTGTCTTTATAGCCACTTGAAGGACCACCGGTATCATAGATTTTACCTGAATCCAAGGTACTTTTTATGTCAGTACCCATTACATTGATATAATTTGACCCTGTAGGTTCTTCAACCTTAATATAGGCAGAACGACATAAAGGAGCAGATGAACCAAGTTTATTTGATACAGTTAAGCATACTTCATAAATCCCGTAATCATAAAAGAATGCAGAAGGTGTTTGAGAGTATTGATTACCTGATGACCAAAACCATGGTGCTCCACTATTTACGTCTGGAGTCAGTGTCCACTCCCATGAAGTAGGACCAAAGGATGATAAATCATACAATTCAACTTCTTCTGGGTTGCCCGAGAAATAAATTTGATTCTTACTACTTACAAAATTAGCAATCGGAGTCGAAGTAGGATCTACAACAACTACAGATTTTGAACCTATCGCCGTTCCTTGGCAGTTTGATGATTCAAGTTTGAGCGTATAGGTACCTGCTGTTGGAAATGCATACGAATAATTAGTTGTAGTAGCATTTACCGTTTTTAGCGTAGCATCTAAGTCAGAGTTATACCATTTGTGGGTATAGCCGACCACGTTAGCATTTGCAAAAGTTGCATTCCATCCTGTGTATACAGTATCTGGTTGAGAGAAATTAGAAGTAGGACTCGCTACACTTAAAATTTGAACATCAAAATCCCACGTTTCACCGTATCCCTGATTACCATAAGTTGAGTTACCACAATCATAACCCGTACCGTATGTATATGGGCTACCATTATAGCTGTAATCATTACGAATTCTCATTCTGGTTTTACCAGGAATCGCAGAACAAGGAATCGATACAGATTTTATGAGGGTTGCTCCAGCACCTGTGCTTACTCCGCGGAATAAAAACTCACCCGCATCGGTAAAGTCGCCGTCACCGTTTAGATCTAACCAAACACCCCATTCATTATAGTAGTTATTGGTAACACCTGTTGTTAAAGTAAACTCATAGTCTGAGCCCGGGCTCATATCAACAGCAGCAACATTATCCCAATAGGTATAAATGCCACGACCGTCTGGACAACTTGCACTATGGTCAAGATTGCTAACTTCAACTCGAGCAATTTTCGCAAGAGCCGAAGCACAAGGATCAGTTCCCGTATACGCATGGTTTACGGCACAATAAGGCGCAGGTGACGAAGATTGAGCAATCAAGTCCGTAGGAAAGGCCGCGAAAAACGCAATGGCCACCCCACTGAATAATTGTCCAATCAGACGATACCTTTTCCAATTCTTAAAAGTAGAATTTCTAATCATATAAATAGGCTTTGGTTGGTTAAATAAGTTTAAGGGGAGTTTTTTCAAACCCCACTTTACTCAAAGTTTTTATTTTATTTATTACAACTCGTTTGGTCGTATGCCCAAATTCCGTTGTCATTTGAAACACAGAAACACCCGTGACCATATGGCTCAGGTTAAATTGAATCTTGCTATTAAAGTAGGTATGAATTGCGTGAAATGTACGTGATGAAACAAATGAGACATTCCCTAAAGTTACATCGATGATGTTCGATTCGAAACTTGATATAGATTTTGAGGCACTAAGCGATTGAGCATTGGCACTCCTTGCCATCAATAGCCCAACTCCCGGTGCAAGGAATGATTTTGTAAAGCTCGTCTTCATAAGCATGCTTTCAGTTTCGTTTGGTTTATTAGTACCAGACCTGCACGCAAAGCCACAATTTACCCGACTGAATATCAGCCAAATAAACAGATTTGAGTTTCTGATCTGGTAGCGAAAGGCTGGTTTTATGACCTTTCACCGTCGCAATTTATGCAATTTCATCAGTAAAAAAAGCCCTTCCGGACGATTTTAGATATTTTTTTCAAATGGTGTTTTTGCTCCATTGCACTTGTTCGACAACCATAAATTAAGAAGGTTGCCTGAACCCATAAAAAAAATATTTATCCCATTATTGGAAAGCTAGCGAATGAATTCAGCTAAATTCCTTGATCATCTGAGAACCACATTTAATCCGGCGCGACGCCCAATTTTGGTAGAAACTCGGGGGAAGTCGATAATTCTACTATTTTTGAATGCTGTCATTGGCATACCAAATGTATCTTCGTATTTCAAACATGCACAAAACTGCCTACCGTTATATAATACTTCTGCTGCTCGCGAGTGGCACAATCTGCGCTCATCGTGTAAAAGCGCAAAGTGATACTGTGGCCTCTATGGACACTTTTGAGTATAGTGACATATTTAGCCTAAACTTTGATGAAGACGTAACCACGCAACTACTGCCTCTGGATACCATCGTAGATATTGCGTTCACAAATTCTCCTACCCTGCGTTTCCATGCGGGGGAAGTCGGATCCGCAAAAGCTCAAGTTGTATTAGCTAAACGCTCTTGGCACCCGTATATCTCCACCTTTGCAAGTGGAAGCTTAGGGAGTCAGAATCTGGCATTGAACACCTATAACCCTGCAACCGGTGGAAATAGTACCCAAGCAAGTAGCGGATATACTCTTGGTGCGACGGTTGTTCTGCCTTTATCAATCTTTACTCAGACTCCAGTGAAAATTGAAATGATGAAGGCCGAGTTAAGCAAATTTGAGGCAAGGGTAGATGAAGCGAAACTTCGCCTTCGTCGTGAAATCATTTCAGAATATTTCAAACTCGTAACCGCGCAACGTTTGCTTAAAATTATTAGCGAAGATGTGCAGACTTCCACCCTTACATTAAACATTGCAGAGATTCAATTTCAAAATGGAACTCTACCCCCCTCTGAATTTAGCCGATTGAAAAATATGCAAACAATCGCTCGCACGAATTACGAATTGCAATTCAGAGAGTTTGCTACTGCCTATTTTCAATTTGAAGCCTTAATTGGTGTAGAAATGTTCGAAATCAAACGCTCAAATAATCCATGACGCTGCTCTCCTATATGCGGGTGGTGTTTAAAAACCTCCCTTGGCTTATTCTCTTCCCCCTACTTACGGCTATCTTAGTTATCTTCCTCACCAGGAATATAAAAAGAGAATATGCTACAAGTAGTAGTCTATACACTGGAGCTGCATCGGGCACCAACTTAGCAAACCCGCTCGAAGCCCAAATGGATTATCTCTCGGTGAATAATGCGTTTGACAATATGATTGCGGTGATTAAATCTCGGGAAACAGTCACTGAGGTTAATCTGCGCTTGATGGCGAGACATTTGAGTATGAATGCCCCAAACTCTGCCGTACTTAGAAAAGAAGTCTTTGACAAACTTCCTGAAATTTTTCCCGATACCCTGATTCGAAAAGCGAGGAAAATGGGCAACAAAGAAGTGGTATACAATTACCTGCTTCCTTTTGCCATGTCGAATGAATCAAATGCGATCAATAATATTCTGCGTGCAGACCATCCCTACTACAGTATCATGGGATTCAATCATGCGCTTACCGTAAACCGAAAGAATTCGAGCGACATGCTTGAGATGATTTTCCGTAGCGAAGACCCAGGAATTTCAAAAATGGCCTTGGATATTCTTACCCGCGTGTTCATCAATCAATACCGAAACATCAAAGGGGATGAAACATCCAATGTATCCAGCTACTTTGAACAACAACTCGCTTCGGCAAAAGCAGAATTAGATGATGCCGAAAACCGCCTGAAGACTTTCATGGTCGAGAACCGCATCATCAACTACTATGAGCAATCCAAATATGTAGCGGAAACAAAGGAGAATATTGACATAGAAATCAACGAGCTCAATATGAGCCTTTCGGCTGCTCGTTCTGCCTTAGCTGCTATAGAGGTGAAAATGGGGCAGAAAACAGAAATATTAAACAACAATACCCAATTGCTTCAGCTTCGTGACGAAATCTCTCGCCTTCGGGTAAAATTGTCGCGCACAGAAATATACGGAACTAAGGATGCGCCAGCCGACTCTCTAAAATCTCAAATTAAAAACCTGGAAAACAAGTACAAAGAACTCGCACTTCAGTACTATAACAATACCTATACGCTAGAATCCACCCCACAAAAAGACCTGCTCGAATCATGGCTCGACAAAGTCCTTGACGTTGCAGAAGTGGAAGGAAAATTAAAGGTCTTTAAAGAAAGAAGGTTGGAATTCAACCTTCAGTACGATCAATTCGCTCCTTGGGGTTCGTCGATTGCACGACTTGAGCGTGAGGTTCGCGTAACGGAGGAACAATACCTTTCTGTTCTTCACGGACTAAATCAAGCCAAACTTCAAAAACAAAACCTGAAGTTCTCGAATAACCTCACCATAGTTGACCACCCTTATTTGCCGCTACAACCAGAGAAATCCAAACGTATGATTTTGGTTCTTCTCGGATTCACGGGCACCCTCTTCACTATCCTAGGATATCTCGCTGCTAGAGAGTTTTTTGACAATACCATTAAAACTCCAAAACGAGCGATTAAATCAACCCGACTTCCACTTTTAGGCGCCCTTCCTTATATGCCCACAAAAATTGGGGCGGTAGACGTTGATTCAGTAAATTATTTCATGGTTCAGCAATGCGTGTCAAACATGATTCTTGAAACGGAGAACCGATCAGGCGTAAAACGCATACTGGTGGGCAGTCATTTGAATCGGGAGGGGAAAACTTGGTTCTGTATTCAAATGCAGAATCGTTTGAATGCTATTGGCAGAAAGTCGCTCATTGTTCTACCACGTGATAAGGATAAAAAGGATCTCGAAAAAATTGAAGGAGATTATTTCCTATATGATGTCGCCAATCATTTTATTGATACGGAAAATCTTTCCGAGTTGGGACTAAAGGAAACGGAGCGAGATCTATATGATTTCGTCCTCCTTGAATTACCAGACCAATCTACCCAACCCGCGCCATTTAAACTTATTAGTAAGGCCGATCTATGCATAACAATAGTGAATAGCGGACGTGTTTGGACTCCTTCAGATATCAACCTAGTAGATATTTTCAATAAGGCAAATCCTAAAAAGCATCAAATTATGCTGAATGCGGTGCCGGTCGACTCATTGGAAGATTTAATGGGTACTATCCCTAAACGTCGATCCAGATTACGCCAGCTCGTGCATAATTGGCTTTCACAAAGCCTGACCACGTCTCGACTTAAATCGTATTAACTATGAAGCCCTCGGGACAGCATATTGGCTTTCTAGCGAGGAATCGAGATGCTTTTCCTGCACTGTTTTCAGGATTGGCGCTCAGCTTGGTATTTTCTTGGCTAATTGGTAAAGGAGGCTTACCTGTTGCTCTGGTATATGCCGGATTTGCGCCAATACTCATCTATGTATATATTACCTTAGTTGCGCCCAAGATGGGGCTTGTAGGCTATATCCTTGCAAGCTATTTTGCCATTGGAATAAATCGTTATATACCCGGCCCACTTGGCCTGTCTATCGACGGACTTTTGGTACTCACCTGGCTAGGAATACTTTTTGGCACCAATAAGGAGGACCGCAAACGCATGAATAACCCTTTGAGTTGGATGATGCTCATTTGGTTTGGCTATACGGTTCTTGAATTGGTTAATCCCGAGGTGCGAAATAGAGCTGCTTGGTTCTTTGCAGTGCGCGGTTTATCTGTATATTTTGTTCTCGCTGTACCCCTTGTCTTTATTTTAGCCAACAAAAGAAAAGACCTCTTCAATTTCCTACGTATTTACTTGGTTTTAAGTCTGATTGTTGCATTTTGGGGATTCAAGCAAAAATACTTTGGTATAGACGGGGCCGAAAAAGCCTGGCTAGATGCAGGAGCTTCATCCACCCATATTTTGCATGGCCGACTCCGGGTATTCAGCTTCCTCTCAGATGCCGGTCAATTTGGAGCATTGATGGCACATGCCGTAATAATCACCTTAATCATGGGTTTAGGTGAAAAGACCTTTTGGAAGAAGATAGTATATATCCTACTTACAGCTGTCTTCTTCGTTTCTCTTGCCATATCTGGTTCACGCGGTCCGCTTCTGGTTGTTTTTGCTGGAATGGGAATATACCTCTTACTTATTCAGAATTTTAGGTTGCTTGTTTTTGGTGCCGTAATGGCCATTGGGGCATTTGTATTTCTCAAATATACCTCCATAGGTAGTGGAATTTATGAATTGCAACGGCTCCGAACAGCATTAGACCCGAACGACGCCTCCTTCCAAGTGCGGCTTGAAAACCAACGCATGTTACGGAGCTATCTCGCATCACGACCACTTGGTGGTGGGATTGGTGCCGGAGGAAGCTGGGGACAGCGCTTTACCCCTGGTTCATTCTTGGCTGACGTACCGTATGACAGCTGGTATGTAAAGGTTTGGGTAGAAACAGGTGTAATAGGGCTCATACTTTATATTATTCTGATTCTTTGTCATCTTATTTATGGATATTTTTATTTACGACTATCACCAGATCCAGAAGTACGCATGAGGCTGATAGCGCTGTATGCTGGCTATTTCGGATTGGCCATCGGTTCCTATGGAAACCAGATATATGGACAAAGTCCAATTAGCACCATTATCGTTTTCAGCCTATGCTTTATCTTTATGGCGCCGAACCTGAGCAAAGAAAATGAAGCAGCCGACGATATCGATCATCACCGTCAACTACCAAGGAACGAGTGATACAGATGAGCTATTAGCTTGTCTTGAAGAGTGCCATTACCCAGCCTTTGATGTTTGGGTAGTAGACAATGGCAGCAAAGAACCGCCCTATTTACTTCAAGAAAAATACCCTTCGGTAAATTTTATCTTCAGTAAAAAAAATCTCGGATTTGCGGGAGGAAACAACCTAGCTATCTCTGCCTGTCGCGGTGAACTCATCCTCTTGCTGAATAATGATACCTTAGTTAAACCAGATTTTCTTGATGCCTTACCCGCACTCTTCGCAAAACATGAGCGTATTGGTATTATCAGTTCTCGATTGATGTACAGAGATCAACCAGGTATCGTGCAATTTGCCGGTAGTAAGGGCATGAACCCTTATACAGGACGAAGCTTTGCCATTGGATGGAAGGAGAAAGATCAAGCCTCGTTTCATGAAAGTTACCCCTCCTCTCATGCGCATGGAGCGGCGATGTGTGTACGGAGGAACGTTTTTGAAAAAATCGGACTTATGTGGGAAAGCTATTTTCTTTATTATGAAGAACTTGACTTCTGCGAACGAAGCAAACGTGCCGGTTTCGAAATTTGGTACTGTGGAAGCTCTGAAGTAACCCATAAAGAATCGATGAGCACTGGAAAAGATAGTCCCTTAAAAACATATTATTTGAATAGAAATCGTTTGCTATTTATCCGACGAAATCTGCGAGGCCTGCAAAAAATTAGTGCAATCTTGTTCTTCTTCCTTCTCGCAGTGCCAAAAAATCTACTTACTTTGCTATTGAAAGGAGACTTTAAGCGGGCCAGTAAAATCTTACAAGGCATCGGCTGGAATTTTCGTCATCTTTCATTACCCGAAAACGCTAAACTTTTATGATGCTTCCTCTCCTTATTGCACTTTTGCTATTTCTCGGGTACCTGAATGCAAACGTGGCCTATATCTTCTTGTTTTCATTGATTTCTGGCTTCAGCCGGCCACAACAAAAAAAGAAGAATGACAAGCAGAATAGATTCGTCTTGCTTTACCCAGCCTATAAAGGCGATGCGGTTATCCTATCCAGTATCAAAGAAGGACGAAATCAAAGCTACCCAAACGCCCTTTTTGAACTTTTGGTAATCGCTGATAAATTAAAGCCAGAAACCATTGCAGAACTAAAAGAACTGGGTGCCCAAGTAGTAGAAGTCAACTTCGAAAACAGCACGAAATCTAAATCCCTCAATGCGGGGTTGGCCACGCTATCAGAAAAGGATTACGACTATGCGGTAATCATGGACATTGACAATGTGATGCACCCGGAATTCCTTGAAAACCTCAACCATGGTTTAGCCGACAATCCCCTAATCGCTCAGGCGCATCGTGTAGCCAAAAACATGGATACTGATATGGCCATTTTAGACGCATTGAGTGAAGAAATAAATAACAGTATCTTCAGAAAAGCCCATACGCAAGTTGGTCTTTCAAGCGCATTAATTGGCTCGGGTATCGCCATGCAATTCTTACCATTCAAAACATTAATGGGTGAAGTTCAAGCCATAGGCGGTTTCGATAAAGAGATGGAAGTCAGACTATTAAAGGCTAAAGAACACATTGATTATATCGAATATGCTTTGGTATATGACGAAAAAGTGCAGGATGCAGAAATCTTTGAAAACCAAAGAAAACGATGGTTATCCGCACAGTTTCACTACTTGAGAAACTCCTTTTTCGACAGTCTAAAGGCCTTAATTTTCAAAGGCAATATCGACTACTTTAACAAGGTATTTCAATTCCTTCTGCTACCCAGAGTCCTGCTCCTCGGACTCACCTTTGCGGTTGGAGGAATAGCACTTGTATTGACCTTAGTGTATGGATTCAAAGAAGGCTATCAAAACGATTTTATCACCATCAATGTGCGGGGACTAATTTCTCTTCCTTTGGTCGTTTTGTTCAGCTTGTACCAAGCCACGCCTAAATACCTCCGTAAAAAGAGAACGTTGGTGGCCTTGCGACAGATTCCCCTGACTTTTTGGGTACTATTTCGGACTTTATTCAAGCTAAAGGGAGCCAATAAAAAATTCATTCATACCCCCCATTCCGACAAAAAATGAGAATAGGTATCGAGGCTCAGCGCATTCAGCGCAAGAAAAAACACGGCATGGATATCGTGGCGGTGGAGATCATCCGTCAGCTTCAGGAAATTGATAAAATCAATGATTACTTCGTCTTCGTTAAACCGGATGAAGACAAGGAAGTGATACAAAACACCACGAATTTTCAAGTGATAGAACTTGCTGGGAAGTCGTATGTAGATTGGGAGCAAATTTCTCTTCCAAAGGCGGCAAAGGAATACCAGGTCGACATGTTACATTGCACCTCTAATACCGCCCCTTTAAATCTCAAAATCCCGCTTATCGTAACAGTTCATGACATCATCTATCTTGAAAAATTACACTTTAAGCAAGGCACCTGGTACCAAAAACTCGGCAATGTATACCGCAGATGGAATGTTCCGCGTATTATGAAAAAGGCTTCACGGGTATTGACGGTATCTAATTTTGAGCAAACGAATATTCAGCGTGCTTTTCCCAAACAAGCAGAACACGTATTCACAGTCTATAATGCCGCATCAACCCATTTTCAACCAATCACAGATAGAAGCAAATTAGACGCTGCACGAATTCACTATAATCTACCTGAAGAATTTCTCTTCTTCTTGGGTAATACGGATCCAAAGAAAAATGTTCCAAATGTGCTGAAGGCCTATGCTCAGTACAGGAAAAACCAACAGAATCCACTCGAATTGGTTATGCCGGATCTTCAAGCGTCGTACCTGAATAGCCTATTGGATGAGATTGGAGATAGTGAACTCCGCCAACACATTCACTTAACGGGGTATGTTCCCAATAAAGAGCTTCCACTCATTTATAATTTGGCTAAATTTTTCCTCTATCCATCTAAGCGCGAAAGCTTTGGTATTCCGATACTTGAGGCGATGCAATGTGGAAAGGCAGTCATTACCTCGACTACCTCATCCATGCCAGAAATTGCCCAGGATGCCGCCCTCCTGGTCGACCCGTCATCGATTGATGCTATAAGCGAAGCCATTCATGAGTTGAACACCAATGCTACCCTGCGCCACACCTTGGAAAACAAAGGCATTGTACGCGCAAAAGATTTCAGTTGGGCCGCCAGTGCCAAAGAAGTTCTCACACATTACGAAGCCATCACCCATGCTTGAAACCCTATTAATCAGCTGTATTCTCTTGGTTTTTTATGCCTACCTAGGTTATGGAATATTCCTTTTCTTGCTCCTCAAAATCCGTGGAGACTATAAGCAAGAAGAGGCCGCGAATGACTATTGCCCAGCAATTAGTTTGGTTGTTCCATGTTTTAATGAAGCGGATTATATACTGGAAAAAGTAGCCAATTCACTGGCATTGGACTACCCCAAAGAAAAATTACAGCTCATATTCATATCCGATGGCAGCTCGGATTCTACCGCTAAGCTTTTGAGTCAGCAAGAAGGCATTCTTCATCTCCACGAAGACCAACGCGGAGGCAAGGCAGCAGCAATGAACCGCGCGATGGCTTATGTGACTGGAGAAATCGTTGTATTCTGTGACGCCAATACCGACTTAAACCCAGAGGCGATAACACTTTTAAGTAAACATTATGCAGACCCACAAGTTGGAGGAGTAACGGGTGAAAAACGCATTCAAGCCAAGGAAGAGGCTGGAGCAAGCGAAGCGGGAGAAGGACTGTATTGGAAGTATGAGAGTTTTTTAAAGAAAGCAGATTCTAGGCTTTATACGGTAGTAGGTGCTGCAGGAGAGCTAATGAGCTACCGCAAGGATCTGTACGAACCACTTGAGCCTGATACGCTCTTGGATGATTTTATGCAATCGATGCGTATTGTTTTGAAAGGGTATCGCATTGTTTATGAACCTAAAGCAATGGCCACTGAAACAGCCTCGGCCAATGTGAAGGAAGAGCTGAAAAGGAAAATCAGAATTTGCGCTGGCGGATGGCAAAGTATGCTTCGCCTTGGCCCCGCATTTAATCCATTCAGGAATTTTACAGTGGCATTTGCTTTTATTTCACATCGCGTTTTAAGGTGGAGCCTTGCTGCATTTGCCTTGCCGGTAATATTCTTGCTAAATATTCTGCTATTGGGCACCCCTATATGGAATCTACTCTTTCTCGGGCAGCTACTTTTTTACAGCGCTGCATTGTTAGGCTGGTATTATGAAAACAAGGGGATAAGATGGAAGGCACTGTATATTCCCTATTATTTTTTCATCATGAATTTGGCTGTATTTCTAGGCCTAAAAAGGTTCATCAAAGGAGAACAAAGTGCGCTTTGGGAACGCGCAAAGCGGGCTTAATTGTATTTTTGAACTTCGAGCTTCAATTCCTCAATTGCCTCTTCAAGAGAGGGAATGATATGGTCTAACCATCCTTCAATTTTATCCAAATCGCGGCCGTTACGCCCCGCCTGCTCGGCGAGTTTTATTTCACCGTGGATATGCATCATACCAAATAATTCAGCGGTAGGTTTGATTTTATGCAAAATCTCACCTACTTCATGCCAATTTCCCGTTTTTCGTAATTCCTTAATCTGCTCAATATTAGGAGGTGTTGTTTCTACAAACAAGGTAATGAAGTCGCGCATAAACTGAGGATCTCCCCCACACATGGCTGTTAAAGATGACAAGTCGAAATGCATAATTATGGCCACAAATTAACTTTTTTTTTGTTCCATTTAAAGAAAACGTTTCCCATTTTGAAATGAATTTTTAAATTTGGAAACAATCCGATACCTATGACCAAAAAGGATACCATTAAGATATTCATCGTTGAAGACGATGAATGGTACAGCGAATTTCTTATCTATCACCTTACTTTAAACCCCGACTACGAGGTCAAAAAATTCAGGACTGCCAAGGATTTCCTCGGTTCTCTCGCAGAAAATCCAACTATTGTTACGCTCGACTATTCATTGCCTGACATGACGGGTTCGGATGTCCTAAAAAGAATCAAAGATTACAATAATGACATTCAGGTTTTGGTCATTTCTGGGCAGGAAGACGTAAATACGGCGGTCGAACTCCTCAAACAAGGGGCCTATGACTATATCGTAAAAAATGACGATGCACGTAACCGTATCCTTAGTGTTGTCAACAATATTCGCAAGAACCTTGAACTACGAGAAGAGATTTCGCAATTAAAAGAGGAGATTGGAAAAAAATACGACTATAACAAATCCATCATAGGAACCAGCACCGCTATCAATCGTGCTTTCGGCTTGATTGATAAAGCCTGCAATAGCAAGATTACAGTATCGATTACAGGAGAAACAGGAACAGGTAAAGAACTGGTAGCCAAAGCCATCCATTATAATTCAGACCGAAAGAACAAACCCTTTGTTGCAGTAAACATTACGGCAATCCCGAAGGACCTCATAGAGGCCGAACTATTTGGTCATGAAAAAGGCGCCTTTACCGGAGCCCAAAATCGCCGTATAGGGAAATTTGAAGAGGCCAATAAAGGAACTATTTTCTTGGACGAGATTGGTGAAATGGATATTTCTTTACAAGCCAAACTTTTACGCGTACTGCAAGAGAGAGAAATTACGCGGATAGGTTCCAATCAAGTTATACCAATAGAGGTTCGGGTTATTGTAGCCACTCACCAAAACCTGCAAGAGGAGGTTAAAAAAGGGAACTTCCGTGAAGATTTGTACTACCGTCTCTTAGGCTTACCGATTGAGCTTCCGCCATTGCGTGACCGTGAAGGAGACATTTTGGTAATCTCTAAGCACTTTATTGATGAGTACGTGAAGGAGAACAAGGTCGACAAAATGACCTTATCTGGAGCCGCCCAAAAGCGCTTGTTGAACTATGCCTTTCCGGGAAATATTCGTGAGCTGAAAGCAGTAATTGAATTGGCCTGTGTGATGGCGGATAATGATACCATTGAAGAAGACAATATCATCTTCAATAATGCACGGAACATGACGGACCTGCTTAGCAAAGAGATGTCTTTACGCGAATACAATAACAGCATCGTCCAAACTTATTTAGATAAATACGAAGGAAATGTTTTGCTTGTCGCCAAGAAATTGGATATTGGCAAATCAACCATATACCGTATGATTCAAAATAACGAGGTGACGCTTTGACCAAATATATCCACTTCAGTAGGGAAGATTTTATTAAGCAAGCAGCAGGAAGTGAAGACATTGCCAAACAAGTGGTACAACTTTACCACCGCGACTTGGCAAAAGACTTACAAGAAATAGAAGCCGCCTTCGAGGCGAAAAATCTAGAAGCCGTTCGGCGTTTAGCCCATAAATCGAAGTCAGGTTTTATCATTATGGGAGCTACTCCCCTGCATAAATTAGCCTTCCACATTGAAACCAAAGCCAAAAATGGCGATTCCGATTTGAAAGAGGACTTGGCTCATTTCCGAACGCAATGCGAAGGCCTTGAAAAAGAATTATGTAAGGAGTTTGATGTCAGCTGAACGTTAAGCATAAAAAAAGCCCCATAAAGAGGCTTTTTCACGTCGTTTAAGCGACTATTTAATGTATTTGAAGGACTTACCCGGAAAATAAGCCATCTCGCCTAATTCCTCCTCTATACGCAGAAGTTGATTGTATTTTGCAATACGGTCTGTTCTTGACGCGGATCCGGTTTTAATTTGTCCGGAATTCATTGCTACTGCTAAATCTGCAATGGTGGTATCTTCGGTTTCTCCAGAACGGTGGCTCATAATATTGGTATACGAATTACGGGTAGCCAAATTGATGGAGTCAATTGTTTCAGTCAGCGTACCAATTTGGTTCACTTTTACCAAGATCGAGTTCGCAACATTTTCGTCAATTCCTCTTTGCAAACGCTTCGTATTGGTTACGAACAAATCATCACCAACAAGCTGAACGCGGTCGCCAATAGATTTGGTTAACTCAGCCCAACCTGCCCAGTCGTCTTCTGCCAATCCATCTTCAATAGATAAAATAGGGTATTTGGCAGTCCACTCTTTCCAGTAACTGACCATTTCAGAAGAGGTCAATTCACGTTTATCTGATTTATGGAAACTATACAATCCTTTTTCTGCATTGTAGAATTCGGAAGTCGCTGCATCCATACCGATATAAATATCTTCTCCCGGACGGTATCCAGCTGATTCAATGGATTTCAAAACGATTTCGATGGCCTCTTCATTCGAACGAATATTCGGGGCAAAACCTCCTTCATCCCCCACATTTGTAGAGTAACCGTTGTCTTTCAATACTTTTTTCAAGTGATGAAAAACCTCCACTCCCATGCGCAATGATTCGCTGAAGGTATCCGCTTTCACAGGCATAATCATGAACTCTTGGAAGTCGATGCTGTTGTCAGCATGCGACCCACCGTTCAAGATATTCATCAACGGAATTGGAAGGGTATTGGCATTTACACCACCCACGTAGCGATACAGTGGCTGACCTGCTTCTTCGGCTGCCGCTTTGGCTGCTGCCATAGAAACAGCAAGTATGGCATTAGCTCCTAGTTTAGATTTATTTTCAGTCCCGTCGAGTTCAATCAAAACCCGGTCGATCAAGTTTTGGTCAAAAATGTAAAAACCTTCTAGTTCTTGGCTAATGATATCATTCACATGCGAAACGGCCTTTTGAACACCTTTCCCCATATACATGGACTTATCATTATCACGCAGCTCAACAGCTTCATGAATTCCAGTTGAAGCACCACTAGGCACTGCGGCACGGCCCATAAAACCGTTTTCTGTTAATACATCCACCTCAACGGTTGGATTTCCACGTGAATCAAGGATTTGACGTGCGGTAATTTCTGCTATCGTACTCATGAGTATATTGGGTTTTGGCGATTAGTCCAAAGATTTTACAAAGTCATCAAAAAGGTAACGCGAATCATGCGGGCCAGGATTGCTCTCTGGGTGATATTGAACCGAAAACGCTTTTTTACCTTTTATGCGAATTCCAGCGATAGTTTGATCATTCAGGTGCACATGAGTGACTTCCACTCCTGCTTCTTCGAGGCCCTTGTTTTTGATTGCGAAGCCATGATTTTGCGAAGTAATTTCTGAACGTCCTGTAAGCAAGTTTTGTACTGGATGGTTTAAGCCACGGTGACCATTAAACATTTTAAAAGTTTCGAGGCCACATGCCCGACCTAAGATTTGGTGGCCCATGCAAATTCCGAAGATTGGCACTTCATTCGCTAAAACTTCTTTTACTGTTTCTGCAGCATAAGGCATGGAAGAAGGATCTCCAGGACCATTGGTTAGCATATATCCATCGGGATTCCAAGCAGCCATGTCGGCATAGCTAGTTTTCGCAGGGAAAACTTTCAAGCGCAAGCCACGGTCTGTTAAACAGCGAAGAATATTCTGTTTCAAGCCCAAATCAAGCACGGCTACTTTTTTACCATTATTCTCCATTCCAAGCTCATACGCTTCATTGGTAGAAACTTGAGAAGAAAGTTCTAGGCCTTTCATGCTAGGAATTTCACGCACTCTTTTCTTTAAAACTTCTACATCCAATTCCTCGGATGAGATGATTGCGTTCATCGCGCCTTTTTGACGGATATAACGAACAAGCTGACGCGTATCTACATCCGCAATTCCCACCAAGTTCTCCTCAGTGAAATAATCGTGAATGCTGTACTTAGCCATACTGCGAGAATAGAAATGTGCGAAATTCTTACACACCAGACCGGATATCTTAATCGATTCGGACTCAATATCATCATCGCTAATACCGTAGTTTCCAATATGGTCAACGGTAGCAATAAGTATTTGCCCAAAATAAGAAGGGTCTGTGAAGATTTCTTGATAACCGGTTTGTCCAGTATTAAAACAAATTTCGCCGGTTGTGGTTCCGATTTTACCAATGGACGTACCGTGAAATACAGTTCCGTCTTCGAGAACCAAAATTGAAGGGAGTTTTGCGATCTGTGCCAATGGGAAATTTTGGCTGCGAATTTAGGCTTCTATACAGATATATGGAAATCTATAGCCGGATATTATCCACGGCACCTTCTATCTCAGCAAAGCTACCGTGCCGCGAAGAAATTGTGGATTTCCTAGGAAGTCCTTCAATACCAAGGTATAGATGTACATCCCTTCAGGATATTTGAGGTATTCTTCACTGTATGGATACCACAATTCGCCTGTTTTTGTGTGGAAGACTTCTTCACCCCAACGGTTGTAAATGTACATTTCATAGTTGGCAAGCCCGTCGCAAACCGGACCAAATCCATCGTTTAAATGATCTCCATTTGCGGTTACTACATTCGGCACAAAGCATTCCAACATAGGCCGCGTGCGCACGGTATCGGTAAGACTATCTGTGCACCCAAAGCTATTTTCCACGTGCAATTTCACCCACCATAAACCGGTATCGGCATACGCATGATTTGGAGATGCTGCCATGGAACTACTTCCATCACCAAAATCCCACCTAGAACCACTGGCTCCGGCTGATGTATTGGTGAAATAAAATTTCGGAGCATCCATCAAAGCAAAGGTTGGGGATGCTACAAAACTTGCCACGGGCTTAGGCGATATAAAAATGCTATCCGTCAGCATATTCGAAAAGGAGCAACCGGCATCGGTCTCCAGACTTAGCGTATATTCATAATAACCCGGATCAGTAAAAACCTCGCCTACGGTCTTACCAGAATAGGCCTTTCCATCCCATACCCAATCCCAAGAATTTATCTGATGCTCTAAACTGATTGATTGATCTTCTAACTCTGCTAAAAACTCAACACATGATGGAAACTCCTGAACAGCCACAACCGGTACATCCAAAACATGAAGGGTCTTCTCAGCAGTATCTTTACAGCCTTTGTCTGAGCTTACTATCAGCTGCAAAACATAGTCTCCGCCAGCTGCTGGTGTCCAACTAAATGCATTTGCATTCCCTTGCAATCCATTCGACAAATTCCATATCCAAGTTTGGATAGGATCGGCAGAAGCTGCTATGCTTAAATCCTGGTGTTCTACTAATGCTTGAGGACAATCACCAAGGGTAGAGAAATCGGCTTGTGGAAGATCCCACCACGACAATAATACGACTGTACTATCAGCACAAGAGCTATCCGTTTCAATTCGCAAATTCGCATTCATCGGCAAACTTGGACTTGGCACAATGAACTGCACTGAGTCAATAAATAAACTACTTCCCCAACTCCACTGACGCGTAAAGATGCTACTCCCCACATAACTCGATTGATCAGATATTAGCCCTAACTCACCCGCACAGTTTGGCTCATAAACCCCTTGAGCAACCGGATTGGGATTAACGTATACTTGTCCTGCAAAAGCTGATTGACATTGTTCTAGGGTGCTTACGCTTAAACTGGCCTGTTTGGCTCCTGCCACAGGAAAATTCAAATACTGTTCTGCACCGAAATAGACCTGCCCATCTATCAGCCATTCATACTTCCAGTTTGGGTAAGTCATGGTGTCGAAATCCGGACCAAAAACATAATTATCCGAAGCACAATTTCCTTCACTTTTCCATGATGCCAAAGGGTTTGGATAGACCTGTACCTTGCTCGAAAAGCTATCTCGACAACCGTAAACACTGACTATTTGAAGTGTTAAATCATAGACGCCTGTATCTTTAAACAAGAAAGAAGCGGGATTTCCAGAAAAAGACGTGTCGGAATAATCCCATTTCCAATCCACGGCCAATAATGAAGAATCAATTACCGTGAGACTTTCGCCATAACAATGGTTCTCCGCACTAAAATTTGCCGTTGGTTTAGGATAAATCAGAAAAGAGTCACGCATCGAATTCGAACAACCCGAATCAGACTCCACGTAGAAGTCAAAGTAATGCGGTCCTTCGATGGCTGAGCTATAGCCCACCTGACTGCCCGTTTTCAAATCTGTAGAATCGAACAGCCAGCTTGCGGTAAGGGTATTGCTCCACAAAATCGTACTTGCATCTTGAAACAGTATTGGCTCTCCAGGGCAAGTATCATTCTTCGTCAGGCTAGGAATAGGATGCGGGTTTACGACATGAATCCCATATACCGTATCGCTACAGAGGTTATTATTCCATACCACCAATCGGGTTGAAAATGTATCGAGTCGGTTGAAGTATTTGGAAAGATTTTGTTTGGTAGATACGGTGCTGTCGCCAAAGGTCCAATCCCATTTGCTCACGTAGCTGCTGCCTGTATTTGAACTGCTTAAATCCTTGAATTGAAAAGTATCGCGAAGGCAATTGCCATCCACCGAAAATGAGGCTGCAGGATAGCCATGAACACGGACTCGATACACGGTAGAATCAGTCGACCCACAATCCACCAAACCCTCTTTTCTGGTCACCAAAGAAACCACATATTCACCCGGGGCAGCGTATACTTTTCTGGGAAAGAAGTTACTGGTATCGATGCTGCCATCTCCAAAATACCAAGTCATGGAGGTTGGAATATAGTTCACTTCTGCGCGCAAGGCTAACGTATCACCCAAACACATTGAATCATTCGAAGCACTAATGCTTTGTACTAAATTTTTAATATTCGTTCCACCGGCATACCCATACGATTCTACATTACCGAACCCATAGGCCACCACCTGAAAAAACGAATCAGAATTCATGAGGTGATTCCCGCTATTCACAGTTTGTTGGGCATAGGCAAACTGTGGTTTATTTGCAATAGCAGAAAAGACAATCTTTTGCCCATCCAACCGAAATTTTGAAGTATCAGTGGTGCGAGTTATGATATTCAAATATTGACCGGTAATCGTCTGATATGGACTCGAATACATAGCCACATATTTCACCATTTGTTCAATTGGAGGAATCACAATCATAGTTGGATCACCTGTATTTCCATCGCAGTTTTGGGTACGTGGATATTGTGCCAAGGTGACCGGTTTATCGCAAAGGATATGATTCGCATTGTACTCTAAGAAGGAATGATGCTCTGCTTCGTCTAAGTAAATGGGCGTTCCTCCATTGATAATAACTTTGGTACTATCGTATTTGGCCAATACGCGAAACTGATCTCCATTTCGGCTTTTTAAGGGCGCCGTAACGAATTCCATGCCCCACGAAGTTGTTGGAAATAATTGTTGATAGAGATTATCACCGGTACCCGCATTCGAGCATCCTAATGATGTAAAGCTGCTCCCACTAAATGCAGCAACCTTTTTACATGAAATTCCATTTGCTGAACGGGCTACCAAACGCGTGCCCGTAACATCCGTTAGTGATTGAGCATGATAGATTTCACCTTCATTCAACATCACAGTATACTTGGTACCTTTGCTTTTATTTGGCAAAATATCAACCGTTGGATAAATGTCGATAAAGGTACTGTCTTCTACCCCAACCAACATAAATTCTGAGCGTTGACTGCTCGTTCTTTGGGTATAGGACATGGCATAATATTCCTTACCCAAAGTCTCAACAGGAATGAGCAAGGTGGCATCAGAGCGTGCATATGCATAGATATGCGCATAGACAACAATAGCATGATTGAGCGATTCAATTTTCACCCCTTGGTTGAGAATACAGTCCGTACAATTCATGTAGGTCTGCGCAGAAGGTAAGGTTACGACTGTAACCTGATTGGATGGAACAATATAAATTTGATTGAAGGTTCCACCAGGAATGGAAACCCTTACGGCCGCACTACTCGCAGCATCTGTTGTGATGTAAAGAGCAAAGTTAGAACCTGTACCATCGAGATGACCCATATGCCCAACCCAAAACAATTTTCCACTATTGGAAACGTTTTGCGAAAAGCTGAGCTGCACCAAAGTAAGCAGGACAACTAGAAGAAGAGTCCGTCTAAACATAGAGCGAAATTAATTTGGTCGGCGCGAAGGTAATCATCCTCAAGGGCTTTAATTTGACAAATAGCAGACAATTCTTTGCACTATTCAACAATAGGCTGACATTCGGTTTCCTAAATTTGAGTTATGAACTCAACACGAACTTGCTTAGAATGTGACACTTTCCTTCGCGGCCGCAGGGACAAGAAATTCTGCAATGAATCCTGTCGCAACCAATTTCACAACCGTGTAAATGCGGATCAATCGGAGATGATTCGAGAAATCAATAAGGGCTTGAAAAGAAATCGACGTATCCTGATTGAGCTTCTTCAGGAAGGGAGAAAGACCATTCGAAGAAGTTTACTTGCTCGAAAAGGATTCGACTTTGAACTCATTACAGCCATGCAGGAGAAGCGCTCAGGCACTTTTTGCTATTGCTGCTATGAGTATGGATATATTCCACTTGATGAGAATCGTTTTCAGCTTATTCAACTGATTCCGAAATAATATATTTGAGTATGATTACATGGAACGACTTTTCAAAAATTGATCTCCGTACAGGAACTATTATTCGTGCAGAAGAATTTCCAGAGGCAAGAAAGCCCGCCATCCAAGTATGGATAGATTTCGGGGAATTGGGCATCAAAAAAAGTTCCGCGCAAATCACCGATGCTTATCTACCAAATCAACTGATAGGCAAACAAATCATTGCCGTAGTAAATTTTCCACCCAAGCAGATTGGGCCATTTATGAGCGAATGCCTTCTGCTCGGATGTGTTGGCGATTAACAAGGAGTTATTCTTCTTACGCCAGATAAGGCCGTCCGAAATGGATTGAAAATTGCCTAATTTAGGTTCAGATTCTGTCTAAAATCATCACTATGGAAAATTACACTACATTAAGCGAAGCCATGAACGCTCTAAAACAGCAAGGTTATACCCGAGATTTCAATCTCCTTTTTGACAAAATAGAGTGCTCAGAGACAAAATCCACCTATGATACCACGACTTTTAAAGTTGATCGCTTCTTTCGTTTTGAAGGCATGAATGACCCAGACGACAGCTCCATTCTCTTTGCCATATCTGCCTCAGATGGTTCGAAGGGCGTATTGGTTGATGCCTACGGGGTGTATGCTGCCAATGTTAGCCCGGAGATGATGGCGCATTTGAAAATGCCCTCGTAGCCTTGCTTTTCATCTTTCTCAGTAAATTTCCCAGCCGATTGAACAAGTCGCAACGAATAAGTGTTATTTTTGCGACCCTTAACACATCATGTCTTCATTGTTTCATACCATTTCCATCCGCGAAGTCATCCGGGAAACACCTGATGCTTCAACCATTGTTTTTGATGTCCCATCTGATTTGCAAGCGGCATTTGCCTACCTGCCTGGTCAATATATCACAGTAAGTGTGATGATCAATGGTAAGGAAGAGCGCAGAGCCTATTCATTTTGCAGCTCGCCGTATACCAATCAGTTCCCAGCAATTACGGTTAAAAAAGTAGCAGATGGTCGCGTTTCGCCGTTTATGAATGATCAAGTTAAGGCTGGTGACACCATCAAACTGATGCCACCAATGGGGAAATTCACGGCAAACATGGACGTGAATCATAGAAAGCATTATATACTTTTTGGTGGAGGCTCAGGCATTACTCCAGTGATGAGCATCTTGAAATCGGTATTGCATCAAGAACCCAATAGCCGCATTTCTTTGGTTTACGCAAACCGTGATGAAGCCAGCATCATATTTAATAAGGAGCTTAATGAACTTATTGCCGAAAATTCCACACGACTAAACCTCGTTCATTGTCTTGAAAATGCCCCAGTAGGATTTGATGGATTCATTGGCAGACCGAGTGTAGCAGACTACCAAGCCCTGACTAGAAACCTCTGGCAAGATGGCTGGGAGAATGATTATTTTATCTGCGGTCCTGGTGGCATGATGGATGCGGTAAAATCGGCACTAGAAGG
>Ga0100379_10000903_pt1 | contig 31047 bp, 24 predicted proteins | sample CryGeymeta201503_FD_80418 | JGI IMG/M metagenome (GOLD analysis project Ga0100379, IMG submission 80418) | Groundwater microbial communities from Crystal Geyser aquifers in Utah, USA - Crystal Geyser metaG 2015-03 | ecosystem: Environmental > Aquatic > Deep subsurface > Groundwater | place...
AACAACGGAAAGAGGTTCTGAAAAATGGGATTCAACTATTGAAGAGTTAATTAAATTAGATTTTACAATCGATCCTACTTTTACGATTTATGAAGCAAGCAGAGATTTAATGAAAGAAAGAACAGCTGAATGGCATCCCATGTATACTTTGCCAAGTTTGTGGAAATTTTACAGACCAAATAGAAATTCACATGGATCCTTTTGGTTTGATTGGGGAACAGGTCAAGAAATAGCTTGGAAAAAGAATTATCAAAAATGGATGAGTTTTATTAATGATTACAAAAATGCAGGGGGAAGAGTAACCACAGGCTCTGATGCTGGTTATATCTATAAATTGTATGGTTTTGGATTAATCAGGGAATTAGAATTATTACAAGAAGCTGGTTTTCATCCATTAGAAGTTGTTCAAGCTGCAACTAAAAATGGGGCAGAAGCATTAGGTCAATTAGATCAGTTTGGAACTGTAGAAGTTGGTAAAAAAGCAGATTTATTGATTGTGGAAGAAAATCCACTTGCAAACTTTAAAGTACTCTACGGAACTGGGCATATTAAAGTAACCGATAAAAATGAAGTTGTTCGCATTGGTGGTGTTAAATGGACCATCAAAGATGGAATTGTTTACGATGCTAAAGAGTTACTAAAACAAGTTGCAGAAATGGTAAAAGCCGAAAAAACTAAATCTGGTTTTGAACTTAAGCAGCCTGGATTGGAATAAGTTACTATTTGTTCAATGGTTTTTACTTATCCATTGAACAAATTTAAAAAGAGTAATTTCTTATCAGGAGAAACGGGAATTTTGTCGCCATTACTTAGCATTACAAAACCACCTTCACTTTTCAAATAGTGAGTTATTTCATGCATGTTAATTACATAACTTCTGTGAATACGAAAGAAGCTCCTGTCATTTAAAATCGTATCATATTCTTTTAAATTTTTGGAAACAGTAATACATTTACCATCTTTCATATGAAATTCTGTGTAAGATCGATCAGCCTTTAAGTAAATAATATCTTCAGTTTGTACAAAAACTAACCCATCTGAGACTGGTAAAACAAATCGTTTTGAATCAGTTGAATTTGAGATTATACTTTTTAAAGAATTTAATCTAGTTTGAGAAGAGTTGATTGAGTTTTTCTCTTCTAATTTATGAACAGCTTTTTTTAGTTGATCAATTTGTATCGGTTTTAAAATATAATCAACTGCAGATAAATCAAATGCTTGCACTGCATATTCAGAATAGGCAGTTGTAAATATAATTTGAAAATTGATGTTTTCTGGATCGAAGAATTCCAGAATTTCTAGTCCGCTATATTCGGGCATTTCAATGTCCAAGAATATTACATCAGGTTTATATTTATGAATGGCTTTAACGCCACTTGGTAAATCTTTCTCAACACTTAAAACTGTAACCTCTGGGCAATAGTCTTCAAGAAGTACACTTAATGTGTCTCTTGCATCAGATTCGTCGTCTATAATAACTGCGCTAAATTGCTTACTCATCTTGTTTGAAAATTGGAATTGATAATTGAACTAAAGTACCGGAACTTTTTCCAGATGGATCAAATAAATCGCTTATTGTAACATGAATTGATTTATTTAAATCTAAATTTAAAAGGTTAAGTCGTTTCTCAGTTGCTTTCGTTGCAAAAGACTCAAACTTTTTAATCTTTTTAAGCTGAATTTCTTCAGATTTTTTCCTTCCAATTCCATCATCTTTTATTTCAACTAGAAGTAAATCATCTTCTTGATTGAATGTTATAGATACAGAACCAGGATTTTTTTTATGTAATATTCCATGTTTAATGGCATTTTCAACATATGGTTGAATGATCATAGAAGGAATCAGAATTGAATTAAGATCAGGTATTGAATCAAAGTCTATTGAATAACTTAGATGTTCTTTGAAACGCACTGATTCTAATTCTAAGTAAAGATTTAAAGCTTTTAACTCATCCTCAAGAGTTATTTTTGCTTCATTTGATTGCTTAAGAATTAAGCGCATTAAATCTGAAAATTTACCTAAATAAGTATTTGCCGATATTCGATCGTTTTTAAAAACAAAATTTTGAATTGAGTTTAAAGCATTAAAAATAAAATGGGGATTCATTTGTGCTTTAATAGTTGAAAGCTGAGAAATCCGTAACTCCTGAAGTAGGTACTCCCGTTCGTTTGCAATGCGTTCACTTTGTAACATTCTTTTCTCTCTGTATTGAATAACTTTATAAATACTAAATGCAAGAATCAAAATTAAAATGAGCCAAAACCAAATGGTCATCCAAAAAGGTGGCCTAATTAAAATTGACAACTGAGCACCAATTTTATCTCGAATATTATCTCCATTAATACTAAAAACTTCAAAAGTGTAAGAACCTGGTTGAAGACTATAATAACGAACAAATGCAGAATTTTTATCGGTGGTTTGCCACTCATTTGAAAGACCTTTTAAACGATATTCAAACCGAACTCTATCACTATGTTTAAAACTAATAGCACCGAATTCGATCTCAATTGGAAAATCAAATCGTTCAATCTCAAAATTATTTGTTAGTTTTGATAAAACAGAGTCTTTTAATTTTATACTTCGAATGTAAGTTCTTGGCTCAATACTTAAATTTTTTAAGGAACTTAATTTGAGCTCCTGTAAACCATTTGAAGTAGCAAGAAATAATTTATTATCAGAAACTGCAATACTATTTACTTCTTTATTGATAAGTCCTTTTGATGGTGTGAATAAAAGTTCCCGATTGGAATTAATTTCAATAGTTAATATTCCATTATTGGTAGCAGCATAAACGTAATTATCTTTAGTTGCCAAAGAATTAATTGAAAGTTTTTCGTTATTCACGAACCCCCTATTAGATTTCCATTTTTTATTTTTTATTTGTTGTAACCCTGCTGTTTTAGTTCCAACCCAAATTGAGGAATCAATTGATTGAATCAAATATTTGGCTAGAATTGGTTTTTTTAAGTTATCAAAAACTATTTTTGGATTTGAATAATTATCAGAAAAAGAATAAATATATAAGTTGTCTGAGCAACCCAAATAATAGTCTTTAGTAAATCTATCGAAAACGACAGCGTTTGTACGTTGATTTATTAAAGAATCAAATGAAAATGATAAATTACTTTCAATTGTCAAAATACCTGAATTTGCATGTGTTCCAATCAAATAATTATTATTATCAATAATTGAAATTGCTTTTATAGAAGCATTTTTAAGTTTTTTAATTGAGGTGTTTTTGGTATTAACTAGGAATAGTCCTTGTCCTGAAACTAAATATTGATTTTGTTTACTTGTAAAACTAAGTGCTTCAAAACCCCTATTAATACCAATATCGAACCAGTCCCAAGTTGAATTATTATTAGAACTAATACCGATTTTACCTAAATTATTTCCAATAATTAAATTATTCCCGTTAGATTGAACTGTAGATAACACATTTGTTTGAAAAGAACTGTTTTCTGTTGTCCAGTGCTTAGAATTTAAATCTCCAACCCAAAATAATCCTTCATTGAAAACAGAAAACCAATAATTTCCTTCTCTGTCAATTTCCATGTCATTTATAATTTTACCGGGGAAATAATGATTTTGAACAATACTAGATGAGTCTAGTTTAATTTTAAAACAACCATTATAAGATGTAAGCCAAAGATTCTCGTCATCATTAAAAATCCGAAGTAATCTAGCCTTCACTAAATTAAGTTGAGAATCCCAAGTTGTTTGTTTTTGTTCTCCCGTAATTGGATTAATTTCAAAAACTTTAATAGTTTCAAAATCATTAATTAACAAGTAAAGTTTGCTCTTAAAAGAGAATAGCTTTTGTTGGAAGTTTGTATTTAAATTAACATTAATTGGGTGTTTAAAGTACTTAGACTGAATTTTATTTGGATTAAAATCGATTTTTGCGGTATAAAATTGATTATAAATAGTCCATAAAATAGAGTCTGAAACAAGAGTAGGATTAAATGTGGCAAATGTTTTTTTCTTTAATCCATAATCATAACTTATTTTTTTTCCATCAGAGTTAATTAAATACAAACTGTCTAAAGCTGTATAATAAAAATCTCCTTTTTTACTCATATAATAGTGGCATTCACCTGGAATAGGTACTCTATCAAAATAATCATTGTAAACAGGTAGAACAGAGTCATTTCTTACTTCTATAAATGTTTCCCCAAAGGAGTAACCTAATAGTTTTTGATTTTCACTAACTCTCTCTAACCAAGTATGTGCAGTTGAATTTAATAATGGATGCTGTTTAAGTCTCGTAAATTGGGACCCATCAAATTTAACGATGCCATTATCTGTTGAGATATAAAGAAATCCATCAAAATCACTAAATATGGAGTATATCGTATTACTAGGCAAGCCATCTTCTGTTTTAAAAGATCGATAAACTAAATTTTGAGCTAAAATCTCGTTCCCAAGAAAAAATGAAAGAATTAAAAAGTAAATAAGAAGTTTAATGCACCACATTCAATAAAATAAAAATCATTCTCCTAAAAAATCGTTAATCCTTTTATAAGTAAGGATTATTTTTAAAAAATGTAACCGAAAAGAGAGGGCTGGTATTCGTGTGTTCATTCAATAATAAGGATTGAATTGCGAATACAAGCCTAACCCGATTCGATGCAATATTACCTTATTTCTGTTTCAATAGTTTTGCAAGTTTACCAACGTGGCTTTTCAATTAACGAAAGGCGGGTTTGAATGGACAAAGAGAGAAATATTAAAAAGTTGTGTAGATATAAGTTTTAAAATGAAGTTGAAATTTTGCTAAGATGAAATAAAAAGATTAAATCCTTTAAATCAGATCCTTAAATTAAACTGAATTCTTCAACATTTTGTTAAACGGTAATTCATTAACCCAAAAATCTATAGAAAATTACATCCAATTATTTTTGAATTTAAATTTATAACACATTGTTGAACACGCAAAAAAGAGTTTTTAATGGAATAATTGGAGATATTACGCGACTTGAATAGTTACAAATCGAAAATATCGACTTTTGGGTCTGGGCTCGATGTTTAATATTTCGGAGTTTAACCTTGAAGTTCATCGAATCAATATAGTTTTTCGAAGAACTTCAAAGTATCGATAAAAGCGTAATCTATTTTATAAGTCAGTCTCTAATAAAACTAAGAAATCCATTTTATCTTGCTAAAATCAGGTTTTCTTTTTTCTAAAAAGGCATTTCTTCCTTCTTTTGCTTCATCTGTCATATAAGCTAATCTTGTAGCTTCGCCAGCAAAGACTTGTTGACCAACCATTCCATCATCCGTTAAATTAAACGCAAATTTTAGCATTTTTATGGATGTAGGTGATTTCTGTAGAATTTCTTGTGCCCAAAGTATAGCTGTAGCTTCTAAATCTTCGTGAGGAATTACTGCATTTACCATTCCCATTTCAAAAGCTTCTTGTGCAGAATAATTTCTTCCTAAAAAGAAAATTTCTCTAGCCTTTTTTTGCCCAACCATTTTAGCTAAATATGCTGAACCATAACCGCCATCAAAACTGGTTACATCGGCATCTGTTTGTTTAAATATAGCGTGTTCTTTACTTGCTAAGGTTAAATCACAAACTACATGCAAACTATGGCCTCCGCCAACAGACCAACCTGGAACAACTGCAATAACAACTTTAGGCATAAATCGAATGACACGCTGACACTCTAATACATTCAAACGTGGAGTTCCATCTTCATCAATATAACCTTGATGTCCTCTTGCGTTTTGATCACCACCTGAGCAAAATGCCCAACCACCATCTTTTGGTGAAGGACCTTCACCAGAGAGTAAAACTACACCAATAGACTGATCTTCTCGTGCATCCACTAAGGCTTCATGTAATTCAAAAACTGTTTTGGGGCGAAATGCATTTCGTACTTCTGGGCGGTTAAAGGCAATGCGCGCAATGCCTTTCATTTTTTTATAAGTAATATCTTCGTATTCCTTAACAATGGTCCATTCTGAATTCATAGTCATTATTTGATTAATATTTTTGCGAAAGATAGTGAAATGTGCTTTTATTTGTTGGTAAACCCAAAGCCTTTATTTGATTTGACCTAATTCCTTAAGTCATTTAAGAGCATTTCATTAGATAATTTTAATAGAATTGAAATAGGTAGAACTCTGATATAAACTTTAGTACGGATTAAGAATCAAAAGCTCTACTTCAATTATTGGGATTTTGAGGGCATTTAACTTCTTTTGTTTGCAATCAAAATTTACAACAACAAAACCTCTTTTGTTTTTCAGATACACTTATTGAATAACTATCTTCCCTAAAGTGAGAATTTTTAAAAAAACATTCTTAATTAAACCAACTTCAAAATTCGATTTTGTCGGTTTTGCAAAATTTAAATCGAATGAAATTACCGATTGTTTTGTTGTAAACTGCTTCTTAGAGAAAACTCATAATTGAATCCTAAAGATATAATATGGTTAAAACACAAATAGATGATGTATTCTCAATTTTGATTGATTGTTTTTAAAACACTTTTTGATAAGATTCATATTTGAACATTTTCAGAATCAAAAAAAAGTTCTAATCAATACGACTTGTAGATTTCAAAACTGAGTTTATAAACTGTGAAACAATATCTACATAAACAGTAGGTTTTTCTAAATGAATTCGATGTCCACAACGCTCAATTATATTTACTTGAAATCTAGAATTATAAGTTGCTAATTCATTCGCTTTTGAGCTGAACTTTTTATCATTTTCTCCAGCAAGAAATAAAACTGGTTTTGGAGAATTTTCAAAATACGTTTGATTCAAATAGGGCATAGCTGCAGTCCCAAATTGTTCTAAACTTAGGGCCACATTTTCAGAATTTTGTTCTGATTGAATAATTTTTAAGCGCAATAAATCATCAAAGCAAATGGGTTGAATAGGAGTAAGAGTTGGATGATTCATCCAGTAATCTTGAAAACCTTTAAAATCTGAACGTGCCATATTGGCTAATCGAGTGTCATTTTTTGCTCTTTTTTTTCGTTCTATATCATTTTCAATTCCATTTGTCCCACTTTCAATTACAAAACCAAGCACATTGTTTTGAAGTTCTTTCATAGCTTGTAAAGCCAAACGTGCGCCCATAGAATATGCGCAAATAAAAAGCTTTTCATCCTTAAGTGATAAGATATAATCAACAAGCCAACTTAATTGATTCTGAGTTAACAGAGAGTCATTTTCTAATTTATTGTTTGTTCCAAATCCTAGTAAATCAGGAGTATAAACGGTAAATCCTAACGAAATAAATCGATTTTTTACGGATTCGAAAACGCGTGAATCTTGAAAAAATCCGTGTAATAAAACAATGCTAATTCCAGAAAAAGACATAGTTAATTATTTTTTGCCATCTTTTTGCGCAGATTGTGTGCAATTTCTGAATTCGTAACACATTCAATAATTCGCAATCCTGAAAAATCCTTATTTAGAGCTAAGTTGAACTCTTCACAAGTTTCAACTCGGTAAAAAGGAATTGAAAATGCTTTTGATATAGATTCTATCTGGAAGGATTGAGGAGTTGTGTAATACGTTTTTAATAGGGATTTGTCGCTCATTTTTGATATCGGCAACATCCCAAATATTTGTCCACCACCATTATTTATCACAACTAAAGTATGATTTGAATTGTACTGATTATGATTTACTAAACTTGAAGCATCATGTAAAAACGCTATATCGCCAATTATTGTGCAAAATTCAGTATGTGTAACTGAATTTCCTAATGCAGTTGAAATAACACCATCAATTCCATTTGCACCACGATTACAATAAACTTTTTTGTCTTTAAAATTGCCAAATGTTTCTGAATCACGAATTGGATAAGAGTTAGAAAGATGTAATCCATCAAAAATATTCCATAAACTTAAGTTTTGAAAAACATGTGCATCTGTAAATACTTGTTCTTCATTCAATATATCTTCTTGTTGAAGTCTATTTTCTTGAATTGAGTTTGTCCAAAGTTCAAACCAATTTTCATCTGAAAATGTCGGGATTTCGTTTAATTCATCCATTTCGATTTGTCCAAAAAAATGTTGTGCTGTTGTAAATGTTGCATCGTGCCAAACATCAAAATAATCAAAATGCAATTGGTTGATTTCACTGTTTTCAACTAAAAATTGATCTAAAACTGAAGAAACTGTTTGTCTTCCAAATCGAACGATTAAATCTGGTTTAAAGTAGTTTTTTAAATCCGGATCGTTTAAGAATGTAGTCGTAAATGACTGATTAGCAGTGATTTGAGACAAGATTTCTGTAATACAAGGAATTGAATTTCGAATGGCCCAATCATAAATAGACGAAAAATTAAGTAATGGAATAACGCTAGGACCAAATATGAATAAAGGTTTATTCGCTACCGTAAGTTCATTCGCTAAGTCTGTTAAATCAACTTTTGGGAAGTGAAAATGAACATAATCAGGATAAATAGTAATAGGATTTGGAAGCGATTCTGGTTGTAAAGGCTTTCTAAAAGCTGCATTAACATGAATTGGAAATCCTTTTAACGATTCAAAAAAAACTTGATTGGCAATTTTGGGAATTCTTTTTAAATCATCTGAATTTGGTTCGCCAAGTTCAACATATTGAGCATGATTACCATACAACTTAACTTGGTCAATAGTTTGCTGTGCACCTATATTGCGTAGTTTACTTGGACGATCAGCTGTTATTACAATTAAGGGGACGCGTGATAAATTCGCTTCAACAATGGCAGGAAAATAATTTGCAGCAGCTGTTCCTGAAGTACAAATTAAAACTACTGGTCTTGCGGTGGCTTTGGCAATTCCTAAAGCTTGAAATGCAGCTGAGCGTTCATCAATAACAATTCTTTTTTGCAATGAATCAATAGAAGCCGCGGCTAAAACTAGAGGCGTTGATCGTGAACCAGGAGAAATTATACAATCGGTAACTCCATTTTTATGAAGCTGTGATAAGAAATCTAATGACCATTGATAAGCGAGTAAACCGATGTCTTCCATGAAAATATGTTTAATTGAGATTCAAAAATAATCAAAACCTTGTTCCAAAACTTGAGCAAATCATTTAAGTATTTATTCTAAATGCGAGATTAAAAGAATTTGAACTAAACGTAATTGATTATAGGAGTACTTACCTCCAAAAAAGTCAAAAATCGGTTTTAAATGCCCCTCGGAACTAGTTTGAAATTCATTTTTGATCAAAGAGATTTCTGATTCTTCTAAATTTGTTTCTCTTATTATAAATTCAGGTTCTATGTATTCGCCTTGTTCTACGAATTTCAATAAATGGGCAATTATGGTTGATTCTGCATTGTCAAAACGTTCGGCAATTTCTTTGACTGTTTCACCATTTAAAAATGCTTCACTAACTATTAAATGTTTGGGCGTTTTAGAATCTTTGATTTCAATTTTTTGATTTGGTTGATTCGGAGTCAAATTATTCCGTTTCATGTAAGATTTAATAATATCTGAAAAAAGTTCACCATATTCCGTTGCTTTTTTTTCTCCGATTCCACTAATTTCTAACATCATTAAATGTGATGTTGGGAACTCTCTACACATTTCTGCTAATGTTGAATCATGAAAAATTGCGAAAGGAGGAATGCCTTTTTTGTCAGCCAACTCTTTTCGAAGTGTTCGTAATTCTTGAAAAAGAACTTCATCGTATTCGGTACTTCTCGCTTTTTCTTTAGCCGTTCTTCTAGAAAATAAATTTGATTTTGTTGTTGATGAAACCTCAGGAATAAATCCCCAAAACTCTTTCACGCCTTTCAATATAGGTTTAGCATCTGTGGTGATTTTCAAACTTCCAAACTGTTCATCTTTTAGAATAATCTGTTTTCGTAATAACTGATCTGATAAACTTTTCCATTGCTCTTTTTTAAACTCTTTCCCAATTCCATAGGTCGAAAGTTCATTATGACGATTGTCTAATATCTTTTTTGATTTACTTCCAGTAAGAATATCACTTAAATAAATACTCCCATAAATTTCATTTGTGCGAATCATGCACGATAAAAATTTCTGTGCGGGAACAGTTAAGTTTTGAGATTCATTATCTGTTCGAAGGCAATTGTCACAATTTTTGCATTCCTGTTTTGAATACGTTTCACCAAAGTAATTTAATAATGGAATTCTTCGACACTCATAGGAATCAATAAAAATAAGTAGTTGTTTTAAATGGAATTCAGCAAGTTCTTTTTCTTGTCCTTCTTTTTGCTGAATAAAAAATTCGATTTTTTTAGTATCACCATAATTGTAAAGCAAAACACATTCTGATGGTAATCCATCTCGACCTGCACGTCCAATTTGCTGATAATAGGATTCAATGTTTTTGGGTAAATCAAAATGAATTACATAACGGACATCAGGTTTATTAATTCCCATTCCAAAAGCAATCGTAGCAACTATAATTTCGGCATCATCTTTAATAAATGCATCTTGATTAGAATTGCGATCTTTATCACTAAGTCCAGCGTGATAGGGAAGAGCCCTAAATCCTGCGGCGTTTATTATGTTTGTTAACTCATCTACTTGAGCTCTGGAAAAGCAATAAATAATCCCAGCTTTCCCTTTATTTTGACGAATATAATCGACAACTTGCTGAGCTCCTTGTGATTTTGGAATAATATTCAGTTTAAGATTCGGTCTATCAAAACTATCAATAAAAACTTGAGAATCGGAAAGTTCGAGAGAGTTAATAATATCTTGCCGAACGGCTGGCGTTGCAGTTGCAGTTAATGCAACACAAACTGCTTTGGGAAATCGTTTACGAAATTGAGCAATTTGCCGATATTCAGGCCGAAAATCATGTCCCCATTCTGAAATACAGTGAGCTTCATCAATAGTTATACAATCAATCTGTAATCCATCTAATAAAAGATTTGCAATTCTGTCTTGTAAAAGAGTTTCAGGTGCAAGATAAACGAGCTTGGTTTTTCCAGATCGAATATCTGAAATATTAGCATCATATTGCGATGGCGACAAACTACTATTCAGAAAATTAGCAGGAATTCCAAATTGCTGAAGCTGTTCAACTTGATCTTTCATCAGAGATATTAATGGAGAAACAACAAGTGTAACTCCATCAAAAACTTGTGCAGGAATTTGATAACACAAAGATTTTCCACCGCCAGTTGGCATAATTACTAATGAATCTTTTTTATCTAAAACCGCAGAAATTACTTTTTCCTGAAGAGGTCTGAATGAATTAAACCCAAAAGTTTGTTTAAGTAAAGATATAGCTTTTTGAAGCATTTTTTTGGAATATATTTAATAAACCCAAATTTGAGCTAACTCTAAAAAGTGTATTTCAGCGAAATTATCAGTGATTACACACAATTTGAAAGGGCATAAACCGAAAGATTCAAATTATTTAGTACGCTCGAAAAGTTTATAATGATTATAGAAACGATAAAAAGAGAATATAAAGAAATTTTTTAAGCAAACTCTAAAGCCGAAAGCATTGGAATAAACTTCAACTTAGTTTCGTCCCATTCTTTCATTGGATCTGAATCAGGTACAATTCCACAACCTGCATAAAATCGTGCTTTATTTTCCCAAATGATTCCACTTCGAATTGCAACGGCAAATTCACCGGAACCACTTAAATTGAACCACCCAACAGGGGCGGCATACCAACCACGATCGAAATCTTCTAATTTTGGAACAAGTACTTTGGCAACTTCTTTAGGATAACCTCCAACAGCAGGAGTTGGGTGTAGTTCAAAAAACAAATTTAATAGTTCTGTTTTATGATGAATCCAAGCAGTAATTGGGGTGTGTAAATGTTGCACATTAGCAACTTTTCGAACACCAGGTTTTTCACTAACTTGAATTTCACTACTAAAAGGTTTTAATCTTTTTAAGATTTCTGAAACAACAATAGAATGTTCTACTAAATCTTTTTGGCTATTTAATAGCGATTGTTCTAAGAAAGTATCTTCTTTCGCTGATTTTCCACGGGAAATCGTTCCAGCTAGAGCCTCCGTTAAAATATAATTTTTATGAAATGATACTAAGCGTTCTGGAGAAGATCCCAAAAATGTAGGACCGTTAGGTAAATGAACAATAAAGCTGTAGCAAGAAGGGTAGACGCTTCTGAGTTTATTGATAAATCGTGTGGGTTCAATAATTCGATTTGCAGTAACATCTAATTCTCTAGCAAGAACTAATTTTTCAGCGATTCCTTCATCAAAGTATTCTTTAGCTTTTTTAATGCCATTTTCCCAAACATCAAATGATGTTTCAGATGAAACAAAATAATTTAATTTATCGGGCTCAGGAGTGGCATCCTTTAAAGTTTCAACTCTTTTAGAAAATTTATTTATTGTGTCATTTAAATAAGTATGAACTTCATCTTTATCAGAAGATTCATCAATGACAACAGAGATATTTAGAAGTGCATATTTTCCATTTCTAACAAATGTCCATTCTGGAGCGGTCAATTTTAATTTGCCAAATTTTTTCCATATTTCAGGTTTTGAATCTTGGCTAAATGCCATTCCTCCAACGAAAAAAGGAGCTGCTAAAGAGTGGTCAGTTGTTCCAAATGAATAGAGATTATTTCTCCAATAAGTAACTTGCTTTAATAAATCTTCTTTGGATAGATGTTGACCTTCTATACTGATTGCAGTTCCACCTGCTGTAATGGAAACATCTAAATCTGGGCGTTCCCAAAAGAATGAAAATTCAGAATTTGGAATTGTTTCTAAAACTGCAAGAGGATCATGAATGGAAAATGGAAGAGATACATGAAGTAATTTTTTCTGTTTGATTTCGGTTTCATCCAAAAAAATACGAATGCTATCAAGTAAAGAAACTAATTCCTCAGTAGTAAAAGTCATTCGTAAAATTACGTACTTTTTCAATGAAGTTTCAATTAAAAATGAAAATTCATTCAGATTTTATGCTTTATTCAATATTGTGTAAATGATTGTAAAAAAGCGCTTTTTTAGCTTATAAATTAAGAATCAATTTGTATTATTCGTAAGTGAAAGTCTATCTGAATATAGATCATTTAACTTCTTATTTATTTTGACTTTCTATGATTTTTTTAAGAATGTGTTTTTATGGGTTAAAAACATGGTTGATGAAAGAAAGCTGATTGAATTCGGCTTTCTTTTTTTTTATAACTGAACATTTGATTACAACACTAACTTTTGACTGAATCGAATAATATATTGTTCAGAAAAATCTATACCATTGTTTTTCTGTTGATATAGATACATGAAAGTAAGTTGCATTGAGTAGTTTTCACTCCATTTTACAAGTATTCCGGTATAAAATCGACTCTGATCAAACGTATTTAGTTCAACTTCTTTACCATAATTAACCATTGTTTCATTTCCAATTTCACCAAAAAGGAGTTTATTTCTGTAAAATGGTAAAGAAATAGGAAATAATCCTTTAATACGATATCCCATTCTGTGATTAAATGTAAAAGAATCATGCAATTCTGAATTCGTTGATTCTTGATTCCATCTTTGTTCAATTCTTAAACGTAACTCTGTTTTCACAAATCCAATAGATTTTTCAATTTCAAAAAATTGAAAACTTCTGTATTCAGGTCTGTTTTTAAAAGAGTAGGCTGGGTTTATATCATTATGAAAATTTGCTAGACCTAAGGTTAGTTTTAAATCGGAGTCGAATTTTCTTGAAAAACCACCTCTAAATAATTGTTGATTCAAGTCTTTAACAAAATTCATTCTACGCTGTCCATACTCACCATAAAAACTCCATTCTGAAGTTAATGGGTATTGAATACTAACATCATACCATGCTAAATTGGAAGTACTCACATGTTTTTGAGCATTTACATTTGATCTGAGATCAAAAAGTAGAATTAAACAAAATATAATTTTAAAGTAAAAATGACTTGTCAATTTCTTGTCTGAAAAAATTGTGTAAGTAAGTATTTGAATGTTTGATTGGAAAATACTGTGATTAATTTGAACTAAACAACTAGCTCTTATTTATAAAGATATTTGCGTTTTACTTTTGTGAACCTTGAATAAAATCTTAACTAGAAATATTCAAAATGAATGTTAATAAATATTGAACTTACGTTAATAAGAGTTTATCATCAAAATAATCGGTGAAAGAACTCTATTGGAAAGGGTAAAAACGACAATCCGATTTTTTGGAGAAAGTTCAATATTTTAAAATAAAAATAGAGATTTGATTTTTTTAATTAGGGCAAAGTATTTAAAACCCGATACAAATAGTTCAATTTTAAACCTTCTCGATATATCCACTAATAGCAGATAATGCCATTATTTGAGTTGCTGCACCTCGTTTAATGGCTTCATTTGGCATTCCAAAAACGACTGATGTTTTTTCGTCTTGTGCAATTGTATGTGCACCTGCTTGTTTCATTTCTAACAAACCACGAGCTCCGTCGTCACCCATACCGGTTAATAAAATACCGACTGCATTTGATCCCGCGTACATAGCAACACTTCGAAATAAAACATCAACTGAAGGACGGTGTCTGTTTACTAAATCACCTTCTTTAACTTCTACGAAATATCTTGCACCCGTTCTTTTTAAAATTAAGTGCTTATTTCCTGGAGCAATTAATGCTCTACCACGGATAACGGAATCTCCGTTTTTAGCTTCCATTACTGTTATATTACATAATTCATTTAATCTATCGGCAAATGATTTTGTAAATAATTCCGGCATGTGCTGCACAATTACAATTCCAGATGAGTTATGCGATAGTGGCTCTAAAACTGCTCTTATTGCTTCTGTTCCACCAGTTGATGCTCCAATTGCAATTACTTTTTCTGTTGTTTTTAACATGCTTAAATTACTCACTTTATTGAGTACAGCATCGGCAGAAAGTTTTGGTGCAATTCTTCCATTAACTGTTGGAGTTGTTTTTGAAGATTTTCGGAATCTTACTTGAACTTTAGCAGCAGTTTTTATGGCTTCGTAAATATCTTCAACAATTTGTGGATTCGAAAGTGATTGGTTACCTGCACCAGGTTTTGTTAGAACTTCAACGGCTCCATATTCTAAAGCTTTAATGGCAACCCGAGATCCTTTTTCTGAAAGAGACGAAAAAACAACTACAGGAATAGGCTTTTGAGCCATTATTTTTTGCAAAAAGGAGAGTCCATCCATTCGTGGCATCTCAATATCTAATAAAATTACATCTGGAATTTGTTTTGCAATTTTGGCAGCAGCAATATAGGGATCAGAAGCAGAACCCATTACTTCGATCATCGGATCGGCATTTAGTACATCTGTCATAACTTGCCTAACAACAGCAGAATCATCAACAATTAAAACTTGTACTTTTTTTGACAATTTATTCGAAATCATTTTTTACCTCGTAATAATGAATTGTTGAGGTTAATTATTTTTATTCTACCAGCAATTGGTTCAAACTTTACAAGTCTGCCAGTTGAGCCTCCGACATCTAATAATTTTATGGGAATATTTTTTTCTTCAAGCCATTTTTTGGCTACTTGAACATTATCATTCCCAACTGTATATGTAGAATTATTAAACTGTTGAGATCCTCCAATTACAAAACTTTTCCAATGTGCCATTTTTGAATTCATAGCTATCATTTCTTTGGCCAACATTTCCATTGCCGTTACTGCAAATCTTGAGCTGTTTGTATTTACAGTTGTATTTAAACCACTCAAAACAATATGATTCATTCCACCAATTTTTAAAATTGGATCCCAAAATGCTACAGCAACACATGACCCTAAAACTGTTTCAATGATACAGTCATGCTTGCAAACATAAATATCTCCAGGATTAAGAAATAGTAATGGTTTATTGGCAATATGATTATGCTTAGGAATCATTCAAAAATTATCGCTTAGTTGTTTGTACAGTCGAATTTAAAACATAAACAGCGTTTGCTATCGGTTTTATGGGAAGACTCAATCCGTTTAATGTTTCTGAATGACCCAAATATAATGCTCCGTCCGACTTTAAGTGATGAATAAGATTTTTTGTGACATTAAATTGAGTTGTTCTATCGAAATAGATGTAAACATTTCGACAAAAAATAATATCGAAAAGTCGCGATTCCGACCATTGAGAGTGTAATAAATTAAACGGCTGAAATGATACTTTATCTCTTAATGATTTAACTATACGTACCTGTTTTAACTCTTTGTTTTTATGAATTAGAAGATATTTTTTCCTCAATGCAACCGTAATTGGTTCAATTCTAGAAATATGATATTCAGCCCTAATTCCTTTTTGAAGTACTTGATGAGAGATGTCTGTCGCAGTGATTTCAAAATCTGGAATTATTCCTTTTAATTTTAACTCATTAAGAACAATTGCTAGAGTGTAAGCTTCTTCGCCAGTTGATGAAGCCGCACACCAGACTTTAATCGTTGGCATTGCAGAAGATTTCTGCGCTTTATTTATCAAAAATTGCTCAAGATGTGTAAAATGATCAGCTTCTCTGAAGAAATCAGTTTTATTCGTTGTTATTAAATCAATTAATGTAGTTGTGTCTTTTTCATTCGCATGTTTCCCGATACATTTATCAAGAAAGGGTGTAAATGAAGTATAACCAGCTTTACGAAGCAGTTTTTGGAGTCTGCCTTCAACTAAAACTCGTTTAGTTTCTGGCAGACGAATCCCAGTTCTTTGCTCTATAAAAGATGAAATGCGTATGTATTCTTGATCCGTAATCCGAATCGTTAGGCCGTATGTTTTAATTTCCTGTTCTTTCGAATTACTTATCATCATATTATGTATTTAATTTTTTAAGCCATTACTAATTCTTCATTTTCAACATCCGATTCATTTAAATTAATTTCATAGCTATTCGGTTTTGTTGAATTAGTTAGATCAGATGTTGCTTGATTTGATAACTTGTTACCTTGAATTTTATTTATATCATTAAGTTTAGTATTGACTTTAAAGAAGGATATTATATCATTAAGTTTTGCTGCTTGAGATGATAATTCTTCAGAACTTGATGCAATTTCTTCACTTACAGATGCATTTTGTTGAATTACAGAATTTAATTGTTGAATTGCCACATTTACTTGATCAGCACCAGTATTTTGTTCAATACTAGAAGCGCTAATATCTTGAACTAAATCAGAAGTTTTTTGAATATCTGGAACAATTTCCATCAATATTCTACTGCTTTTATCTGCATTTAGAACACTTGAAGATGACAATTCATTAATTTCTGTTGCTGAAAGTTGGCTTCGTTCTGCAAGTTTTCTAACCTCTGCGGCAACAACTGCAAATCCTTTTCCATGTTCTCCAGCTCGTGCTGCCTCAACGGCTGCATTTAATGCTAAAAGATTTGTTTGTCTTGCAATTTCACCGATTACGGTAATTTTTTCAGCAATTTTTTTCATGCTACTAACTGTTAATTCTACAGATTGACTACCTGTAATAATATCTTTTGATGCTTTAACTGCAATTTTTTCAGTCTGTTGAGCACTATCTGTATTTTGTTGAATAGTAGCTACCATTTCTTCCATAGCCGATGAAACTTCTTCTGCTGAAGCGGCTTGTTCGGTAGAGCCTTCTGACATTTGTTGAGCCGATGAACTTAACTGTTCACTTGCCGAGGCTATGGTTTGTGCTCCTGCACGAATTTGACTCATCACAGTAGATAAATGTTCTTTCATTGTTCGTAACGAATCTGCCAATATCCCGATTTCGTCATTTTGATACACTTCTACATTGGTAGTTAAATCTCCTGATGCAATTTCTTTAGCAAATTTAACACCTTTTTTAACTGGGCTAATTATTCCTCGTGCAATTACTGTTGCTAAAATGATAGCTATAATTGATGAAAAGAAACTAAATCCTAATATTCCATTTCTGGTTTGATTTGCTTTTTGAATCATTAAAACATCAGTCATCAGAGATTTATTTGTCTGATTAATAATATTTTTAAAAATGATACCGATTGAACTTAATTCATTTGATGTTTGACCCTCATAAATTGCTTTAGCATTCGTACGTGTAATATTATTTCCACTTTGAATTCTTTTTGCTTCATTTAATGAAGAAAGTAATTTCAAAGATGCTGGTTTAATATTTTCTGTGAAAAGTTTCTTAGCGGCAATGGGTTTGTTTTCATTTGTTAATTGAAGTAGGGTATAGGAGTATTCTACAATTCTTTTATGTTCACTAAATGCTTTCATTAAATGATTAACAACTTCAGGATAATCGGATTGAAGTGTTCTAAATTCTGCTGAATACAGCCATTTAGCAAAATCAGTATCGTCAAGTGAAACGGTAAGGTTTTGTTGATTTATTAAATCCTTGCCAAATGAAATCATTTCAGTTAATGACTGAATTCGTTGATTTGTTTTTTGTTCTATCGCTTGAATATCTTCTATAAGATTGGAATTCGATCTTACTAACAATTTATTTATCTGAGATGCACTTCTGTGTAATTTTGTATGTGGGTCTTCAAGTTGAGCAAAAAGACTAAGAAGTTCAGGAATTTCTAGTTCTGTTTTTTTGCGTTCATCGCTATAATACCATTTTCCAAATGCACATTTAGTTGGATCTAATTGAACATCTAATTCGGTAACTGAATCATTAGTTAAGGCTTTTGCGACTTTTTCGGCCCAAATAACATGATCTAAATGACGTTCAGTCATCATCGTTTTAACTTTATTTCCCTGAATAACTTCTTCTGAGTTAACTACAATGCCATTTATACCCCAAATTGACCAAGCTGTTGAAAGTATTAACAATACAATTATAGATCCAAATGCTAGACTGAATTTCCCACCTAACTTAATATCATTCCATTTCATAATAAACCTCTCTTAAATATGATGAAACTCTAAAATTCTCTCTTATTATTGAGCTTCATTTTTAAATCTTACTTAATTGATTTGAGAAACTCCGAAATCCTCTCAAATTTCGAAGTTTCTTATTGTGTCTTTTACTTAATTGTATTTTTCATATTCAGCGTCTGACGCTTCATTTGTAGAAAGATCAAGTACATAGCCATTCGTTTTTGAACTATGACCATTGTTTTCTGAGTGTTTGATATGTCTTCCACCAGCCATATCTACATGTTTAGAAGCAATATGCGCTACTTTTTTAGTAGTATGTTTAATATTACCACTACTTACAGCATATTCAGTTTTAGATTTAGAACTGAAACCACTCTCAATTTTGAAGAAACCAATTACTTCTCTTAATTGTTCAGCTTGTGATGATAATTCCTCAGAACTTGAAGCAATTTCTTCACTTACAGAAGCATTTTGTTGAATAACAGAATTCAATTGTTGAATAGCTGTATTAACTTGATCGGCACCCGTATTTTGTTCGACTGAAGAAGCACTAATTTCTTGAACTAACTCAGATGTTCTTTGAATATCAGGGACTATTTCAACCAATATTTTTCCACTTTGGTCGGCAACATCAACACTTTTTCTTGATAGTTCATTAATTTCAGTTGCTGCTGCTTGTGAGCGTTCTGCAAGTTTTCTAACCTCAGCTGCTACAACCGCAAAACCTTTTCCATGTTCACCAGCTCGAGCTGCTTCAACCGCTGCATTTAAAGCTAATAGATTTGTTTGTCTTGCAATCTCACCAATTACTGTAATTTTTTCTGCAATTGTACGCATAGATGTAACAGTTAAAGCAACAGATTTTGATCCTGAAAGCACATCTTCAGCCGCTTTAAGAGCAATTTTTTCAGTCTGTTGAGCATTGTCGGTATTTTGTTGAATGTTTGCAACCATTTCTTCCATTGCAGAAGATACTTCTTCAGCTGAAGCTGCTTGTTCAGTTGAACCTTGCGACATTTGTTGTGCAGATGAACTTAATTGCTGACTTGCAGATGCAATACCAGTTGCTCCACCTTTAATGTTAGAGATAATATCAATTAGACGTAATCTCATATTTTGCAAGGCATTCGCTAATTCACCAATTTCATCTTTTTGGTCAACATCAACTGTTGCAGTTAAGTCACCGTTTGAAACGGATTTTGCAAATTCAACACCTAAATTTAGAGGTCCTGTAATTGATCTTGTGATTATCAATGCAAAAAGAACACCTAAAATTAGAACAAAAGTCAAACCGAATAGCATAACTGTTGATGAACTCTTAACTAGCGTTGCAGTATCATTACCAATAGTAATTGTTTCATTTATTCCAGCTTTTGCAATTTCTTCTACATCAGCAAGCGCTAAATTTGCTAAGTTTTCTCTTTGAATTCGTATCGTTTCAAGAGCTTCAAAGTTTTCTTTTAGCTTATCAATGGCTAAAGAATATTGTGAAGCTGCACTTTCTAAATCACCTATTTCTTTAAGATCAGCATCTAGATGAGTTAATTTTTTTAAATCGCGCAAAATCGGAGACATTTCTGAAATAGACTTTGTTGCCAAATTAAGAAGAGAAACGTCTTGATTAATTAATGATTTATTTGCATTAATTCTCGCGTTTGACCCTAATGCATAAACTTCTTGGATGTAATTAATTTTGGTGATACGTTCTGCTAATTGTTCTTTTCCTGCATTAGTTCTAAACTCTTCATTAATCTGTCTGTCTTGTGAATCATCTATAACTTTAAAACTTTCAATAAAAACTGCTGCTGCTGCGTCAAGTTTAGTTCTCTCTAAGTCAAAAGATTTAATAACTTTATCTGTTGTTTTAGCAGCTTTTTCATACTTACTAATGTTTTCTCTAGTAGTAACTAGCTTTTCTTTAAGTAATGCTAGTTTAGTAGATGATGCAGCTAAAAGTTCAGCTTTTTCCAATCTGTTTTTTTGATGTGTAAAATCTTCTAAAGCTATTTCATAGAATTCAGGATTTTGAGATAAAGCATAACCTCGCATATTGTACATGATATCGCGAGTTTCTCTTTCTAAATTGGTAGCAACTTCAACTTCAGGTAAATAATCATCAGTTAAATAACCAGTTTCTGTATCAATTGTACTCATATTGTAAACAGCCAAAAGACCTAAAATCATTGCTAACGCGATTACTAAACCAAAACCGGTTCCAAGTTTAACGCTGAGTTTTAAATTTTTCCAGTTCATAATGTTCTCCTATTTATATTAATTTTTAAGATGCAATTAGCTCTTCAGAGCTTAATTCTGCCATATTTATGATTTCATCATTAGAAAACACCTTGTTTACATCTAAAACTAAAATGAATTCTTCTGCTATTTGAGCAATTCCGATGATGTAATCATTGGAGTATTTTCTACCGATATTTGGTTTTGGTTTAATTTGAGTTGGCTCAATATTAGCCACTTCTAAAACTTGATCTACTACTATTCCCACTTGAATTTCATCATTTTCGACAACGACATTTAAAACAACTATACATGTATCAATTGTATCTTTAATGGTATTCATTGCAAATTTTGTGCGTGTTTCAATTACAGGTAAAATATTACCACGTAGGTTGGTAACTCCACGAATAAAAATGGGGGTTTGTGGGATTTTAGTGATTACTGATACTTCAATAATCTCAATAACTTGCTCAACCGGAATGGCGAACAGTTCTTTATCTAACTTACATGTCAGATAAGAGTTGGATGAGGATAATGCACTCATATAATTACCTCTTTTTTAAGGTTGGTTAAGGTTACATATTCACTAATAATTTTATTAACATCTAGAATTAGAGCTATTTCTCCATCTCCTAAAATGGTAGCACCAGAGATAGATTGAACTTTTCTAAATAATGTCCCAAGAGATTTTACAACAGCTTGGTGTTCGCCAATAATATGATCGATTAAAATTCCGACTTTTGTTTGTTGAAATCGAATCATTACTAAAGACGGAATAATGGGTCTATTTCTAGTGTCTTCTAAAATGTCTCTTAAATCGATATATGGGATCTGTTCGCCTTCAATAATTAAAATGTCATCTTTTGAGTTATCTCTTGTGAAATTTGGAATTTCATAACATTTGTCTAAATATTGTAGAGGAATAATAAATTTCTGATTTGCAGATGAAACTAATAATCCATCTAAAATTGAAAGAGTTAAGGGGAGACGTAAGCTTATTTTGGTTCCTTCACCAGCTTTTGATACAATAGTTGCATCGCCACGCATTTGATTTAAAGCTGTTCTTACAACATCCATTCCAACACCACGGCCTGAAACATCAGTTATCGTTTCAGAAGTGCTAAATCCTGGTTTGAACAAAACATCCAGAATTTCTTTTTCACTAACTTGTGTATCAGCTTTGAAAAAACCTTTGTGAATCGCTTTTTGTTTTACTTTTTCTAAGTCAACTCCGTTTCCATCATCACTGATTTCTACGATTACATGTGCGCCAGAGTAATGAGCATCAATTAGAATAGTTCCAAATTCTGGTTTTCCTTTAGATTTTCTTACATCTGGAGTTTCGATACCATGGTCAACAGCATTTCTGAAAACATGTAAAAGAGGAGGGGTTAAGCGTTCTATTAATGATTTTTCAAGTTCTGTTTCTAATCCAGTGCTAACTAAATGGACTTTTTTATTTTGATTACTAGAAATATCTCTAACAAGACGTTGAAATCGAGTTTCCATGGTTGAAAGGGGAACCATAGAAATAGAAAACGCATTTTCTCTTAAACGACGAGTAATTTTTTCGATGTCTTCAGCAACTTCTTGTAAATCATTATTTGAACTTGTATCGATAAAAACATTTAGGCGAGCTTGTGCAGTCACTAATTCGCTAACTAAACTCAATAATGTGTCTAATTTTTGAACATTAACTCGTATCGAACTCATTGAATCAAAGTTTTTATTAGTTGTTTGCTCTATATCCTCAGTATTTAAAATGATTTCTTCTTTATTAAAATCTTCCGCTTTTTTGTCTTTAGTTTCTTCATGTAGTTGAATAAATTCAAATGGAAGTAAGCCTTTTGATAATTCTTGTTTCGCTTTTATGAAGTTTACTAAATAGCTATTAGTCAATAAGTTACTACTAGATAACTCGATGATTTCTAATTCGATTGATTCATCAATAAAAATAAATTGTTCGCGAATTGTTTCTTCAGTTGCTTCTGTAACTAGAATTACATCCCAAGCTATCTTACAGTCAAAAGCATCATAAAACTCATTGAATTCAGGAATTTCACTATCGTTAATTACAAATGAGCAAGTTCCTAACGATTGTAAACTTTCCAATACCGGCAATACATCAATTTCTTTTGAAAATAGATCTGAGTTAAGTTTTATAGAAATATGCCAAGTTGATTCTGTTGGTTCGTTAGATTGAATCGTAAAAATGGAATCCTTTTTTATAGGAGTATTAGTGACTTTTAAAATAGAATTCAATTCTTTAACACGTGCTTCATGTTCTTTTTGATGTTGAGTTTCTTTTAAAGTTGCATCACTTAGTAAAATTCGAAAATGGTCAATAGATGAAAAACTTGCAGATAAAATAGTCTTGTTCAAATCTAATTCATCATTTCTAATAAGATCATAAATTGACTCAAAATGATGTGCAAATTCGGATAAATAGGGATAGCCAAACATGCTACTACTGCCTTTTAAAGTGTGCATTCCCCGAAAGAAATCATGAATTGCAGTTTTATCTTTTGGATTTTCGTCCAATATCAACAACGTTTTTTCCATACTCTCAATTAGTTCACTTGCTTCATCAAGAAATAGATTTATTTGATCGTTTTGTAGTTTCATGCCATTTCCTCCACAGCCATTTCTACCATATCTAAACCAAGACCCAATAGTCGAATCTGATCTAAAGTTTGTTTAGTACTACTAATTTGAAAGGTAGAACCGGTTGATTGGAATAGCTTTTTAAGAGAAACTAATGCTTGAAATCCACTCCCATCAATTGATTCAAATTGCAAAATAACAGGTATTTGACCAGTTAAAGTTTCTTCATTTTGTACTAATAACTCTGCTATAGTTGAGTTATTAAGTTCATTTATTACAATCTCTGTTGATTTCATAAGACTAACGCTTGGTATTATGCTATTGGACTATTAAATCTTAAATTGGTAGAGGCTAAAAACGAAATTCATTAAAATATTCAGAGTTGTTGGTTCACTTATTAATTAAACGACATCAAAATGATACTTTTTAGCTCCGATATTAACCTTAACCACGTATATAAAAAAGATTCCTTTAGTTTAAATCCAAAGAAATTTGCTTTCCGATAAAAAGATACTAATATCTCATTATGTGGTGAGTCTGACGAACGACAAAAAACGCCCATTTATCGAAAAAAAAACAATCCTGATTGTATTACCTAAAGCATTTTGGGTTTTATAATTTTTCAAAACGAAAAAATCATACAGCGACTGTTACATCAGCTTTAATTTGAACGACTTTTAAACTAAATCTATATAGCAGGCTAGTGATTCGATTTTTAAATTAATCTGATCAGCTGTTAAGTGTTCACATTTTTAAGATTAAGCTCAAAGCAGATAAATATAGAATTTAAAACTAGATGAAAAAAAACTTGAATGAGTTTAAAAATATCAGAAAATAAAAAAACTAGTTCTAAATTTAGCACTCCTAACTTATTGTTAATCAATAGTAAAGGGAAATTTATAAAATTTTTAACAGAGTATCTTAGCTTTTGATATAAAGCCTATAAATGCTTAGCTTACGAGCCGTTTTACAATGGTCGTTTACATTTTACAGAGTAGTTTTCAACATGATCACGCGAAATTATTGGCTAATGAAATCTGAACCAGATGTATTTGGAATTTCAGATTTAAAAAATGCTCCAAATCAAACCACTATGTGGGAAGGTGTTAGAAATTACGAAGCAAGAAATTTTATGAGAGATAAAATGCAGATCGGAGACGGTGTGTTATTTTATCATTCAAATGCAACCCCGCCAGGAATTGTAGGAACAGCAATAATTTCTTCTGATACCTATCCCGATCCAACACAATTCAATCCGGATAGCGATTATTTTGATCCTAAAAGTACTGAAGAAAAACCTCGTTGGTTCTTAGTTAATGTAACCTTTATGAGTATATTTAACAGACTTATAACAAGGGAGGAGCTACAATCTCATCCTATTTTATCCGAGATGATGTTGTTTAAACGAAATCGCCTTTCAATTACACCTGTTTCAGAAGAGGAATGGAATAGTATTCATAAATTATTAGAAGAGTAATACACTATGAGCATTGAAATGTTCTCACTTAAAGGAATTTATCCTGTACAACTTTTAAAAGAACTAAATAATTTAGGTGTCATTAATTCTGATCCTAATTATCCAATTGCTGAAGATCAGTTTCAACCAAATTCACTTGATTTACGACTTGGGAAATTAGCCTATCGTGTTCGTTGTTCGTTTTTACCTGAAAATGAAACTGTAGCAGAGAAATTAGAAACACTTAGTATGCATTCATTTTCGCTAGAAGATGGTGCAGTATTAGAGCCAAATTGTATCTATATAATCCCACTTTTAGAATCATTAGATTTATCCAAACTTAAAGATATTTCAGAAACCATTACTTTTTGGGAAGACATAACCGCGAAAGCTAATCCTAAAAGCTCAACAGGTCGATTAGATATATTCACTAGAGTTATAACTGACTTCTCTCATCGTTTTGAAGAAGTTAAACCTGGTTATAAAGGCTCTCTTTATTTAGAAGTTGTTCCTAAAACTTTTCCAATTCGTGTAAAAACGGGCCAAAAATTAAATCAGCTTCGTATCCGAAACAGCGATACTACTATTTCAGATTCTGAAATTAGACAACTTCATGAGTCGTTCCCCTTATTGCTTCATGAAACAGGGAATTCGTTATCAACAAAAGAAATAAAAGTAGCTCATGGTTTATTTATGAGCGTTAAACTACATGGTGAAAAAAATGAAGTGATTGGTTACAAAGCTAAGAAGCACAGAGACTTAATTGATTTAGATAAAATTGGACATTACAAAATATTAGATTTTTGGGATCCAATTTATGCTCAATCTGATGATTATATAATTCTTGAACCTGAAGCATTTTATATTTTTGCATCAAAAGAAAGATGTAGAATTCCTGAAGATTTTGCAGCCGAAATGGTTCCTTATGATACTGGTTCAGGTGAATTAAGAACTCATTATGCAGGTTTTTTTGATTCAGGTTTTGGTTGTACTGAAGACGGAAAAGGTGCTAGAGCTGTATTAGAAGTACGCTCACATGATGTTCCTTTTTTAATTGAAGATGGGCAAACTTTTTTTAGAATGGTATTTGAACGTAACGCTTTAAATCCCGATTCACTTTATGGTATTACCTTAAAAAGTAATTATCAAGGGCAGGATTTAAAACTAGGAAAACAGTTCAAAGTTATCTGATTTAAGAATGGCAAGATTAGTTTCAAAATGTGTTTGTAAGCGTATTACATTTAAAGAACTAAAAGACCTAGCTGAAGAGAAAGGAATTGTTTCTTTAGACCAAATTATAGTTGAAAAGTTAGCTTGTTCAGGTTGTGGAATGTGCAAACCCTATGTTGCAAAAATGTTAGTAACAGGGGAAGTTGAATTTAAACCTGGCGATTATCATTTGTAAATATCTTTTCAAACTATCTAAAATTAGAACCTTAAAATGTTATCAAAAAAACCCGACGAATTATTTTATTGTGATAAGAATAGTATAAATCTTGAATTGAATGAAGCTTCTCTTGGGGGTCAAGAAGCCATTCACTGTTCTAAAGTGTTACGTTATAAAGAAGGGGCTGAGATTTATTTTACTAATGCTGAATCTTGGTTATTCAGAGGTGTCATTTCTAGGATTAAAAAAGGTGAAGTTGATATCCAAATCATTGATTCAGAATTTATAGAAGATAAAAACGAAAAAAAATACCCGATTCTATGTATTGGTGTTCTAAAAAACAAAGAACGCATGGAATGGTTAATTGAAAAAGCGGTTGAAATAGGTGTTTCAGCAATTTATTTTATTCAACTTAGCAGGTCGGAGAGAAGTAAAATAAATTCAGATCGCTTTACTACCATTGCAATTTCTGCAATGAAACAATCTCAAAGAGTCCAAATTCCATCAATTTTACATTTTGATAAATTAGATGATTGTTTTAATTCAATCCTAAAATCAAATTACAGGCATTTTATAGCGCATGAAAAAATTGATTCAGACAAATCAATCCATCAATTTCTGAATAATAATTTAAGTAAGGAGAGACCATTTTTTTGGATTGGTCCAGAAGGGGGATTTACAGAAGAAGAAGTGGAATTAATAACAGAAAAAGTCTCTGCAATTCCAATTAGTTTAGGTCAATATAGACTTAGGGCCGAAACTGCTGCAATATATGTGCTTGCCAATACACCAAAGTAAGAACTTGTTAAAGAATCTTTTTGGCAAGAGTTGAAATCATTTCAAGATCGACGGGCTTAATTAGAAATGAGTTAATAAGGACGTCATTATCAGCTTTGACTTTATCTTCGTCTAGCAACGAAGATGTAAGAATGATTACTTTTGAGTGAGCTAATGTTAGTTTTCCGCGAATACTTTCCAATAATTCCCACCCTGAAATCATAGGCATATTCAAATCAATAAAGAGTAACTCTGGTAACTCTTCAACAGACATCTTTTTTAATATACTTAAAGCAATGCTAGAATCTGAGTATGAACTAATCTCTGAGCTAAGTGCTAATTTTTTGCATAACTGCTCTACAATAAAACAGTTTATTGGCTCATCGTCTATGATTATTATTTTTTTTAGCATAAAAAAAAGCCGCTAAAAAGCGGCTGTAAAGAATCGCAAAAGAGAGATTATTGACTGTTTTTGCTATTTTGAACTTCAATACGAATTTCCTGAGCAAGTGTTTTTAACTCCTGAAGACCTTTTCTTATTCTGGTTCCGGCAGTTTTATTACTTTTGTCATAAAATTTATCGAAGTCCGCTTCCATACTGTCAACTAAGTTCTTCAGTTCGGCAAAACGACTCATAGTTATTCTCCAATTGGTTTAAAGTTAGGGTAAGTGTTGTATTCATCAACGAACTGAATCTAACTATAAGATTTACTTGAGTCAAGTTAGTAATGCTTAAAAAGTCTTAAAAAATGCGTTTTTTTTTAAAATAATTACGTTTATAACACTTTAAAGCGCAAAAAAATCGTCGTTTGAAAAAAATAAGTTAAAATTCAGACTTAAGAAGTTTAATTAACAATCTAAATATGTAGAATCAAATAGCAACCTTTGAATCTATATTCCCTTGAAAATCACTTAATGTTGTTAGATAAAATGATTTCCCAGCTCTTAAGACTTCTTCTGGAACTAAATTTAGTAGTTCTATTTCGCTTGGTTTAATTTCTTTAAAACTTAAGTTCGCTATATCTGAAACAGCAAAACATAAACAGGTAGAGTTTGCAAATCGAGAAGATAATTCAAAAGCTAATTGAGCTGTTGAAATTGTTTTATGCATTTCTGTTTGTGAATTTCCCACCAAATTAGAAAGGATAAGCATTGCTTGTTCTGGAAGTGAGTTCAAATAGGTTCCATCAATTTGAATTGATTCGTTTTCTAGTTTAACTACATTGCGTTGATAACCATGAATTCCAATAGCAGGCAATCCTGAATCAGCAAAGAGTGAAATTAGTTTTAAATTAATCTCTTTAATAGAACGTTCAATTGCGTCGTTTTCATTCATTCCATTTTTTATGAGTTGTTTTGAAAAACTATTATCACCATGAACGAGTATTAGTCTTCTTTTTTTAAATGCGACTAATTTTTGAGCAAATGATTTCATGAACAAGCTTTGATCTAAATGTTCAGAATCTAATAAAATGATTAACGTGGAATCCATTGATCAGAATTTTTTTAATGATGAACTCATAAAAGAATGAGGTAATAGGTATTGAGCAATTATTTCTGAATGAGTTTCATCGCCGTGATACATGAATAATCGCTCACTAGGCAAATGCTCATTAATAACCTGTCTACAAGCTCCACAAGGCGTTCCGTAGGTTGCTTTTGGTGCAAATATATACATATCACCTAATGAGGTAGCTCCGTTTGAAATAGCACGTGAAATTGCAACTCTTTCAGCACATAGCCCCATTCTCCAATCTGTGTTTTCAATGTTAACTCCAGAAATACTTCCTTTTTCGGTTTTGATATAACAAACTACTGGAAAATCAGATTCTGCTATTTTGGGAAAGGGTAATAGTGTTTTTAAATCATCAAGAGTTATTTCACTTTTTTCACTAAAATTAGGCGCCCAATTTAAATCAGGGAGTTCTTCAATAACAGTTACTTTAAAATGATATTCAATTTGTAAATAAACTAATTGTGGGTGATTCTGTAGTTCTTTAGCAGGAATTATTATCTCAACTACATTTCTCCCAATACTAAGACATCCATAAATTGAAGATTGAAAGCATGAAATAGTATCTGGAAATGCTCCATTTTCAATTCTAACTCCGGCATGAGCAAACCCTTGTTCATCTAAGACAACGCATACTTCTGCTTTTCCAGAATAGGGTACATAGGCTCTTTCTTGTAATGTTTTCCAATTCATAAGTAATTCTTTCATTTAATTTGATGCCGGAGCTAATAGAGTCATTTCAAACTCTTGGGCTTTTACTTTATTCATGTTTTGAAGCACTTTTTTGTATTTACCTGTTAGCCATAACTCAGTTTGATCATTAAAATGATTTGACATCGGGATACCTGATTGACCTCCAGGAATAACACTTTGTGTTTCACTTAAATCGCTTAAGTCAACAATTCTTCGAATGCTTGGTCCGAGAATCATTTTAAAAGGGTTTGACCAATCATATTGACCATTATTAACGGTCATTCCATTACCTGGAACTCCATAAGGCCCTCTACTTAAAACGTTTCTGACGATTAATTTTAGAATTTCTGGTGCATTTTCCTGTTCAACAGCTTTGTTAAACAAAAGTGGTTCTAGTGTCAATTTATGTAAGTTTTCCCATCTCCAGTTGTACGTTTCTTCACCTAAGGTTTTTCGAAGATAAAGAATGGTTTCTTTCATCGATTTTAGGATAATTTGATCTCGATTTTCAATTTCATCGGTATTTTTGTCATCAAAAAGAGTATTGTCATTTTCATTAATCAATTGGTACATTACTCTAACTGGAACATTCTCGAGTTTGGTCAACTGATCAAATAATTCGCCTGAAATTTCATCTCCAAGTGTATTTTGAGTGAACTTTATAAAGAAGATGTCAAAAATACTAGCAGCACTTGAGCTGATATCATAATTAAATAACCAATTTGATAAATAAGTGTGGGCAATTTTTAAATCTTCATCATCATTTACATGAGGTTTTAAAATGGGAATAATAAATTGAGTAATTGTTTTTGCATGATGTGAAAATACGTTTTCCTGAAATCCTTCAAAATCTGCTGGCTTAAATTGCTGTTTTGAAGTTAACATTTCTTCAATTTGTTGATAACGAGATTCTGGTTCATAAAAAGTAGCGAGGTAATAAGGATAAGCCTCTGAAATAATTGCGTTATTGGCATTTGCAATCCAACCTTTTTCTGGATTTATTGTTTGAGGCATTTGATCCGCAGGAATCCAATCATTCCATCTATGTTCAGGATTCCATCCTTCACCCAAAAGAATTGGATTATGTTTTCGAATTGGAAGTTTAGCTAGAGAAAAAAGAGCAATATTTCCATTTATATCAGCATAAATCATATTCTGACCAGGTACTGTAAATTCTGATTTTAGCGATTTAACCTTATCGAAAGATTCAGCATAATTCAATTCTAGCATCATCCCAAACTCATTTGTTAGTTCATGGCCTGTCCAACGCATGGCAATTGATAGAGAATCTCCTAAAATACTAGAATCAATAAAATCGTTAATTATAACCCCATTTTGAGTGATTTTAACTTCTGAAACGACTTGGTCGCCATCTTTAACTTTTATATATGATCTGTCAAACTCAAAAGGTGCATAAGTGTCTGTGTTAGAGATAATATTTTTTACGTATTGCCCGCGATCGGAGGGGTGCTGTTTTTCTAAATAAAAATCAGTGTCATCGGCCATCATATTTGTAAAAGACCAAGCAAAGAAATCGTTTTGACCAAGAATAAAGATTGGAGAACCAGGGTGCATTGCTCCAGAAAGATTCTTTCCATTTAAATTCAAGTGCATTTCAAACCATTTTCCTGG
>Ga0100379_10000931_pt1 | contig 30507 bp, 31 predicted proteins | sample CryGeymeta201503_FD_80418 | JGI IMG/M metagenome (GOLD analysis project Ga0100379, IMG submission 80418) | Groundwater microbial communities from Crystal Geyser aquifers in Utah, USA - Crystal Geyser metaG 2015-03 | ecosystem: Environmental > Aquatic > Deep subsurface > Groundwater | place...
ACTGCCCATTACCAGAACCTTGTGTTCCCCATTGGGTTATGTAATTTCCATTTGAGTCGAATTTTTGTATTCTGTAGTTACCAGTATCTGCCACATAAACATAGCCATCTTGATCAATAGCAATATCACTAGGCCCTGAAAACTGCCCATTACCAGAACCTTGGGTTCCCCATTGGGTTATGTAATTTCCATTTGAGTCGAATTTTTGTATTCTGTAGTTACTAAGATCTACAACATAGATATTATTATTTGAATCCACCGCAGCATCCATGGGTAGAATAAACTGCCCATTACCAGAACCTTGTGTTCCCCATTGGGTTATGTAATTTCCATTTGAGTCGAATTTTTGTATCTTATAAGGATTACTGTCTGAAATATAAACATTATTATTATTATCGACAGAAACAGAATATGGGTTGTATATCTGAGATGAAGGAATGCCACCAATTTGGGATATGTAATTCCCATTTGAATCAAATTTTTGGACTCGGTATCCAGCCTGATCTGAGACATAAACATTGTCGAATGTATCAACTGACAAACCTGATATATAAACGAATTCACCGGGGTTTGACCAGCCGTTTGACCCCCACTGTAGGTCGAATTCATATTGGTCACATGAATTTGGAGCAGGAGGAGCTGGAGCTCTTGGCCGACCCTCGTTTATAGCTGTTGGTTTTTTTCTCTTCTTCTTAAAAAGATCTTCTATTCTACTAAAAAATGTTTTATTAACTTCGCCCGTCTTAGTATCAATAGTCTTTTTAAAGACCCTGATAGTAGCTGCTTGTTGATTTGAAAGATTTTGGCTTGAAGATATAGAGCCAAAAATAGCTATGACAGCCAATAATCCTGTCGCTATAGTTATTTTTGTGATGTTTTTCATATTTTTATTTTAATTATAATTTATTTTTTACAAGCCCACTTTTTCTTTTACCTCTTTCATTTTTACTTCAACTACTCTACGAGCCTTCTCTCTACCTTCTTCTAATATTTTATCTACTAATTCTGGATTTGATTCAAATCTAGCTCTCTGATCGCGCATGGGAGTGATTAATTCTAGAATTGCCTCAAGGAGCATTTTCTTAGCAACTCCATACCCAAGACCCCCATCCTCTAGGCCTTTTTTCATTTCAGTAATCTTATTGTCTGAAGCAATGAGTTTGTAAATTTGATAAACAATTATATCATCAGGGTTTTTCTTATCTTCTGGTTCCTTACTATCTGTAACAATACTCATTACAGCTTTTTTAATTTCTGCGTCAGTACCAAAAAGTGGAATAGTGTTGTTGTATGATTTAGACATTTTCTGTCCGTCCACACCAGGTACAACAGCGACTTCTTTGAGGATCATAGCTTCTGGCTCTGCAAAAGTGTCCCCATAGTGGTTGTTGAACTTTCTCGCAACCTCTCTTGCCATTTCTACATGCTGCTCTTGATCTTTTCCAACTGGAACCACAGTAGCATCCATCATCAGAATATCCGCCGCCATAAGTACTGGATAATCATACAAACCAACAGAGGCCTCGATTCCCCTCTCTGTCTTATCTTTAAATGAGTGAGCTCTAGCTAGCCATGGCATCGTAACCAAGCAGTTGAATATCCATGTTAATTCAGGAAGCTCCGGAATCTCTGATTGAACAAAAAGCGTAATCTTTTCAGGGTCCAGGCCGACAGCTAAATAATCCAAGATTACATCTCTGGTGTATTTTTTTAAATCTTCTGCATTCTGAACCGTTGTAAGTGCGTGATAATTTACAACTGATATATAAGCATCGTGAGTATTCTGTAATTCCACAAACTGTTTCATTGCCCCAAGATAGTTTCCTAGGTGTAGTTGCCCTGAAGGCTGAATAGCTGATACAAGTATTTTTTTAGACATGAAAGTATTGTATCAAAATAAGATAAATAAAAAAGCCCCACCAATTGGTGAGGCTTTTCGAAGCACAGCTCTTATGAGCTCCACTTTTGAAAGAAAACAATTGATCCGCTTGGGATCTCCTTCTCACTTACTCCATCACCAGACAAAATTGTGCCATCTGGTTTTCGATAGAAAGTGGAAGGGTAATTCCATTTCCTGCCCACGACCTTGTAGGCAGTTCTACCTTTTTTAATCTTTCCTCCATATATATATCCAACCAATACTTTCGTACCAGTAGGTAATGATTCAAGCTGAGACTTATCAAGATTATTGCCAGTCTCGACTCTACCATCTGGGAAAAAGTAAATTGTTGTAGAGATATTATTCTCTACACCAGCTATTGCCCAAGCAGTTTTACCGTCTTTAGGTATTTCTCTGAAACCGTCAGCCTCAATATGATCATCCTCTGTCTTGACTTTAATTGAAGAGCCTTTAGTCCAAGCTGCTGACCCGGTATAAAGTCTATTCAGATATGGGTCTGCTTGATACTTAACCCTCCCAGCTTTCATATCAGGGTCATAAGCAAAGGTGTTACTCAAACCCAATTGACTTCTAAGTTCGCTACCCGCAAATTGCGAGCCACATCTCTTCCGACCCCTAACAGGGACTGAGTGATATTTGTTTGGCTTAGAGTATGCAACCATAGAATGAGTCACAACTTTTGTGTCATCTAGATTGTAGATACTCTGCAACTGTCTGATTAGCTCTTTTAATGCAACTTTTTGGGCGTAAGTAATAGGTTTCAGATATGACCCAACCACCTCTATACCGATAGCATTTTCATTCAAACCATAAACTCCATCCCAAACAGATACTCCTGCATGAGTTGAAATTTTATTCTTATCAATGATTCGATAAACCAGACCATCTTTTCTAACCAAATAGTTACACTTACCCTTTGGTCTAACACCATTTAGACTGGATTGATCACTCGAGCATTCAGTCGTATGTAGAACGATGTACTTTGTTACAGGCCGAAAGGCTCGACTACTATTCCTTCCACTATAATTATCCTGGATCCTTAAACTGCTGTTTTCAGAAACCCTTTCAATTTTTACATCTTCAATAAAAGAAGATGGAAAAATGAAATTTAACATTAAGAAAAATCCTATAGCTTTCATTCTTTATAATTTTGTGATTTTACATTTTCCCTAATATTACTATACATTAATAATATGTCAATAGTCATATAAAAAACTCCACACATTACGCGTGGAGCCCTAAAGTCCTTGGGTTGAGATAATTCAAAATCACCTTTTGATTAGCATTAATCTGTCCAAGGGTCGATATGGAGGTCGGGGTATAAAGCCTGATGAACTACGGGGGCCCGCAAAAAATTCAAACAGATTCTATTCCCGACCATATGTTGGCGGAGGCCCACAAGCTTTAACTTGAGAGAGTTTGGCGTCCTGAGTGCTATCTAAAAGAATTATTCCACTTTCAAATAAGTTTTTTGCACTCATTGAAGTTTAGTAGCCTTCTGGAATCATCCTTACCCCTATGACCTCCGTGACTTTTAAAAAGAACTAGATTATTAATATCCCATAAATAACCTTAGTTTGCAACAGCTATCTTATAAAGATTCTTTGTCCACAGGTTTTGCAGTCTTTTGTTAGAAATATAAAAAATGTTACTGCAACCAGTATGCTAGAATTACACCAATGTCAGAAACAGGGAGAAAAGGGCGTATTCCACCCCATAGTTTAGAGAGTGAGCAAGCTGTGCTTGGGGCTATTATGCTTCGTACAGACGCTATTCATGAGGTTGTAGACCTTCTTGTACCTGCAGTTTTTTATAGTGAAAAGCATAGGATAATTTTTAAAGCAATGCTTGATCTAACTAACAAATCTGAACCGATTGATCTTGTTTCTGTTGCAACAAAACTTGAAGAGAAGAAAGAGTTAGAAGCTGTGGGTGGAAGAGGTTATCTTATCGAGCTTACGAATACGGTTCCAGCTGCAACAAATGTAAAGCACTATGGAAATATAGTTCACAAAAAATTTATACTTAGATCCCTTATTAATGCAGCTGACGCAATTGTAGAGCTTGGATTCAACGATGACACAACCGAGGTTGATCAAATTCTTGACCTAGCAGAAAAGCAGATATTCTCAATCACAGGAAATCCAAAAGGGGCCAAATTTATATCTATTAAGGAGTCACTAAAGGAAACTTGGGAACAACTTGAGAAACTTCAGGATTCAAAGGATGGTATCCGTGGAGTACCTACTGGCTACCCTGCACTGGACAACATGCTGTCTGGTTTACAACCTTCAGATCTTATAATTCTTGCTGCTCGTCCTTCCATGGGTAAGACCACTCTTGCTTTGGATATGGCTCGCCATGCTGCTACGAAGCATAATATCCCTGTCGCAATTTTCTCTCTTGAGATGAGCGCTAACCAGCTGACACAGAGAATGCTTTCTGCAGAATCTCAGGTAAATGCATGGAATCTTCGAACAGGAAAAATTAAACAAGAAAGCGATTTTGAAAAAATTAGAGATGCTCTAGATACTCTTTCTCGTGCCCCTATATATATTGATGATATGGCTGGAAACTCAATTACAAAGATGAAAGCAGTTTGTAGACGTTTGAAGTCAGAACATGGCCTTGGGCTAATTGTCGTTGACTACTTGCAGCTTATGTCAGCAGGAAAAAATTATGACTCTATGGTTAACCAAGTTACAGAAATTTCTCGATCCTTAAAGGCTCTTGCTCGTGAGGTAGATGCTCCTGTTTTAGCCCTGTCACAGCTCTCACGTGCCGTAGAATCACGCGGAGGAAAGCCACGTCTATCTGACCTTAGAGACTCTGGATCTATCGAGCAGGATGCCGATGTAGTTATGTTCATTCACAGAGAAGATAGAATGGGATCTCGATCTGATGAAGAGAATACAGGTATGGCTGAAATTCTAATTGAAAAACACCGAAACGGACCAGTTGGAAAAGTTGATCTGTTCTTTGATGAGAAGACAAGTACGTTTCTTTCTCTTGAAAAAAGTGACATGGCGGCGTTTGCAAATAATAGCGCCTCACTTGATGATTTCTAATTATGAGCAGCATAGACGAATTAGCACAAATATTTCGTAAATTTCCAGGAATCGGCGAAAGGCAGGCAAAGCGTTTTGTCTATTTCCTATTAAAGGCTCGACCTGAATATGTAAACCAACTTATAACTGAAATTCAGAAAACAAGAAGTAATACAAAGATCTGCCAAGAGAGTTACCAATTTTTTATTGCAGATAACCAAAACTCAAATACATCATTTATCGCTCGAGACCCTAATCGTGACAAAACAAAACTTCTAATAGTAGAGAAAGATACTGATTTGCAAAATATTGAAAAAATGAAGGTGTACAATGGAAACTACTTTGTTATTGGCGGTTCACTTCCCTACCTAGCTGAGAATCCTGAGCAACTTATCCGAATAAATGAACTCCGGGCAATTGTTGAGATGAAAATAAAACGAGATTCACTTTCTGAAATTATTTTTGCTCTATCTGCCACACCTCAAGGTGAACACACTGAAGAGTACGTAAAAAATAAATTAGAAACTTTAACCAAGAATAACGATCTTAAAGTTTCTCATCTAGGCCGAGGCCTATCTACTGGACTTGAGATTGAATACTCAGACAAAGATACGTTCGAGCAAGCATTTAGACACAGATCTGATATTTAAATAATATATTAAAAAAGGGCAGGACAAATTGTCCCACCCTTTGGTTCTTGCTTACTTTGCAAGAACCTTTACTGTATTTCCATCCAAATCAGTCCAAAAGACAATTCCTTTGAAACCAGAATTCTCTCGGATAAGCTCCCGAAGCTTAATTCGCTTCGTGGTTCTTCCAAGAATATCAACAACTGTACCTTCTACATCAGGATTTCTGGCAAGAATTTCTTCTATACCATTAGGTCCTGTTGAAAGCCAGTATACATCTGTTGTTGCCTCATCCGGCACCCCATCTACAGTAATAAAAAGCTTGTAGATATACGTTGTCTCCGCTGAAAGAGCGGGAAACGTAAAGAAGTATGACTCGTTAAGGATTACATCCTGCACAGGAGTCAGGTTTTCGTTTGGAGAGAAAACTCCCCAACCCGCATAGGCTTGAACATTTTCAATGCCGTTACGGTTGATTACCCAACTAACAGATGCTCCATTGTGGAACACCGCCTCAACATAATGAGCGCCTACCTGAACAGAGTCAGTTGGCCCAGGTGGATCAACCACAACAGGACCAGCGTCAGTCATAAACGTCACCCACGGACCATATACCAACGGACCATTTTGGTCAGAGAGTATTATCCTGCATGAAGTAAATGTACTACTCATCAAAGAAGTTGCATATACCGTATACCAGCCACTTGTTACAGCAGATGGTGATGTAAACACACTTGCTTGCCCCTGAGTAATCTCCATCTGTTGAGTGACTCCCGTTGAGTCACCAGCTGTCAGATTGAAATGCAGAATCGCAGACGTTGAGTCCACTGAAACTGTATCACTCTCTATAACCTCAGGACCCTCCAAAACTGGAGGAATCACCACTATGGCAGCATCAGTCATGAATTGTCTAACCGGCCCTAAAACTAGGACGTTGTTCTGGTTATCCAAAATTCTTAACTGATACAAAGTAAGTGTCCCATCAATTAACGAACTCAAGTTCACAGTATACATTCCGTTCAAAGGAAAGGGTTGTACAGTAGTAAACATTTCTGGTCCCGATTGAGAATATTTCACATCAAAATACAAGCCAGTTGAGTCACCACGGAATAGATCAAACACCAGAGTTGCTGATGTTGTGTTTACCACAAGGGTATCACTCTCTATAACCTCAGGACCCTCCAGAACTGGAGGAACCACCACAGGTACTTGATCTGTCATAAATGACATCCAAGCACCATAAGCAACTGGAATTCCTGATACTGTCGCAACTAATCTGTAATAGGTAAGCTGCCCAGCAACAAGATTTGGAAGACTAATGGTGTACTGCCCATAAATGGGAGCAGGAACCATGCCGCTCATTAAGGTATTATTGCTAACAATATACTCCGCATGAAGCATAACGTTATTGTTGGTGGAATCACCAACATCAATAACACCAATAACAGTTGCTGTAGTTGTGCCAATAGAAAGAGTATCCTGTGAAAGGATTGTAACCCCATCTAGCTGAACTGGCGCAGGTGTTGTATCCGGAAGTGCCGGTAAGGTCATCCAGTTATTAGACTGGAATTGACCATAACCACCATTTGAATTAGTCGCATCCATGGTAAACCATAGTTGAACTGTTTGACCAACCTCCTGAAAAGGAGAATAGTCAAATTCAAATGCGTAGTTTCCCACTTCTGGAACAGTACGTACATCAACAGGGGTAATTATCAGCCCTGGGGCTGTACCCACTTTCAATGTAGCCTCACCTGTAGCAGATGGGTCTGTAGGATCTGGATTCATCCAGAAACCAACACTTGCCCAAGTACTATTTGGATCAGGGTTACCATTCCCCATATTCATTACAGGACTCGCTCCTGGAGGGCCAGTATTGAAACTGCCCCCAGTCTGGTAGGACCCAATCACATCTGTGACTGTGTAACTCCAGTTATAACCTGAACTCGCATTGAGAGGAACAGTAAGACACAAAGGAATTCCCGTCCAAACAAACGTAGTATCAAACACAATAGGATTAATCCCACCCTGGCTCGTCAGCTGGAAATGTACCGTTGCACCATTTGGGTCACTTGTCGTGACATCTGTGATGCAGAATGAATACATTGCTGACGAGACTGTGCTGTTGTGATTAGACGTAGGCACAGGCAAGACATCCGTAGCATAAGGCTCAATATCTGATGATTGCTGAGAATCAGCAGTCTGCAGAAGAGAAGCCTCAAAAGCGTAAACAGAGTTCACACTTAGTCCGGTAACTCCAACGGTAAAGACATACGGCCCTGACGGTACATTATAGGGTCCAAGCACATTGTTTGGAGAGATCTCCAACCATACTTGACCTCCTTGACCGCCATACGCATTGGTAGCAATACTTACATCAGCTGTGTACCAACCTGTATTGACTATCGACACGATGGATACATCTGGATTATAAAGCCCAGTCGTTGCACCCGTAAAAGGCACATCTTCTAAAAATACAGAGTTCTGTACCTCTAGAGTAAAATCCACTTCCGTCATTGGAATGTTTGCAGCATACCAAGCGCAAACGCTTGTATCTGCTGTGTAAGTCCCGCTAGCTACAATATTGTAGAGTGGGTCAAATAACACATAACTTCCCCACTGGTCATTACTCACGAGATCAAAACAAATCTGAATTGAATCAGCGTTTGCTCCTCCTTGAGAGATTACATAAGTAACATCTCCTGGTGACAACGTAGTAAATGTTCCGGGTGGATAAGTTGAAAACTCACCAATCTGCCAATCTGTAACAATCCATTGTTGCCAGTACGTATGTCCTGGTAACAAGTTAGAAATCGTTAAGCTTCCACTGGCATTTGGCCCCTGTCCGAAGATAGAGTCATTTGCCATTTGAACTGAAGAAGGGCCGACAGCTACATCATAGTAACTAGGTCTAGCATATGAACCTGCGTGACCATCGAACTCTACGTCAAAAGTGACGTAAGTTTGTCCGGTATCAGAAACAATTCCACTGGTAATGAACGGCTGATCGTGCATCCACATGGTGGTACCAGATATGTAATATGTCGAAACTTCGACTATCACAACATCTTGACCTCCAGTGGTGTCTACACGTTGAGCCACCATTTTCCAGTTTTTAGTTGTGGCTTCAGACAATCCTCTTGCAACTAGTGCAAATTGAGTTGTTGGCCCAACATAGTACATGGTGTCTGTGTAACTTAATCCGTCTTGTGAACGAAAGAAGAATCGGCATCTCTGGTCAGTCAAAGCTGGATTAATATTAATCCCACCACGACCATAGATGGTAATCGTTGAATCAGTTACTGTCACATTTTCATGTGTCGCAACTGAATCAATAGCAACATTTGGATTCTGAGCATTCGCCCAAAACCCCATCGCCATAAAGGCGGTAAACAAGATGAAAATTTTTCTTTTCATTTTCTGTTAATTTGGTTTTTATTGTACTTATTATTTTGGACTAAGCCTACCATAGTATTGACAAAAAGTCAACCTATATTGAGGCTACAGCCTTTGGTAGACTAGAATCATGAAAATACACAGATTCTTTAGCCCTTCTACAGAGATGACGGATAAAATAATCATTTCTGACAAGGAATTAGTGCATCAAATGCACAATGTACTCAAATTACAAATTGGTGAGCTTGTGGAGCTTTTTGACGGCTCTGGAGGTGCTTTCCTGGGTGAAATCACTGAGATTTCTAAGAAATCAGTGGCTCTAGACAAGCGAGAGGAAAAATCAATGGAAGATGCAAGAAAGAATATTTTTGCATACATCCCCCTATTAAAAAGATCCAACACTGAACTTATGGTACAAAAACTAACAGAGCTTGGAATAAAAAACATAATCCTAATAAAGACAGATCGTACTATTAAGTCTGATGCAAATCTAGATAGACTAAACAAAATATCTATAGAGGCCACAGAGCAATCTGGACAATACTTCCTAACAAATATAAACGAACCAATCAAACTAAAAGATGCCCTAGATAAGGCATCTCATACAGACGTATACATTATGGATATGAGTAATAGTTATTTCCGAGGAGAAGATAAGATCTACCCCCTATCTTTTTTTGTTGGCCCTGAAGGTGGTTGGACAGATGAGGAGCGAGAACTATTTAAGGCTTCCTCTGCAAAAATTGTATCCCTCGCAGATACTATCCTTCGTGGTGAGACCGCTTCAATAGTTGCAGCCTATGAGTCTTTAGGGTAAGAATCCCTATCTTTATTAAAAATAGCCTTTATCTCTTCAGTAGAAATTACTCTCGCATCTTCTACTTTATAATCCCCTATCGAAGTTCTCCTAAGTGTTGAAAGTGTCGCTGGTATACCGAGCCTCTCACCTAGCTCCCGAGCCAGAGACCGAATGTAAGCTCCTGATCCGACATCAAAAGTCACGTTCAAATAAATCTCTGAATCAACTCGCTTAATGTTATTCAACTCAACACTGTGAACCGTCATAGTTTTTACGGGAACCTCTACATCTTGACCCTTCCGAGCATATTTATACAAAGCCTTCCCCTTTTTCTTTATAGCTGAAAATACAGGCACAGCAATATCTTGTTCACCCACAAGAGTCATCACTTTATCCTTAATTTCATCATTACTTAGACTACTCACGTCAGATTCGGAAATAATTTCCCCCTCTAGATCATCCGTTGTTGTTTGTTTCCCAAGTAGTATTTCTGCTTCATAAACTTTTGACTTTCCAATTAACCCTGTTAGTTGTTTTGTCATTTTCCCAAGTCCAATCAAAAGCAACCCTGTAGCTCTAGGGTCCAGCGTGCCAGCGTGTCCAATCTTTATCTTTGGATACCCACCCTCTTTGTATTCTCTCTTCAAGAAACGGATCACATCATATGAGGTAACTCCGAAGGGCTTATCTATTAGTAGTAATTCTGACTCTGGGCTCATTGTTACCACTTTAAAAGATATATGGAATATAGCAAGTATATTGACATGTAGGGATAATAAGGTAGTCTATATTATAAACTGATCTAATTAAACCCCATGCGATACAACTTAAGTACTGCCGCTTCTGCAATAGAAGATCTAATAAATCTCTCTTCAGGAATTATCTCTTGTGAAAAGAAAAAAGAAAGCTTTTTACAGCATCACCCTTGGTCAAGACCCTTGATTGAAGGAAAAAAATCTGAGGTTTTTAAAAGTATTACTTCGAAGGATACATCCGTTCATATTGGCCACATCCCTCATAAGGTGAGCGACCTAAAAAAACCGCCTACTCACAGAGACGGTCACCCTGGAATCAAGGCTTCTATCACAGGCTCTAATAAACGTCTAGAGATACTATTCAGGGCCAGCCAGACAGGGAGAAGAGGAACATTTGAGTATGAAAAAATGACGATATCCTGATATCACCGCGAACCCTTATGGGTTCGCTTTTTAAATACTAAAATATTGACATTATTTTTTTTGTATTTATAATATAAATAAATAGTTAAAAGCATGGAAACAACACCAGAAAGAGCAATTTCAGAATTTTTTAATTTCATGAAATTATTTAAAAATGGAGAGATACCAAATGAGATTGAAAAGCACAGTATGGCATTTACTGCTTTCCAAAGAGAATTAATCAACTCCAACAATAGAAAAATTTTAGAGGAGATCACCTTTGGAAATCTACCCAGAAGAATTAGTATTGGTAGATCAAAGAATCGAGATAAATTTGTCATCAAAAAAAAGAACAGTAAGTATGCTGTCAAAATAATTTTTGATGTCACAAATGAAAGGCTTGAATCTTATGGATTGGTATTCAATAAAATTAAAGCCTACGAGCTTAGCGAGTAGGACTTAAAGCGACTCAGAATAGGGTCGCTTTTTTATTTGTCTTTTGTATACTTATAAACATGGATATTTTTTCAGCTATAATACTTGGAATTGTAGAGGGACTAACCGAGTTTCTACCGATCTCTTCTACCGGTCATCTGATGATAACAAGTCAAATTCTTGGTCTCTCTCGAACAGCTTTTTTATCTACGTTTGAGATTGGAATTCAGTCTGGAGCAATCCTTGCGATAGTTATTTATTATTTCAAAAGAATCTTTTCTTCTAGAGATCTTTTCTTGAAAGTAGCATTTGGCTTTATACCGACCGGAGTTTTGGGGTTACTACTATACAAAGTGGTTAAAACTTACTTACTAGAGTCACTTGTGGTTGTGGGCTGGTCATTACTTATAGGAGGTATGTTGATTATTCTAATTGAGAGATTTCATAAGAAGAATGACGAGACTGAAAATTCTTTAGACACAATATCTTACAAACAATCATTTTTACTTGGCTTATACCAAGTTATCGCAATGATCCCTGGGGTGTCTCGATCTGGAGCTACTATTATGGGAGGACTCTTATCTGGAATTGGAAGAAAGCAGATTGTGGAATTCTCTTTCCTACTCGCCATACCTACAATACTTGGGGCTACTGGATATGACCTACTGAAAACTGGATTAAATTTTTCAAACAGTGAATTATTGGCCTTTGCTGTAGGTACTGTTGTTTCAGCCATCACAGCCTGGTTTGCAATTAAATTCTTCCTAAGATACATCTCAAATCACTCATTTGAAATCTTTGGCTGGTATAGAATAATAGCAGGAGCGCTTATTCTACTTTTTATATAAATAAAAAAGAGCTTATTAAAGCTCTTTAACTGAAACGGGATTTCTATTATACGGAAGTGTATCATTCCCGATGTAGATCATAACAGGTGATCTTTTTTTCTTTTTAGCTGGAGGATTCTTATACTCCAATTTTGGTGGATTTTTTATTACTTCACTTTGTAGCTTTTGCAATCTAGATCGATAGCCATCACCAACAAGAAAGGTGGTCATGATAAAAGGAATTAAAATTCTTCCATAACTTCTCATAATATAGGATCTTTGTTTCTCACTATATACAAAAAAATCACCTTTGTCTAAAGGTGATTTTTTAAAATTATTTAATTGCTGAGATTTTTACTTCATAGAATGGTTGTCGGTGACCATTTTTTCGGTAGTATCGTGACTTAGATTTATACTTTGCTACGATAACCTTCTTTCCTCGTCCCTCTTCTTGGAAGAGAGCTTCAACAGATTTTCCAGCCACTGTTGGAGTTCCAACTGTTGTATCTTTTCCATTATCAAATAGAAGCACCTCACTGAAAGTAACCTTTTCTCCTTCTTTATATTCCTTTGGAAGCTTCTCAATTTTAAGAACGTCTCCAACTGAGACTTTGTATTGCTTCCCTCCAGTTTTTATAACTGCAAATTCTTTAGTTGCCATAACAGGGGTTATTCTACCTAAATCCATCAAAAAAGCAAGTATTTCGCATGGGAATATCCACTTCTCTGGAAATCCACTTATATACAGCTTTTTACAGGCTCTACAACTCCTCCACATGATATAATTTAGTCATGTTAAAACAACAACGCCTCGATGCGCTATCTGATGGTATTTTTGCTATTGTAATGACGCTTTTGGTACTTGAGATTCGCGTACCAGAAATAGCAGGACGATTTGTAACTGAAGCTAACCTTTTCCACTCTCTGCTTGAGATCCTACCTCTTCTGTTTATATATGCTACTTCCTTTACACTTCTATATGTATATTGGAGAGGTCAACACTACATAGCCTCTGTTTTTGCTCACAATCTAGATAATAGATTAACATCCATAAATGCAGTATTTCTTTTACTTATCGGACTGGTGCCATTTTCAACTCACTTTTTAGGGTTATATCTTTTCTACCAAATACCGATAATAATCTACGGCTTACATATGCTCATGATTTCTGTGACTCTTCTTTGGATGAGAGTTCATGTTCGTGACTCAAGTGATATAGAAAGCGACCCAATAGACAAACGATCAGACGCCAGAGGAATGATACGAATTGTTATGCCAGGAGTTATGGCTATCGTAGCTATTGCATTATCCTTTGTAAATGTTCTTTTGTCTCTTAGTTTATTTGTTATAGCTATATACTTTAATCTTGCAACTTCAAATGCTCACTGGCTTGATAGATTCTTTGATTGGGTAAACTCAAAATTCATAAACAAACCTAGGAAGAAGAATGTTTTAAAACCAAAATCTAGTAAGAAAAAGTAAATATGATCACTACCTACAAATATAAAAAAAGCACCTGGATTGATGTGCAAAATCCTACCAGAGATGAAATTCAACACCTGATTGAAACTTATGGGGTACCAGAATTAGCTGCTGATGATTTTATTAAGGAAACACTAAGAGGTAAAGTTGATTTTTATGAAAAAGAAGAGATTGTTCATATGGTTCTTCACTTTCCCACAGCTATTCAAGGTGACGATAAAAACCACAATGAAATAGAGATTGATTTTGTAATTGGAAAAAATTTCATAATTACAAACCACTACGAAGAGATAATCACATTAAATAAGTTTGCAGAACTTTTCGATGTAAACTCCCTTCTGGATAAAAGCAACCTAGGAGATCATGCTGGATTCATGTTCTTTCATATAGCCAGAGAACTCTATAAGAGCTCTGTTGAACAATTGGAAACTATTGATCAAGAACTTGATTTAGTTGAGAGAAAAATTTTTGAGAATCAAGAAGAAGCAATGGTTAGGGATATTTCTGAAATCAATAGAAGATTGATTGATTTTAAACAAGCTTTGAATTCACATGAAGACATTTTGAAATCATTTGAAACAGCTGGAGCCACTCTTTTCGGAGAAGGATTCAGCTACTACTTAGTAGATATTATAGGCGAACATCGAAGAGTAAAAAGATTGATTGAAAGCCAAAAAGAAACTCTTTCTGATCTAAAGGAAACTAACGACTCCCTACTAACAAACAAAACTAATAAAATTATGAAGGCTCTGACGATAGTGTCTTTCATAATGATACCTCTTACTCTTGTAACTGGAATATTTGGAATGAATACAGGGCTAAGACTTAGCACTGGAGATTTTTTTACTATAATAATTGGCATGTCTATTATTGGTATTGGTTTATATGGATATTTTAGAGGTAAGCATTGGTTTTAGGGTTTAATTTGGTACAATACCCATATGATCAAGCTATATAACAGTAAAACTAAGGACGCAGAAGAGTTTAAACCCATAGAAGCTGGAAAAGTTGGCATGTATACATGTGGTCCTACTGTTTACGACTACCCTCATATAGGAAATGCACGTGCTTATGTTTTTGCTGATCTTCTTAAGCGCGGATTACTTATGAATGGTCTATCTGTAAATCATGTAATGAATATTACAGATGTAGATGATAAAACTATTCGTGACTCACGAGTAAAGGATAAAAGCTTGAAAGAATTTACAGAATTCTATACTGCTGAATTCCTAAAGGATCTTGATTCACTAAATGTAATCCCAGCAAATAAATTTCCGAAAGCTACAGAGCATATCCCTGAGATGATTTCAATGATTGAAACTCTTATCGACAATGACAACGCTTATAAAGCCGAGGACGGAAGTACATATTTTGACATATCTTCATTTGCTAAATATGGAGAACTCTCTGGTGTTGACTTAAGTGGCGCACAGCAAACTCAAAGGGTTGCAAGTGATGAGTATGAGAAAGACAACGCACAAGACTTCGCTCTCTGGAAAGCATATGACTCGGATGATGGTGATGTTTCTTGGGATACAACACTAGGTAAAGGAAGGCCTGGATGGCATATAGAGTGCTCTGCTATGAGCAGGAAATACCTAGGTGGCCATTTTGATATCCACACTGGAGGAATAGATTTAATATTCCCGCATCATGAAAATGAAATTGCTCAATCAGTTTGCTGTGGTGGTGATTTTGTAAACTACTGGATGCATAATGCGCACTTGATGGTAGATGGTAAAAAGATGTCAAAGAGCTTAGGAAACTTCTACACCTTAAGAGATCTACAAGGAAAGGGATTCTCTCCTTTAGCATTTCGATACTTTCTACTTCAGGCTCATTATAGAACTCAAACAAACTTTACATTAGAAGCTCTTGAAGCTAGTCAGAACGCCCTCCGAAATCTTTATCATATTGCCCGAAGTTTAAAAGCAGGCTTCCTTGGTTCAATGTTCTCAAAAATTAACTCAGATGAAATGAACAAATTTATCTCAGCTGTAAACGATGACCTTGATTCTCCAAAGGCTCTTGCTACGATGTGGGATATGCTAAAAAGTGATTTGAGGCCAACTGATAAACTAAAAACATTACTTGCTATGGATAACTTCTTAGGATTAGGAATTAAAGAAGCTCTAGAATTCAAGGTTCCATCTGAAATTCAGAAACTAGTAAACCAAAGAGATCAAGCCAGAAAAGACAAGAACTACAAGGAATCAGACAGAATCAGAGATGAAATAAAGAACAAAGGATACGAAGTCCTGGACACTAAAGATGGTCCAGTTATAGAACATATTTAAAAAAGCTCCCAAATGGGAGCTTTTAACTAAATCTTACGAGATTCAGACTCAATATCCTCCAAAAATTCAAGTACATTTGGGGTCATATTGAAAAAACCTCTTAGCATATCATCATATAAATCAAGATCAGTATCACCATAGGCAATATGTTTTTTAATCATACTTTGGATCTCTTCTAAAGATTCAAATAGTCCTTTATATTTATTAAGCACAGAATCTCCAAATTGAGACTTATACAAATCAAAAACCTCTTTCTTACTGAGAGCCTTATCTGGTAAGAGCCCATTTTGATAGAGAGACTTTTCAAGCATAGGTATGAGGGTCTGACTTAATTTTTGTAAATACTCAGCAACTTCTCTTCCGTTGTTCTTTAAACTCCTATTCAAGAAAGGATAATCTTTAAATCTTCCTTTATGTTTGGAGGCAAAAAAACCAGCAAGTGGCTCATTTGGAACCTTGATACTTGAGAAATCAAATTTGCCCGTAAGAGTAGCGTGCTGTGCTGAGAATCTTATCTCATGAAGAATACTACCATTCAGATCGTGAAGACCTCTCTCTAGGTGATCTTTTTTGTAAACAAGCATTTCTATCGGAATAGACAAATCACTTAAATCTTTTTGAACAAATCTTCTAAGGTCTTTCATAAAAGCACTTGTTCTTCCTGAATATACGATAAAAATATCTATATCGCTCAAAACAGAATGTTCACCACGAGAAAAAGAGCCGAACAATGAAACAAATTCAACCTGCTCATGATGATTCAAGAATCTCCTAAGTACCCTTCTTGCGTAACTAAAATCCTCAAATTTTGGAATATTCTCAGACATAAAATCTAAGCGCGTTAGAATTCTAGGCATATTATTTTTTTAAATTTAGAATAAAATACCATACACAATAAAAAAAACAAGGTTTCCCTTGTTTTTTTTATTAAATCCCTGTCTCTTGCAATTCTTCTATTAATTTCTTTTGATCTTTACTCAACTTGTCTGGCATATCAATAAGGACTTGCACAAGAAGATCTCCAGTGTTAAACATTCCTCCTTGCACTCCCTCTCCTCGAACTCTAAGAACTGCTCCATGTTGAACCCCTTGAGGTATTTTTATTTTAGTTTTACCATCCACTGTTGGAACCTCCTTTTTACCTCCTAAAAGGGCTTCTGAGAGTTTAATGTGTAGATCTGTAACTATGTGAGGGCCGTCTTTTCTCAGATCCTTGTGTTGCTCTACACTAAATTGCAGGTACAAGTCCCCCGGTTGACCTCCCTCAATAGGTGCACCATATCCTTGAAGTTTCATCTTCTGTCCGTTTTCTATTCCTCCAGGAATTTCAATCTCCACTGTATCCTTGGCTGCTTGCGAAGACTGAGATGGGAGTTTAATTTTTTTGGTCGCCCCTTTTATGGATTCTTTGAAGGTTATCTTCATTGTAAGGATTATGTTTTGTCCTCGGCGTTGCCTCTGGAATCCACCACCGAATATATCTCCAAATATATCACCAATATCAAACTCTACGCCTTGACCATTGAAGCCACCTTGTTGTTGAAATCCTGAGAAATCAAATCCTCCAAAGCCACCCGGATGACCTCCTCCACCTCCAAAGCCCTGTGGGCCCGCCGAACCAAACCGGTCATACTGCGCCCGTTTTTGGTAGTCTGAGAGAGTCTGGTAGGCTTCGTTCGCTTCTTTGAACTTGGCTTCATCTCCATCTTTTTTATCTGGGTGATACTTGTGAGCCATCTTGCGAAATGCTTTTTTGATTTCGTCTTTTGACGCACCTTTATCTACACCAAGTGTTTTGTAGTAATCTTTTGACATTTAATTTTTTAATATCTATTCATTATAACCTATTTACAACTCTTGACTTTATTTTAAATATATAATATAAGTAAATAAAATATATCTAAACAATGAAAAAAGTAACTGTTAATCTAGCTTTTTTAAGAAGGCATGCTGTCAGCTGGAACACTAACTCTGTAAATACTGTAACCTTTTCAATCATAAAAGATGGCGTATTTCTCGAGATGAAGATATCTTTAGAAGATGACCGCCATTTGGAAATGATGGAAGATGATACTGTAGCCGAGAAACTAATCTCAGCCCTTCAAAAGGGTAAAAAGGATACTTTCTCTGATTATGTGTCTGAAGTAAGTTTCAAACCAATGACTGATTAAGAACATTTTGCTTTCCTGAAGAGCCCCATTTGGGCTCTTTTTTATTTATCTTCTTCTTTAGATTCCGCGTCTTTTTCATCTTCATTCACAACCTCAGCTTCTTGCGTAGCGTCAGCTGACCCCGCTTCTGTTTTAGCTCCTGCGTTTGCAGCTTGTGCCTCTTGAGCTTTCTTTGCTAGGTGCTCGTGAATCTTTTGCATCTCAGTAGATAGCTCCTCTGTAGCCTTCTTGATATCATCGTGTGAACTTTCTGGAAGCTCTTTCACCTTCTTTAGAGATTCCACCTTTTCTTCGATCCCCTTCTTCACATCCTCTGGAGCATCTTGTCCTGCATCCTTGATGGCTTTTTCAGCGGCGAATACAGTCATGTCAGCTGTGTTTCTGATGTCAGCTGCTTCCTTTTTCTTTTTATCATCATCAGCATGTATCTCTGCGTCCTTTTTCATCTTTTCAATATCTTCGTCTGATAGACCTGAAGAGGCCTCGATTCGAATTGATTGCTCTTTTCCTGAAGTATTGTCTTTTGCTTTTACATTTAGAATACCGTTTGCATCAACATCAAATGATACCTCAATTTGTGGCACTCCTCGTGGTGCTGGTGGAATTCCTTCTAAAACAAATCGCCCTAGAGACTTATTATCTGCCGCCATTGGTCGCTCTCCTTGAACGATGTGTATTTCTGTAGATGTCTGGTTATCAGCAGCTGTAGAGAACACTTGTGACTTTGTAGCTGGGATAGTAGTGTTTCGCTCAATAAGAGGAGTTGCAACTCCACCTAGAGTTTCAATTCCAAGTGAAAGAGGGATAACATCCAGAAGAAGAACATCTTTTACGTCTCCCTGTAGAACTCCACCCTGCACGGCTGCACCAAGTGCTACAACCTCATCTGGATTAATTGATTTGTTTGGCTCTTTTCCGAAGAGTGATTTTACCGCTTCTACAATTGCTGGCATTCGAGTCTGTCCTCCCACAAGAATAATCTCGTTAATCTCTCCGATCTTAAATGGTGAAGCTTCTACTGCTCGCTTTGTAATTTCAATAGACTTCTCAATGTATGGAACTGCAAGCTCTTCTAGCTTCGATCGAGAAAGTGTCATCACAAGGTGCTTAGGACCTGATGCGTCTGAAGTCACGAATGGAATGTTAATCTCTGTTTCTGTAGTAGTAGAAAGCTCGTGCTTTGCTTTCTCTGCTGACTCATCTAGTCGCTGTAGTGCAAGAGCATCTTTCCTCAAGTCTATTCCGTCTGAGTTCTTAAATGATTCAGCAATCCAGTTGATGATAGCTTGGTCGATATCTCGCCCTCCCATATGAGAGTCTCCATCTGTAGATTTTACCTCGATAGTATCTTCTGAAACCTCTAGTACTGAAACATCAAATGTTCCTCCTCCAAAGTCAAAGACTACTACTGTCTCGTCTTTCTTTTTATTGAATCCATAAGCTAGAGCAGCAGCCGTAGGCTCATTAATAATTCGCTTTACTTCAAGCCCAGCAATTTGCCCAGCATCTTTTGTAGCTTGCCGTTGTGCATCATCAAAGTATGCGGGCACTGTAATAACAGCCTCTGTTACAGGGTGACCGAGCTTAGCTTCTGCATCCGCCTTGATCTTTGAAAGAATCATGGCTGATACTTCTTCTGGTCGATAGTTCTTATCTGCAAGCTTTACTTCTACTCCTCCTGTAGAACCCTTCTCGATTCCGTATGACACAATATCCTTTTCCTTTGCCACGGTTGCATCATCATATCGGTGCCCCATAAGTCTTTTTACACCGTAGATTGTATTAGTAGGGTTTGTGACTGCTTGTCGCTTTGCCACAAGACCAGCAAGACGCTCTCCTGCTTTGTTGATAGCCACAACAGATGGTGTGGTTCTTGCCCCCTCTTTATTTTCTATAATTACTGGTTGCCCTCCTTCGATATGAGCGAAGGCTGAGTTTGTTGTTCCTAAGTCAATTCCAATTATTTTTCCCATAGTATTTTTATTATTTAAATAGTATTAATCTTGTAATTTATAAACTTCTACCTTTGCTGGTCGCAAAACATTTCCTTTCATCTGATATCCGCTCTGGATAACTTTTGCGATAGTGTCTTCTTTTCCAGAATCATCTGTCTCAACTTGATTTAAAGCCATATGTTTTTCAGGATCAAAATTATCCCCTTCATTAACTACAACTTTGGTCATTCCATATCCTTCGAGTGTTCCAGAAAGCTGCTTGTAAATATGTTCAATTCCGATTCTCCAATTCTGATCTACTGACTCCCAAACTTCCTTATTGCTCATTGCCATGTCGAAGTTGTCTAAGGTGGTTAGAAAATCAGATGTAATAGCTTCTTCTAGAATTTCTCTCATTCGCGTGCGACGGTTCTCTTCTTCCTTTTTATAGTTAGTGAAATCAGCTCGTTCTCTTTGCCATCCATCTAGGTTCTCTCGAACCTTCTCCTTTAAATCCTTAATCTCATCTTTTAGTTGTTTAATCTTATCCTTTGAGACACCTTCTGTATCATCAAATTCTAACTCATCAATTTCATCTAAGATTTCTGGTTCGAAATCGTCATTATCATTTTTTTGATTATTATTCTTTGGCATTTTGAATGATTATTGAACTAATAATATAAGCCTAAGCATTGTATACTAAACAAAATATTTTGACAAGTTTTTAGTGGTCGCTAAATCATTGTCAAAATTAGTATAACATGATAATATATTGTCATGTCAAGAAAAAAGTCTATTCAGGAGTATATATTAAGAGCTTTAGGTGCCCAAAAAGCGTTAAAGATTCGTGACCTGGAGAATGAGCTCTATGATGCAAAAGAAGATGCCTCAAAGGCAAAATATGCCTTAAACAGGTCCTTAAAGAGCTTAAAAGACTCTGATTTAATTGAACAGTTTGATACTGAGCAATCAAAATTCTTGAGACTTACAAAGGAAGGTAGACAGAAACTACGAAATATCAAACTTACCAACCCCAACAGTCTCGTATCTACTCACTGGGATGGTTTTTGGAGAATGATAATTGTGGATATACCCGAAGACCGTAAAAGTGAACGAGAGAGTTTCCGATATTTATTAAAAAAAGCTGGATTCGCTTGCCTGAAAAATTCAGTTTGGGTTTCCCCCTACCCTCTTGAGCATATGTTTTCTGAAATTAAAAAAGACCTGGATTTAGGGGTCGAGGTCATTATTTCAGTTTCAAGATTAGATAAAGAAACAGAGGATGGGTTATTTAAACAGTTTGGAATGGAATAAAAAAGGCCGCAAAAATGCGGTCTTTAATCTACCTGGACTCCTCTTATACTATTCATACCCAATATCATTATGTGTTGATACTGAATTCTTCTTAGGTTGACTCGCCTATTATATTTTCTTGCTGCCTCAATCAATTCAGATTTAGGAACGTACTTCAGCTTTGCTATAATCCAGATTTTGATTTTTCACTCATTTGGAAGTTTTCTTACGTCTTATCTAGATTTAAGTAAAAAACAACCCTATATTTTATGTTTAAAATAAAAAAACCGTCCTGCAAACGCAAGACGGTCTTTAATCATATGTGAAGGAATAAATATCCTTTCACCTGTTTTGTTTCCTGAGCATAACCCACCCCAACTAGCCCCTTTAGGAACTTGTATGAAAATGAATTCAAGATACCAAACTCTCCTCTAGCAAGACTTAAATTTGTCCTGCCTTCCGAATTTTTTGATAACCATGAATCAACGCCAGCATCAAAATAAATAGAAACACTCTTGTACACATCAACACCACAGAAGACTGCGATATTTTTAGGCGTACCAACAAGTGTCGCTCTCCATTTCTTACCATTGTAAGTTATTACCCCACCACCAAATTTATCATTGGTGGCCCAAGCAGAAACCTTTAACTTTTCATCGAAGACAAAGCCACCATGATATTCAAACTGAGTTGAAGACCTTATGGTACAGCTAAGACTAAAAGAGAGTGGCTTCTTTTTAGGAGAAAATGAAACAGTGGCTGTTGTACCACCTCCTGGAATTAAACTTGTCGTCCAGGTTTCAAACTGACCAGCAGCTGAAACAGGATGAGGTCTATGATTAACGGTCGAAACTGGGCCAAAATAGCCAAACTGCAACCTAAACCAAGACATATTTATCCCAGCAGAAAAGCTTCCTATTGCTAATTTAGACCCTAAATCATAGGATCCAAAAGTCTGAAGAAAGAAAGCCTTGCTAGGATTCCAATTCAAGGAAGCCCCGAAACGAATCGGGATAGCCACAGAGACATCAGACGACTCTACAGAAAAACCTGTTATGCCGACAATTCCGGCGTAGACTTTACCACTAAAGGTTGAGTCTTTTGACAGATTAACTGTGGTTTGAGCCTGAGAATAACCCAGACTCAAAATGATCATAAGCAATACTAATATATTTTTCATTTTTTCTAGTTTTTTGGTTTAACAATTCAATCGCTTGGAAAGTTAAACCGGAAACCTGAATATGAAAAGTTGGATCAGGCGGTCTTCCGACCAAAAATTTATCAAAATCTGGTGGCCAAACTATTCTCATTGAGATTAATAGCCATTCAAAAAATTGATTTATACCTAAATCCTTGAGGTCATAAATGACCCCAATATCAATATCACATGAACATGAACCAACATCTATCTTGCATTCCACTTTCATGGGTTCATTACCTGAACAAGTAGCACTTGCTAACCTGGGAGACACGCTCGAGATTGTCATCACAATTATTGTGGCGACAAAAGCAGAGAGTGCTCCTCGATGAACAATGTTTCCAGAATAAGCAGATACAACATCTCTAATCTCAGAGAGACTAGCTCTCCTTCGAACAAGATCTGAAACCAAAGCTTTTTCATCATCAGAAAGTAAAGTGAGAAACTTTTTCTTTCTTCTACGAAGCTCAGCTTCAGTGTAAACCCTGTAACCCTCCTGCTTCATCTCTGCAATAATTCTCCATCCAAAATATACTGGATAAAGAATAGTCGCAAGAATTAGACTCAATGGACTACTCAAAGTGAGCTTGTAAGCTTCTTCTGAGTACTTTTCCTTTTTTGACAACTTGATCAGATTTACAAGAAACCAAAGTAGCGCCAAGGGTAAGGCATACAAATAGTGTAGCCAAAACCAAAGCCCTATTGAATTCCAAGGAATAGGTTTAATGACTCTATTGGGGTCAGCATCTGGATATCTCTCAAGATTCATCTGCTTCGCCTTCTCAATATCATCACTAGAAAATTTACCAGCTCGGAGATCTTCATTCATCATCAACTGAAGATCAGTGACGCTAGAATAAAAGTCCACGAATCGCCCCACGCTATCATTAAAACAGTATGTCTTATCAAGCTGATCAAAGTAATCATAAGGACTGTAATAACCTTTTGCTTCTCGTAGAGAGTCTGCTTCGAATCTCATTTTATTATGGAAATCCATTGCTAGCTTTTGTATAGCTCTGAGATCTTCTTGATTATTTACACTACTTGATATGTCATCAAATGCATTGATTTTTTCCTGTTCAACACTTAGTACGCTGTATACATATTGCGGTATACCTGTGCTAAAAACAAAACTGACAAAGAGCACAACCTTCCAAAGCCATGCCCAATTGCCAACAAAATAGGCAATCTTTTCTTTAAACATGACTTTAGGTTAAGTTAATATTTAATACTTATTATACATAAATATGTCAATATGTCAATATATCAATATATATTAAAGTATTTTTTTACTCTTAACATGCTATTATTACGAAATATGGAACGAAATATTATGTTTGTATTATTTATAGTTGCTTTCCTTGGGTTACTCTGGATTGGAGCACATGTTGGGATCGTATTTTTGAAAAGCTCTGGAATCTTAGGGAAAATTGGCTCAAGTATTGCATATGTAATAGCGCTTATTATGCCACTTCTTATGGCAGGAAGCATGCTTGTGGGTAATGGTGAATGGAATTCGATAAACTCTATCGTCTATACTTTTTCAAGCACATGGATAGTTATACTTTCTGGATTTTTCTTTAGTACAGTACTTATATGGTTTATCTCAGCTGTTCTCCAAAAATTGGGCATCTCCTTCCCTGCTGCATACTCGGGATATATTGTTTTAATTCTAACTGTAACCTTTGCGGGATATGGAATCACTAATGCATCAAATATTAAAATAAAAAATACGAAGCTGTCTGAAGGAAAACTTCCCTCAGAACTTTCTAATAAAAGAATAGCCCTTATTTCAGATTTACACATAGGATTAGTAAGAAAGAAGTATTTTGTAGCTAAAGTTACAAGAAAAATTATGAAAGAGAAACCTGATATGATATTGATTGCTGGAGATTTGATAGATGGTCCGAAATTCCCTTATCAAGAGTTTCTTTCACCCTTATCAGAGCTCTCTGCTCCGCTCGGTGTATATTTCACTCCAGGAAATCATGAAGGATACAATACAGAGAACGAACTTTTCTACGCTGCCATACCAAAAAATATCACAGTTGTTATAGATGAAGTTGTATCAATACCCGGAACATCTCAAACTCTTGTTGGTTTTGACTATCTATTACCTGAAGATGAAGTCATGTTCAAAGATAGAATTGATGTTGTAACAAAAGGCAGCAAGCCTTCTATAGCTATACTCCATGACCCTAAGAATCGTGGATCACTTGGAAAAGCTGGAATACCCCTAACTGTGTCTGGTCACACTCACGGAGGGCAATTCTTCCCAGGAACACTCATGGTTAAACTACTATATAAAGAGAAAATATCTGGACTCGTTGAACATATAACTGGCGACTATTATACAACCACAGGTGTTGGTACAGCTGTTTCCCCTGCTAGAGTTGGAACAGATGCTGAGATAGTGATTCTTGAGTCATAGACCCACTAAGTGATTTTGTGATAAGATCTAATATATGGAAAAAAAATATTACAATGAAGAGCACGATAAGATCGGTAAGGAATTTTTAGCAGCAGTACAACAACAAAATATTTCATACCTGGAGAAAAGGATTGAATTTTTAGCTCAAGAGGGCAACAAGAAAGAAGTTGTAGACATCCTGGAGCAGTTAATGGAGTTAACAAAAAAGAAAGAGGAAAAACGTCAGGCATTTAATGATAGCCCTAGACTCGGAGAAGCTGTGATTGAAGAAGAGCGTGCAAAAATAAATATGCTCGGTAAAGAACTTTCTGATAAATATCCAGAAGAGTACAAAAGGATAGCCTATGCTGACCAAGTCGCAAAAGAATCTATAATAATCAATAGCAACCTAAACTAAAAACAGCCGCAAGGCTGTTTTTAGTTTATTCTTTAATTGTTCTAATTCTCAACTTCTACTGAAGTCTCGTTCATAGTTTTCAAAGAAATGCTTATTTTTTCTAGAAGATTTGCATAGTAATCAAAACTTGCAGACAGATCTTTCTGAATTGCAGATATTGATTCTTCTATACTACTTTTTGTTGCTTTAGCTGATATTTCTTTTTTAATCAAGAACTTGTACCAAGGTGATTTAACTTCTACTTTCTCTTCTCCATCCTCTTGATGATTTACAGAAATTTCTTGGTTATACTTAACAGGAATAAATCCAAGGAAATTTCCTCTGGCCTTGTATTCCAACCTTACTTTATCCTGATCAAAAGAAACATTCTCAACATTTTCATCCTTGATTAAGATTCCTTTGGCAAAATTATTTAGCTCCTGTTCTGATTTTACCTCTGCATGAGCCTTTATCTCAGATAGAAAATCTTCTTTTTCATTTTCTGCCCATCCTCGAACCTCTTTAGCTCTAACCATAAATTTTTCTTTTCTATCATCCTCTGATTCATCGTCATTGTCTTTGTCTTTGTAGCTATCGTTGTCATCATTGTCTTCCATCATGTAGTCGTCATTGTCTTTCATACCTTTGTAGCTATCATCATCATCCATCATGTCATCGTCATCTTCCATCATGTCGTCGTCATCATCATCCACGTCAGAATGACTTGTTACCTCATAAAGAGTAGGTGTAGCATCCAAACTAACATCTGCAGAGGCTTCTGCATCAGCTGTTATTGTAGCCTCTACCTGAGACATTGGAATAAACATAATAAGTGCAAGAGTTAATAAAGATAAATATTTCATAATTTTATATAGTTTTATTTTATAATACGGTTTTAAGATATCCGTTAACCTAATTATAGCATTTATACCTATATAAGTATTTATAAGTTATTAAATACAAAAACTCAGAATTACTGAGTTTTTGTATCCTTTTATTTATATTATTCAGCTGCATCTGCTTCTGCTTTTGTCTCCTGAAGGGTTCCTTCTGGGTGCTCAGCTGGAGAGTAAATAGTGTAGAGCTTTAGCTCATCATCTCCAACGTTAATCACATTGTGATCACATCCTGAAGGCACCACAACCGCAAAACCATCTTCCCCAATTATCTCATTCCCATCTAAAACAAATTTTGCCTTTCCCTCCTCTATTCGTAGGAACTGATCGTGACCTTCGTGAATCTCAGCCCCTATTTCTTCTCCAGGCTGCAGTGTCATAAGAACCAGTTGGCTATAAGGCCCAGTATAAATAACTTTTCTATAAGATGTATTTTCTTCTGTTAATTTTTCTATATTATCTGCAAAATATTTCATAGTATTGTTTTAAGTTACTTATAAGAATCACATTTTAACATGTAAAAAATCATGACAGTACAACAATAATTACAGACATTACAAACATTGCAATTGCAGGAAGAGATTTTTTCAGTGGATCACGAACCTTTATATGCATAGAGATAGCCCCTGCCATAAGAATAGCGAGACCTAGAGCGGAAAAACTGGTAATGCCTGGAATCCATATACCAGCAAGCATGATAGTAGCAAGAGAAATCTTTAGGAAACCAATTACGTAGAATGCGTATGTGGGTAGACCATAAACCTTAAACTCTTCTTTAATATTTTGCGAATTTTTTCCACGATAAGAGGTCATCTTGTTTGGTCTAATAAGCCAAACATTATAGATTCCTAGCGCAACGACTACCTGTAAAATTGTAAGTACTACTTCCATGATTATTCTGAGTTATTTTATAATGAACTTATTGTATCATTTTTTAGTAACGTCACTTATCAAAATTTCATCATCCTCCACGCTATAAGAGAAATCAGCCATGCCTTGTATATGACCATCTTCATAAGCAAATGAACCTGATTTTGATTCAGGATTTATTAGGATGCCATATGCATACCATTGACCGCCTAGGACCGGGTCTTCTGGAGCTAGTGTTCTAACGTTGTTTCTTATATAGTCAGCTACATCTAATCTGTCACTCAAATCTTGGCAAGGAATATTGCTCAATGGTTGCCAGTATGAGATGTTTTCTGGATCTGTATACACATATCGCCCCTGGTCATCTGGAGTCATTTCTCCATATCCCACCTCAGCAGCATCTTCTCCAAATCTTATCTTCAACTGTTCTGTCGCAAGCATCCCTTCGGCAAAGGCCTGCCACCACAGATCTGCTTTTTGTGTCATAGAGCTTGGGTCAATTGAACTCAAGTTTCCAGAAAATTCTCCAATCTTACTATCGGTCTGAGCTGGAATGTTTTGGAATTCTCCTGTTACAAAATCTCCATCAAAATTCACTCTAAGCCACGCAATATCTATCATCGCCGGATCCTGACCAACTTCTGTGTAATAACAAATCTCATTTCCCTTACTTGGAAAATGAATATCACTATCACTAAAATTGAATTTAATTACTCCTGCAATAGCCACCAAAGCAACTAGAGAAACTATAGATATGAGTACTTTTTTCATAAGTACACTTTAACATTATTGGTGCTCAATAGATATCTCATTTTTTTTAATAAAAAACCCGACACTCTGTCGGGTTTCTAGATATTCATCTATGGGTGATTTATTCAAATGTGAAAGCCATGACTGTGCCGTGATCTATCACTAGAACAGTTTCTTTGTCTGTTGATCTGAGTAACTCAGCTACTTTTTCATCAAAAATTTGAACATACGAAACAATTGACTCCTTCGCAGTCAAGCCTCTAGAAAAAGGAGTTTCTCCATATCACGAAATTTTTGCCAATCAACATCAGGGGTAAGCACATCTGCAAGAGGCCCTCCTAATTCCTCATCAACATTTATAAGGACAATTATTGTATCTTTTGGATCTTTCCCGAGCTCCTTCATTCTTTTTCTGAAGTGCTGAACTCTCGTAATTTGACCCTGCATAGTTTTGAAGCAATTGGCCTTATTTATTGCATCAATAAGCTCTACCGCCACTGGATCAATAAGAACAAGCTCTCCATCAATTTCTTTGACATAAGCTATCGAATACTCATTAACTTTGTTCATCTATATCTATACGTTAGTTCAAATTTACAATAATGTATTTATTGAATGCTGTCAAGATTCGAGTTTAAATAACGAAAGTAGTTCTCTATAATTATTTTTTTACATATTTATATAAAAGACTCTTATATACCTTTTAAATTCAATTTTTTTGTGGATAACTTTTGGGGTCTTGTTAATTTATAAAGGTTATTTGTTTTTTGTAAAAATTTTTTGATTTAGATGTTTTGGTAAAATAGGGTAAGTGAGAATCATTCTAAAACTCACATAAGTAAAGGTCGATGGATGAATAATTATTTACATTTATAATAGTATTATTATATGGAAGCATTATTAATATCAACACTCGGCTCAATTATTGGTAACAAGTTATCAAATTTTTGGCAAAAAACTGGAACGTTGAACGAAGATGAAGTAAGAGACTTTCTTACAAAAGAAAGTGTTTCTAAATCAATTCAAAATGACCTTATTGAAAAGATAAAATTCTCTAAGTCTTTCATTTCATACAAAAGTAAAACAGGGGGATCTGTACATATAGATGGAGAATACTCTAGTATTACTAATGGAACAGGAATTCACATAGGAAAGGGTGCCGGAATAAGAATTTCAGGGAATGCAGAAATTCGACAAGGAAATTAAAAAGCAAGGCGGGGGCCCTACTTAATAAATATAGAGTCAGATACAAGCATGTCTGACTCTATTTATTTTCTCATCTTTTTCATTTTAATAAAACAAACTTGTGGAAATCTTTATTTATCCAAAAACAATCTTGCAAGTTGAATCTCATAATAAGAAGTATTTTTTGTCTTATTTTTTACTGGAGACAGATGAGTCTCCCCTGTTTCATCATAAACTTCTTGGAAAGCTTTTAGTGCCTCAAAAAACTTTTTACTTCTAGGTTTTAAATACATAATATCTTCAACTACAATAGATCCATCATCTAGAAGTTTCTCTATATGAGTAAGTACAGTTTCTTTTGTAAGTTCGCGTTCTTTGGCGATGTCATCTAGCTTCTTACCCTCATCTATCAAAGAACGAGTTTTGTGATGAGATGGAATCTTCTCCTCTAAAGCCTCTTCTGCTCTCCAGTCTATTTTATCAAGTGAGCCTGCACAGTTTTCTATAAAGGTCTTCATAGAATCTTCTAGTTCTTTTTCCGTCCTCTTTCCCAAGTATTCTTTAATCTTCATTGATCTTGATCGAAGCTTTTTGTCTTCTTCTAAAACAAGAGGATGAATCATAAGTGCGTCTGGATTGAAACCTAGAAGCTTGATCCCCTGCAAAGTTCGCACACGAGAAAGAGCAACATAACCCTGGCCATACTCAAAAGCCTTTCCTAGATCTATCTCAGCAGCATCTAAGGACATTCCCTGACTCTTGTGGACAGTTATCGCCCAAGCCAGACGAAGAGGCACTTGAGTAACCTCAGCGAGAGTTTTTTCTCCGTCTTGGATTGCCCAAGTTGTGGGCTCCATAATAATGTCTCTTCCATCATTCATAGTGACTATTGGATATCCAAATTTCTCATCAAAACCTGTCACCTCCCCCAAGGATCCGTTTACATAACCTTTTTCAAAATTGTTTTTAGTGCACATTACTCTGGCGCCTTTTTTAAGAGCTAGAGTTTGAGGAGAAAGACAAGAGTCAACCAGTTTCTGAGCATGAGTTGCTGGCCCTTTTGTGTCCATGGTATAGACCTCTACCTTAGAATCTAGTTTTGCCAACTCCTGACTGTTTATATTATCTACATCAATATTGTGAGTATAGAGCTTTGTAGAAACTACAACATCTTCAAAATCAATATCCATTCTTTCTCGAAGCATTTCTGAGTTTTCATGACCATCACCCTGGCGGATCATCGATAGGAGTGACAGTAGCTCTTCATCTTCCTGTCTGTGTTGTTCTCCGATATAGCAAATAAGTGGAGAGAGCTCTTTCCATGCATCAGATAGAAAAGCGAACTCTGCAGACTTATCCCGTGACACCGGTGGAAGCTGGAAGAAATCGCCAACAAACACTATCTGTAAGCCACCAAATGGCCTCGAGTCCTTA
>Ga0100379_10000934_pt1 | contig 30429 bp, 23 predicted proteins | sample CryGeymeta201503_FD_80418 | JGI IMG/M metagenome (GOLD analysis project Ga0100379, IMG submission 80418) | Groundwater microbial communities from Crystal Geyser aquifers in Utah, USA - Crystal Geyser metaG 2015-03 | ecosystem: Environmental > Aquatic > Deep subsurface > Groundwater | place...
AATTCAAATTTTTAATTAAAATTATTGTACTAATCCTACGCAGAACTCAGATTAAATGAATAAAAGCAATCTTCATTTTCACGATTATATTTTTAGATTGTGATTACAGATCTTGTCTAAATTGTACAAAATTCAGATTAGCCATTAAGCAAACGATTTGCAAACAATACTTTAAAGTTCAATTATTAAACTCTTCATAAATAATTTGGGAGATTGTCTAAATTTTTTCAGATAAATTGGTATTTTTGGCTTACTTATTTTCTAATGTATCTCTTAGAGTTCGATAAATACATTATTGGGTTACATTCAGGTACAATTGAATATTAACCGAAATTTTTTCATGAGGTATATAAGGGACAAGCGTATTAAATGAATAGTAGTTTAATCAAAACCGTTTTTAAAAAATATTTTTGAATTAAGCACTCAAATTAAACTTGTTGTCTTTCTCTGAAATCGGATACAAAACTCAAACTATAATTATGATGCTCTTGGATTGCCTAATTCGCAAAAGACATTCCAAATATAATTTATTAAGTATATGAAAATATTTTACTTAAGTCTATTTTTTATTGTATTTCCACAATTCATTTTCGCTCAAACTTTTTTCATAAACGAACGCGGTTGCGTTGTCTGCCAAGATGCTCAACCTGGAGATACAGGTGTGATTGATGGCGTTACATATACGGCGGTTGATCGGGCAATGCTCGATGAAAAAATCATTAATGGAGAAGATTTAACGAAGGTTTGTGTTAGTTTGGTTACAGATATGAGTGGCTTGTTTAAAGGAAACACTTCGTTTAAACAAGCCATAATTAATTGGGACGTCAGTAACGTGGCTAACATGAGTGAGATGTTTAGAACAAATGAATCATTCAATCAGCCTATTGGCAATTGGGATGTGAGCAAGGTGAGCAATATGAGCGGAATGTTTGCAGGTGCAATCACTTTTAAACAAGATTTGGGAAACTGGGATGTTAGTAAGGTTACAGATATGAGTCAGATGTTTCAAAGTACTTGGGAATTTAATCAATCAATTGAGAATTGGGATGTAAGTAATGTAACGACAATGAAAATGATGTTTTATGGTACAAATTTATTTAATCAGCCTTTAGGGAATTGGGATGTGAGCAAGGTAACTAATATGAGTTTTATGTTTGGTGAAACATATTCATTTAATCAGCCCATTGAGAATTGGGATGTAAGTAATGTGACAGATATGAGTCAGATGTTTTATGTTGCGAGTTCTTTTAATCAACCCATTGGGAATTGGGATGTTAGCGGAGTTAGGAATCTTCAATCGATGTTTTCAGAAGCTAGTTCTTTTAATCAAGATTTAAGTACCTGGTGTGTATCAGGAATTCAAACTGAGCCGTCAATGTTTTCTTCTAATTCTCCTTTACTTGCTGAGTATAAACCTAAATGGGGAATTACTTGTACTAATAATCAAATTGCGATTGAATCTTCACGAATAATACCATTTGATAATCCGGATTTTTACTGGAAAACCAATGAATTGGCAAGTCATTATCAAGTTCGATTGTATCACAAAAATGACACCGTCCCTTTTTTAGATACAACTATAACTCAAAATGAGCTGAACTTAATGTTTCTGTTAGATGAGAATCAAACCTATCAATTTACCATTCGTGGTATTGAAGCGGAACCCTTAGTTAGTGGGAAATGGATAAAACCAATTGAGTTTAATCGAATTAATAAATCAATACAACCATTTTTACTGAATGAGAGAGGTTGTGTAACCTGTGAAGGGGCTTTGGCCGGTGATGGTTATGTAATTGATAAAGAGCTTTATATTGCTGTTGATAAAGAAATGCTCTTAGAAAAAATTGAATCAGATTATGATTTAACAAAACTTTGTGTGAGTTTGGTTACAGATATGAGTGGATTGTTCAAAGAGCAAATTTCATTTAATCAACCCATTAGTAATTGGGATGTCAGTAAGGTTACGGATATGAGTGAGATGTTTCACCTGTCGCAAGAATTTAATCAGTCAATTGAGAATTGGGATGTAAGTAGTGTAACAAACATGAGAGATATGTTTAATGGTGCTTTTTCATTTAATGAATCACTTGAAAAATGGGATGTTAGCAATGTGACCAATATGACTGGATTGTTTAAAGGGTACACTTCATTTAATCAACCCATTAGTAATTGGGATGTCAGTAAGGTTACAGATATGAGCGAGATGTTTTACCTGTCGCAAAAATTTAATCAGTCAATCGAGAATTGGGATGTCAATAGTGTAACCAATATGAGCAATATGTTTAATGGTGCCGTTTCTTTCAATCAAACACTTGAAAAATGGGATGTTAGTAATGTTACTAATATGAGTTTTATGTTTAGTAACCTTTGCCCATTCAATCAAGCTATAGAAAATTGGAATGTAAGTAATGTTACAAATTTGAGTGGAATGTTTTATTACAATTCAAATTTTAATAATTCTATTGATACCTGGAATGTGAGTAACGTGACTGATATCAGTAATATGTTTAATGGTTCCTATTCTTTCAATCAATCATTGGAAAACTGGGATGTGAATAACGCGATTAATATGGAAATGATGTTTTCTTGGGCAGAATCTTTCAATCAGCCTTTGGGAAATTGGGATGTTAGTAAGGTTGCAAATATGAATCAAATGTTTAATGGTGCTAGTTCCTTCAATCAAGATATTAGTAAATGGTGCGTATCTGAAATCACCTTCTCACCTGAAGATTTTGCAGTAGATTCACCATTACAACAAAACTACCTACCCAAATGGGGAACTTGCCCAGAAAACCCCATAAGCATCGAATCCATTCAATTTTCTAACTCTACGAATTCCTCTATTTCATGGAAAGCCAATGATTTAGCAAGTCATTATCAAGTTCGTTTGCATAGAAAAGATGAAACAAGTCCATTTTTAGATTCAACAGTTACTGAGTCAATTCTAACACTTCAAACACCACTTGAACAAAAAGAATTCTATCAATTTTCAATTCGTGGGATTCAGGAAGAACCGTTCTTACGTGGAAGATGGGTCGGCCCAATTGAGTTTCAAGGAGACAGCACAACGGTTTCTAACGAAGAAGAATTTATTCTTCCAACAGAATTCCAACTTGCGCAAAACTTTCCGAATCCATTTAATCCAAGTACTCAAATTCGATATAGTTTGCCCAAATCCAGTTTAGTTAAGATTGAAGTTTTCTCTTCTCTTGGACAAAGAATTGCGGTTTTGGTGAATGAACAAAAACCAGCAGGTGAACATACATTTCAATTCAATGCCCAAAATTTGGCGAGCGGCGTGTATTTGTATCGCATTATTACTCCGGAATTTTCGCAAACTAGATTAATGAATTTGGTGAAATAGAGGTTTTATTATTTCATTTTTGAGCTTACTCTGAAAAGTAGTTTTCAGTAAAATAATCGGCGATTTTACACAATTTGAGTGGGTTAAAACCGATAAATTAAATTTTTGGAGTAGACTCATTTTTTTCTTTTCAGATCTTTATGTCACACATAAAGTGAGAAACAATTCTGAATATTACGAATTGATGCATCACTAGTCAGAGATACTGTCCCGAACGCTTTCGGGTCAGCATGACTTGGGATTTGTATTTAATCGTTTCCTCGAATTAATCCAATTGAAGATTTCCTTTTCTTCAAAGCACCATTTAGTTTCAATTCCTGTATTTTTGGGTCATGAAAAAATTGTTGCATCTAGATCTTGGACATCAGGAATACATTCCTACTTGGGATTTTCAATTAGCTGTTCAGGCAAAAATAATTCAGGAAAAACGTGCTGAACAAAAAGAAAATCGTCTCGAAGATGTCTTATTGTTTGTGGAACATCCTCACGTTTATACTTTGGGGAAAAGTGGCGATGCTGGCAATTTATTAGCTTCCGAAGATTTCCTGAAAGCCGTTAATGCAACCTACGTTCCTATCGATCGCGGCGGCGATATTACCTATCACGGACCCGGGCAATTGGTCGGTTATCCCATTTTAGATTTACACAGACATTTTACCGATTTGCATAAATATCTTCGTTTTTTAGAAGAAGTCATGATTTCAGTTTGTGCTGATTATGGTTTTGAAGCGGGTAGAAAAGAGAAATTAACGGGTGTTTGGGTTGGTGAAGAAAAAATTTGTGCATTAGGCGTTAAGGCTTCGCGTTGGGTAACCATTCACGGTTTTGCTTTAAACATGAATACGAATTTGGATTATTTCAACTACATCGTTCCCTGCGGAATTACTGACAAAGGCGTAACAAGTTTGCAAAAAATACTCGGTCGCCCAGTTGATGAACAAGAGGTTCAAGAACGAGTTCTCGCTCATTTTTCTCGTTTATTTGAAGTTGAGATTGAGGCTATTAGTAAATCAGAATTGGAAAAGAGAATTTTATAGTTGGGCCGTCAGTTAGTTTTCATTATAACCAAAATGTCTGCTTTGTAAAACTTCTTTCCACCAACTCTCTCTATCAATTATAATCTGGTCTTCAACTTTGGATTTGTAAATATCAAGGATTGAGTATTTAAAATTCTGTTTTATGTGTTCAAAAGTGAGTCGTTTAAGTCCAATGTTTCCACCATGTCCAGTTTTTAGATAGCCTCTCCAACGTCCTAATATCATATTTTCACCGTATGCCGAACCAACATACATTTTACCATTTGACATGTCTGTCAACAAATAAACACCTTTTTGATTTTGAAGTGCTGTTTTCCAATTGTCTTTTTCTAAAACTCTTTGCATTTCGTCCCAAGTGATATTTACTTTTTCATAGCCTGGAAATATGTCATTGTCAAAAGTATCAGGCAATATTTGTGAAACATAACAGTCGTCTAAAACGGACTCAGCGTTACGTATCATAGTCTGTGCTCTATTCTTATATTTTACAATTAAGCGTCCAACATATTTTTGGTATTGGGGCAAATCTTGGTACTCATATCCAACTCCGTTGAGTATATTCAAGTCCTTAGTTACTTGTCCAATATGAAATAATAGCCATAAATCTTCAGTCGGTTTAATTTTCACAAGCCCTACAGAGATTTGCCCTTCTTTGTATGATTTGTTTTTGTTATAGTTCCAATATTGTCCCTCAAGCATAGTAGATACATCGCCATTCTTAAATAACTCGATTGGATTCCAATTCTGAGCAATCATCAAATTGAAACGAATCTTAACATTTTTTAGATTTTCTAGCCGTAATATGTCATTTAATCTAATGATTTCCATTTTATAGCATTCTTTCTTTTTGTCCCTTCAGAACATTGGCTTTTAAACTCAAATCCACTTATCAAAATTAAAAAGAACTTTTTAATCCTCAGCTCAACTCAACAACTCTTTTCCTTTTTCATAAACCTCTTTTTTCGCATCTTCTAAACTTCCATAATACCAGCCACCTGATGCGCGAACATGTCCGCCACCATTAAAGTTATTCGCCCAAACATTGCAGTCTAAATCTCTTTTTGATCGTAAACTCAGTTTTATTCCCTTATCTAATTCTGCAAAAAGTATGGCCGCAGTTACACCTTTTAAGCTTAAAGCGTAAGCTACAAATCCTTCTGTATCAGCGTAGCTTGTCCCCGTTTCTTCCATGAATTCCTTTTTAATTTGAATAATCCCAATTCTCCCATCACCTGGTGCTTCAAGTGTAGTAAGAGCTTTTCCTAACAACTGAACTTGATTCAAATTTTTATTATCGTAAATTTTTTCGTGCACTTCTGGAGGAGAAAACTTCCCACGACGTAGAATTTCAGAAACGACAGTATGTACATCAGCATGCACTGAATCAAAACGAAACGAACCGGTGTCGGTTACAATTCCAGTATAAAGTGCCATTGCTGCATCTTTTTCTAGTAAATCCATATTGGTATTTAAAAACAATTGAAAGACCAATTCAGCAGTAGAACAAGCTTTAACAGAGTGCAACATTGACTTAAAATCTCCATCAGGATTCGGATGATGATCGATTAAAAATTTTGGTTTTTCACTTTTGAAAATATACTCTCCAAATTCACCAAAACGTGATGCAGAATTTCCATCAAGAAATAAAAAGGCATCACAAGTGTCTACCAATTCTTTTGTCGGTTTTTGAATTGGAAAAAAGCGCATTAACCAATTTATGTTTTCAGGAACGGCGTCATCATTAAAAGCTAGAACGTTTTTGCTAAACTTACTTAACCAAATACTTGCGGCAACCTGTGAACCAATAGCGTCACCATCAGGGCGAATATGAGAAAAAACTCCAATTTTTTTGTACTCAAGTAGGGATTCAATAAACGATAAAGACATGATTTTTATAAACTCTTATTTCTTTTTTAAGTTTTGAATATTAAATCAGATTCAATAAAAAATCGGATTTCTAAACTTCATTTTTTTCCAAAAAGAGGTTTTTCAAAACTCGTTAATCTTCTACAAAATTACACATTCTATGTAGCTGTATGGAATAAATTTTTGAGGGTTTTCCCAAACACAGGTCAAAAGAATAATTTCTTTTAACTTGTGTTCGGGATAAGAAATTAACGATAAAAAAAGATCAAAATAAATTTCGTCATTCTGGGCTTGACCCAGAATCTCTGTCTAATTTGGACTTAAGTTCGAGATTACGCTTTTACGCCCAATGACGTTCTCCATTGTTTATTCTTGGTTTTGACTAAAATTAAAGTATTAATTCTTAACCCGAACTCAAGTTATTAACAACATGTTTACTCTAAACTCAGTCTTTATACAAACCAAAAAGATTTAATTTCCTCTTATTTTTTTATTCTCCTCTACTGATTTCAACCATTTTCCCGATGTCGGCTAAATGGTCTGTAATATTTTGCCCCGAAATTTCAAAAACTGCTTTGCATATTGCATATTACATTTTGATTAGAATCCCTTTACAAAAAATTTGAACTAATATCCTTAATGAAATTTCCTTAAGCCCTAAAAATCAATCGCTTGCAAAGGCAAGTGAACTGTAAACTCCGACCCTTCTTGTGGAGTGCTATCAACAGTTATTGATCCTTTAAATAATGAAATGAAATAATTACTTGTAAATAAGCCTAAACCTGTAGCCGATTCCCCATTTGTCCCAAACTGATTCAATTTGTGAAACGGCTCAAATATAGCTTCTTGTTTCTCTTTTGCGATTCCAATACCGTTATCTTTTACAATAACATGAGCCATTCTTTTTTCTTTTGAAAGACTAATTTCGATTATACCTCCGGTTGGAGTGTATTTAATCGCATTTTGAATAAGATTAAATAAAACACGTTTAATTTTCGGAATATCAACTTCTACATACAAAGGAAAATCGCAACGCTTAAATAGTAATTGATGCTTTTTTGTTAATGCAGGTCCTTGCATAACATCACAAACTTCTTGTGCAATCCAATTCAAGTCGACTTTTATGAAGTTTAATTCTATGCGTTGTAATTCAAGAAGAGCAATTTCATTTAATTGATCTACCAAATCAGCTACGTTAGAAACGCCAGATTTTATTCGCTTGTGTAAGTCAGCTAAAAATTCTGTTTTTTGCTGTTGCTTAATGCCTTGATCAAGCATATCCAAATAGCCAATAACGGCAGTAAGTGGACTACGAATATCGTGTGTAGTTAAACTTAAAATGTTGTTTTTGAAGTTTATAGCCTGCTCTAATTGTTTTTGCTTGCGACTAATCGACTCATTTTGATATTTTAATTTTGCGGTTTGATTCGCTAACTCTAGCTCCTTAGCCATAAGTTGTGCGTAAACTTTCGCAATTTCAAAAAAGTCTGATTGAACTCCAGAAAGAGCTAAAAATCCAACTATAAATCCCTGAATTTTTATCGGCGTAAAGGTATAGTGTCTAATTCGTACTAACTCACCGCAAAATAACTTTTCTTCTTCTTCTTCTGTGAAATGAATTTCAAACGGGAAGTCTCCCAAAATAGCCAAAGGTACATCTTCATCAACACTTAAAAATACAGCGCCACCTGATGCTTTTGAACACTTCAGTAGCTGACTTAACTGTCCTTCAAGTGCAATTAAAGGTTCCGCATCCCTTACCTGAACTGTATGAGCTGCCGACAGTCGGTCAGGATGATTTCTGTACATAAATAAGGTTGAAATTTCTGCTGTTATCACAAAAAAGGTATTCCCTTCGTTTGTTATAACCTACAAAATCCTAACCTGAACTGCCAAAATATTTCGCAGTTTTGTGAATTATTTTGCCTTTTTTGGCATTTTTTTCCGCTCAGTAAAATTAAATACCCGGTATTCTTAGAATACTTTTAGAAAACCATTCTTATTGGAGTTTTCAACACCCACTAGTCTCTTAATTATATAAGGAAATTTTAATCATTTGAAGGTTCTCGAAATGCTTGAAATCGCTCTATTTCTTGCAATCTTCTTTCAGTTTCTTCACTTTTTGACCTCTCTTCGACCAATTGAATACAATCTAAAGCTAATTTCAATTCATTTCTTTTTTGTAGAAAAACCAACCATTTTAGAATTTCTGTATCTGAAACTCTTTCAATAACTTGCTGAATTTTTTCTATTTCTGAATAGGCTTCTTTCTGTTGAATGGCTACCATTGCAACTTCAATCAAATCGCTTGAAAAGTGTTCAAAAGACTCTGGAAATTCTCTTGAATACCACAGTTTACAAAACGTGTTATGGCTTATTGAATCGGATCGCAAACTTGATGTTTTGAACAATGAATCGTTTTGCATTTTAAGTGATTTCAGTTCCGCATCTTTACCTGCTAAAAGCAATGCATCGGACCACAAAAATGTACCTATTTCCTTTTCATTTTGATGTAAAAGAGCCGAATCAGGCAGTTGCTCGTTTAAATAGAACAGAAAAATTTGCCGTTTATAAAACGAATTCCATAAAGTATCTTGAATCTCATTTCCACTAAAAAGTGCCTTTCGAAATGAACTTGAATCTTCTTCTGCTTTTAGAAAAAGAAGTTGATCCCAAAGTGCATAACCAGGATTTATAAATCGCGGACATTCTTGATTAAATAAGGATGGCTGTGCAAATCGTTTCCTTGCTGTTTTCTTCAATTCAGAATCAATCGGAAGTGTTCTCAAATAAGTTTGCCAATTACTAATCAGTTCTTCTTCTGATTTATTAAACGCTTCTTGAAATGAACCTTCTGCATACCATTCTTTTACGGCATCAACCGACTCATTTTGTATCAAATACTGAATAAACGAACCAGATTTATAATAGGCATTTGCTGATGATTGTAGATAAAATCCCGTTAAACTGAAGATCGATTTCATTTCATCAACAGGGGGTATTCCGCCAGCTGCAACAAATTCATCGAGAGTATATTTTTCTGAAACTCGTGGATTTAATGCGGTTGCTAAACCTTCTGTTATTCCTAGATTTAGCGAAGCTCCGATTGGCGAATTAGCAAACGATTTTGAAATTAGATGAACGAGTTCGTGCCGAAAAACATCATCCCAACTTTCCATATCGATATGTACTTGATAACCACTTGACCAAACTGGGGTAAATTGAGTGTATTTCGCTCCAATTAATTGTTTCTTTTGCCACGGATGTTTGTACAAATAAATAGAAACCGGCTCTTTGATATCTGTTTTTAGCCAAGATTGCAATTCTTCAAAATGAAACGTTGCGGTTTCTAAATAATAGTTAAGTAACACAGAATCTTTCTCTGATGAATCAACATACAAATGAATATTTTTGTTTGATAAATGAGTCGATAAAATCTGCTGTAAATCTCTCTGTGTCCGAAGAATCCCAAGCTGACGAAAATTTAAAAACAGTAAACTAATTGCTGCAAAAAGAATGGCTATTCTAACGATTTCCTGTTTTTTTCTTGCAATTTCCCAAAGCATAACCGCCCAAAGAACTACATAAAACCGATGAATCAGGATTTGAAATGGAAAGGTAACCTGTTCATCGTAAATCGGTCCTGGCCAATATCCCCAAATTGTATTATATAAAAAAACAGCCGGATTTAATTTGAGTTCAAGTATTGGAATCCCAATAGCAATGAACAAAAATATCACTACTGATGTAATTCGAACTCCAATTCCTGCTTCTTCTTTGTTCTTAGAATCAGAAAAGTTTTGAACAATAGTTCGAATTGAATTCGATAAAAGCAAACTTGGAATTGGAATTACTAACCAAAAAAGAAATCCATCTACAGAAAAACAACCTCGAATTCCATCGGAAATAAGAAGTGGAATCAGACTCAAATAAACAATAAATAAATCCGAAAAAATGAATCTTCGCTGCGATTTTTTTTGCGCTAAAACCCATAGAGAAGCAATAACTGTACTCACAGCAGCCGACTCAATATGAGCATTTTTAAGAAGTGGAATTCCTAAATAGATAATTCCAAGAACTAAAAAAAAGAGCCCCTCTTTTGAAGAAAGAACTTTTTTTAACATTTGTTTTATGTGTTCAAAAATCATTTTTTCTTTGTTGATGGAAAATTCATTCTCATTGTAAAATTAGTTTATATAAATCATCATCATCTCTCTTAATTTCAATACAACGAAGATCAAGATTTTTAAGTTTTTATTTGAATTAACCTTTTATACTATAGAATTTGCCTTGGTAAAAATCGTTCCTCTTCGTTTTCAAACTATCCGCGTAATCAAAATATTTTTCTAACTCTTCTACGATTGATTGAAATCTTGAGTTCATTCTCAAGTATTGATTTATGAATCATAATCATTTTTGATTACTCAGTGAACTCTTCCACTAAACTCAAATCAATCATAAAAATCCATTTCATCCATCATTTCAATTAAATCGTCGTCATATTCTAAAAGTGCATCTTCTGGCAATAAATCAATAATCGCTTTTATCGCTTGATTAATTTTGGCTTTAGTATTTGACGCATTTAGGGCGTTATAAACTTCTTCAAAATCAGCTTTATATTCTATCGCTCCCGAAACATTATCTTTGATGAATTTAATTGCCATTTCCTCTGGATAAGGGATTAATTGAGAAATCACGGCAAAACGAGGATTCATAAACATCATTTCTTTTTCAAGTTCTAACTCATCAACCTGTTCTTTTAAGGTGGCGTTATAGGCTGAAAGTTTTTCCTCAGATAATTGCTCAATATGATCGTTTTCTTTGTTTAGAACTTCAATTTCGAGCTGTAACAACCTCTTTAAGTCTTTATTTTTGTAAGCCTTTGTTACCTCTTTCATTAAGGTATGTTTTTCTTCTTTTCGGCTCTCATCAATTTCTTTATCGGGATGAACAGCCATGACCAAAGTTTTGTAAATAGACTTCATGCTTGTTTCTTTCAATTCAAGCTCTTTTTTTAACTCTTCTTCTTTTTCCTGGTCTTTTTTTGATGACTTTTTATTTTTCCTTTGCTTTGAGTCGTTTTCTACGAATTCCCTTGCTGTATCATCTAAGAGTTCTTTTAGCTTTAATTGAAATTCAATTTCCGATTCAGAATTTTCGAATAACTCTATGAGATCTACATTTATTCCAAAATTATCAAAAAGATTTTCCTCCATTTCCAAAAGCAAATCTTCGCGTTTCTCTTCATGAAAATCATCATAATCTCTTCCCGACCATTCACTATAAATAGCTTTGTCTTCCTCGCTTAATTCCTCAACAACTTCAGTATAGCGATCAAAAAAGAATTTTAGAATCATGGTTAATTCATATTTCTTAGCTTTTGACAATTTTACACTAGTTGCTTTTTGAAATAAGAGTTTGCCTAGCTCGAAATTTTGAAGATTCAATGAACGTTTTACAGGAAAAACTTCAGAATAATACAATTGAGCGTATGTTTCTGCTTTATTCAACATTTCGGCATTTTGTTTTGTCAGCCGTTCTATTGCTTTTACATATTTATTGAATTTCTTTTGCTCTTTTGAAAGCTCACTTTTAGTTGATTTTTTCTTAAAAACTAAGGCGTTTGAAATTTTCTGATGTTTTGCAAATTCAGGATCGATTTCGTCAAAAAGGCTTGGCATATTCTTATTATTTAGCTTTGGTTTTTTTGAAATTTAACCATTTTGAGTTTCTAGTTTAAAACAAATTTGCCGGTTCCAGTGTAATCTTTTTGATGAAATCGAGAAACCTAATACCACTTGAATTAGATACTTCGTCAATTTTGAAAACAAATTGAAGCCATCTGATTTTACATCCTTTTTATTCCAAGATTAAGCCTCTTTCACTAGCTTAGTAATCGAAACTTTCCATTCAATGTAGTAATTGGTAACTAGCCAGTTAAGCAATAGACGCCATTCATTTAGCTGCTAGGTAATCTGATTTTTTTCTTTAACATCCGCAAACAGTCAAAAAACTATTTATGTATTTTATTCACAGATGATTGAACAAATTCCCAAACGAATATTTAAACAAGATGCTGAGCTTCAAATTGAAGTTGTGTCTTTGCTTCCCTTAACTACTGTTCGAAAAGAACTTATCGAAAAACCGCACAGGACTAATTTTTATCACATTTTTTTATTTGAAGATTGCCAGCCAACTCATTCAGTAGATTTCAAACACATCAACATAGTACCTTATTCGCTTTTATTTATTGATAAAGACCGTGTCCATCAATTTGACCAAGAATCAACTTATAAAGGAAAAGTTCTAATTTTTACGGATGAATTTTTTTCAACCAATGAGAATGACACCAAGTTTTATAGGGTAGCATTTTATTTAATGATATTGCCGATAGCTTAACGTTAAAACCAGAATTTCAAGTTTTTCAAAAATTCCTAAGCATTTGCGAAAGTATTAGTGATGAATTAAACGTTCCTACTGATAGTTCAAAGCATATTTTGCTAAAAAATTTACTCCAAAACTTTTTACTACTTGCTGAAAGAGAAAAACGAAAACAGGGATATATTGAACAGAAAAAAAGTACGGACTTAGATTATACCCTGCTTTTTCGTGATTTATTGGATAAAAATTATATCAATTTAAAAAACGTAAGTGATTATGCACAAATGATTTGCATTTCAGAAAAGCGCTTGGTTCAAGCAACTTCAGCAGTTCTAGGAAAATCGCCTAAAGAGGTAATTAACGATCGAATTATATTGGAAGCCAAGCGCATTTTGGCGTACACCAATTTATCAATAAAGGAAATTGGGCAAGAATTAGGATTCAAAGACCCTGCTTATTTTGTTCGCTATTTCAAAAAAAATGTCACTTTAACTCCTGTTGAGTTCAGAAAAATATACCTGAATTTATAGCTACACTCTAGTTTAGACATAGATTTTAACTTTCAGATTTGAGTTCACTACTCACCTTTCGGACTTAGACCTTTTGTAAAGTTTATTATATTTTAAAAAAGGTTCAATTTTACAAATAGATAAATAAAAACAATAACCTATTTGCAAAAATCTGTATTTATTTAATATACATTATTTCGTCATGCTGGGCTCCGACCCAGCATCTCAGCCTTAGAACTAAACTATACAAAAGAACTGCTTATGGCGTAAATAGATAGTAGACTGAGATAGCACTTTGTGTTTCTACGAATCGTGTCGGGGCACGGGATGACCTTTTTTTTGCAAAACCCAGAGAAGTTTGTTTAGAAACGAAGTCCGAAAGTTGAGTTCACTACAAAAAGTCGATTTTATCGGTTTAAACCGTTTCAGATATTGAAGAACCGCTAATTATTTTATTGAAAAACACGTTTCGAGTAGGTTCAGATTTCATTCCTAAAATTCACACTAAACTGAATTCTGGATAAAGATTTTGGCAATATTCTTATCATCAAACAAGAAAAATAAATAAGAACGTCAATGCAATTTTCAGTGATATCGATGTTACTGTGAAACCAAATAACAATATTTTTAATTCCAGTTAGCATATCTACTTACTATTCCGAACTCAAGTTAACAACGATTTTATTGCTTCTACAAATAGGCTTAAAGTACCATGTTAAATACCCTATCCAAAATCTTCTCATTTTTGAATTCTGCTTTTCATATCTATAAATAGCTTTTTAAAACTATTTATTATCTCTTTTTAGTGAATCATTTCTTGATTAGAATTTAAAATCTTCCCAAAAGTACCATACAAAAGCTCATTTGTCCATTGTTCAAAAAATGAAATCTCATCATTTTAGTATCAATTATTAATCATCAAATAAATGAACACAATGGACAAAAATAGAGAAGCTCTAACCGCATTTTATAAAAAAGCGTTGACCGTAAATACAGAAACAACTCCAACCGCAGTACTTTCCGAAATTTTAGCAGACGATTTTATTTCAAAAGGTTCTGTTGATAGTAAAGTAAAACCAGCCTTAATGGGCCAAGTTGAATTCTTTTGGAAATTGATTCCAGACTTAAAATGGGAACCACAAGATATTGCCGTAGATGGTAACAAATATGTCGTTCGTAGTTTAGTAACTGGAACTCCAAACGGTGATTTTATGGGATTACCAACTGACGGCACAAAATCATTCAAAATTATGTCAATTGATTTTCACACTGTAATTGATGGAAAATTAACGACTGCATATCATTTGGAAGACTGGGGAACAGCAATGAAACAATTGAAATCATAATATTTTGAGTAAAGCTCTTCCGCCAAAAGCTGACAAAAAAATATTCTAATTACTGCTTATGTATTAGGTCTAGCCTATTTAATTTTGGAGTTACAAAACTCGTTGGCATTCCAAGTATGATTCAAGTATTCACTGAAATTTGGACCCAATGTGGTTTATGTATTCGTAGGCATAGCTCAAGTTTTAGGCGGTTTAGCTTTATTTACTCGTCAGTTGCGAATGCCCGCTTCTCTTACTATGGAATTGATAATGATTGGGGCAATTACCACTGTTTGTATTCCAGGACAAATTGTTAATGTTATTATCTATTTAATAGTATTGGTTTTATGCCATTTAATTTTGTAGCTCGTCTCAAAAATTTAGCTACTTAATTAGCCATAAAACAAGGTTATTCCAAAACGATATAATTTAAACTATTCTATTCATCTCAAAAGTTTCCATTCTTCGGATTGGGAACTTTTTTTATTTATGACCTGAGTTCCGAATAAGAAAAAAATTTCATCATTCAGCCCAGAATGCGTTCTAGAGGAACCTCTGCCTAATTTGTGTTTAAATTCTCGATTTCACTGCGAAGCCAATTGGCTTTCTCCCTTATATATTCTGGGATTGAATAAATTTATTGTAATAATTCTTTTCCTGAATTCAGGTTTATTCATCAATCAAACTAGGCAAACCATTTTTTTAGTTTGATATCATAAATCAAATTTTTCAATCCCAAATGCTCAAACTTAGTTTTAGTGATTTTCTTACCTTTGGCTATGCAAACACAAACAACTACACTTTTAAATCACTCCGTTTCTTATTCTGTTCTTGGAAACGGAAAACCGTTACTCATTTTACACGGTTGGGGATCATCTTCTAAAGCAATGCTTCCTTTAGCTCAAGAAATGAGTAAACATCATACGTGTTATTTGCTAGATTTTCCGGGTTTTGGTTTATCTCCAGCACCGGATTCTGCTTGGGATGTTTCAAATTACACCGATTTAACGCAAGCTTTTGTCTCTTATATTATCAAAGATAAAACAGATATCATTGCTCACTCTTTCGGTGGTCGTATTATGCTCAAATTATTAAGTCGCAGCTGGAGCAAAGAATTTATTGGTAAAATTTTGATTACTGGTGGAGCAGGAATGAAACCAAAACGTAGCTGGAAATTCTATTATCGAAAATATTTAGCGAAAACACTCAAAGCGCCTTTTCTAGTATTACCTGGTTCATTACAGACAAAAGGACTAGATTTTTTAAGAAATACGGATTTATGGAAATCGTTAGGATCTTCTGATTACAAAACGCTTCAAGGAACATTAAGAGAAACATTTGTGAAAACTATTTCCGAATATTTAGAAAAACATTTGCCAGAAATTCAGCATGAAGTGTTTTTATTATGGGGAAAAAATGACGATGCAACTCCTTGGTATCAAGCAGAACGAATTCAAAAAGGAATCAAAAACAGTTCATTGGTTGGTATTGATGATGCTGGTCATTATGCTTTTTTAGATAAACCGACTCAGTTTTACGCAATTGCAAATGCGTATTTAACGGCATAATTACACAACTTTTTAAAGTAATTAAACTAAGTTCGGATTAAGAAATAGTATTAAACTGGTAGTAATAATTTTGTCATGCTGGGCCCCGACCCAGCATCTCTGCCTTAGAACTAAACTATTCAAAAGAACTGCTTATGGCGTAAAAGAAATTGGTCCGAGATAGGACTTCGTAGTTCCGAACGCCTTAGGTATCGTGTCGGGGCACAGGATGACTTTTTTTTGCAAAAACCATTGAAGTTTGTTTAGAAACGAAGTCCGAATTTGAGTTTTAGTTTAAATTCTAAGATTTCAAATTGAAACAAATGGAGGTTTTCTATTGATTTGATCAGGTTTTTATTTAATATTTTGCACTAATTCATATCCCTGAACATTTATCTTCGCCCGCATTCAATATAAACGTGTACATTTATCTTCTTTTGCGCGAATTCGTTATTTAAACCTCAGCCCTTACATAAAAAACTTTGCCTGGTATCTATATTCACGTTCCTTTTTGCCGACAAGCGTGCAGCTATTGTGACTTTTATTTTGTCACTAAAACGGATTTAATGCAAGATTTTACCGACGCTCTAGGCAATGAAATTGCTTTTTGGTTCAAACAAGATGTTTTTCCAAATGGAATTTCAACTATTTATTTTGGCGGTGGAACTCCATCTCGATTAGAAAAAAAACATTGGATTCAGATTTTTGATGATTTAAAACCCTTTATTGAACCAAATAAATCTATTGAAATTACAGTAGAAGTAAATCCCGATGATGTTTCGGAAGATTATCTTTTATTTCTAATATCGCTTGGCGTGAATCGCTTAAGTATGGGTGTTCAAACCTTCGATTCCAATTTATTAATGTTCATGAATCGTGCTCATACTTCCGAACAAGCAGAACATGCTATTCAACTTATAAAAAAGTGTAATTTCAATAGTTATACAGTGGATTTGATTTATGGAAATCCTGGGCAAACTATGGAAGAATTAGCTCTTGATGTAAAAACTTTTCTAAGTTTTGATCCGCCACACATTTCTGCCTATAGTTTAACAATTGAACCCCGAACAAGATTGGGTAAGGCATTTGAAAACGGGAAATTAGAACCTGCTGAAGACGATTTGGTCGCTGAACAAATGTTGTTTATTCAAGATGAATTTGAAAAAGCAGGTTACACTCGATATGAAGTCAGTAATTACGCAAAACCGGGACATGAATCCAAACACAATTCTGCTTATTGGAACCATGAAACCTATTTAGGCTTTGGACCTGGCGCACATTCATTTTTCTGGAATGAAAAAGATGAAGCTCAGCGTTGGCAACATCCTGCTGATTTAAAAAAATGGATTGAAAATCCTATTGAAAAAACAGAAGTATCTCAATTGAATTCTCAAGAATTAGTTGAGGAACGTTTCCTTATAGGATTGAGAACCAAAGCAGGTATAGATATTCAAGAGTTAGCGAATCGTTATGGATTTTCACTTTCTGAAAAACAACTTTCACTAATCAAAACTTTTCAAAAACAAGGTCTTTTTCAAGAAATTGATTCTCATTTAAGACTAAGTCCAAAAGGATTTTTACTTGCCGACCGAATCGCACTCGAATTAATCTCTGTATAATTGTTCTGCTTTTCCTGCAGAAGTAACAATTCCTTTTATCATTGCAGAGCTAAAACCTTCATGCTCCATCTGATTCAAACCAGCGATTGTACAACCCATTGGCGTTGTAACTCTGTCGATTTCTCGTTCAGGATGATTTCCCGTTTTCACTAATAATGAAGCTGCACCACGAGCAGTTTGTGAGGCAATTTTCAAAGCAATATCGGCATGAAAACCAATTTGAATTCCTCCTTGTGAGGCTGCACGAATAGAACGTAAGAAAAATGCAATTCCACAGGCTGCAAGTGCCGTTGCAGAACCCATTTGATCTTCACGAATGACTACCGTTTCGCCCACGCAGTTAAAAATTTCTTCGACTAATTTCATCGCAGCCGATTTTTCAGCACCAGCTAAACAAGTCATTGATTCACGAATCGCGATTGCAGTATTAGGCATAGCACGAACAATTGGCAATGATTCCTGAGTATAATGTTGCATATTTCGAATAGCCAATCCAGTAATTACCGAAATTAAAATATGTTTTTCAGGGTTTAATACAGGCTTTAGTTCTTGTAATACTTTATTCGCATGATGAGGCTCAACGGCAAGAATAATAACATTTGCTTGCGCAACGGCTTCTAAATTATTTGATGTTATGTTGCAGCCAAGTTCTAAGAAACGATTCAGTTTGTCTGTATTTCTTCTACTTAAAGTAAGTTGCTCTGGTTCTACAAAAGACGAAGCTAATAAACCGTCAGCAATGGAACAGCCTAAATTTCCAGCACCAATTATTGCGATCGTATTGATTGACATAAATTCTAAATGAGTAATAAACGTTGATGGATTGGTATGAAAATACTTGATTATGCATTACTATCAAATCTAGCTATCTCGGTAATATTCTTAGTTCGGGATAAGAAATAATTAGTAAACTGGTAAAAATTAACTTTCGTCATGCTTGGCTCTAACTCAGCATCTCTGCCTAGTTTTGTTTTAAAATAAAGATGGCACAGCTAAATAAATGCAGGTTCTCCATTGTTTATTCAAGTTTTTGATTAAAATCAGTGAACTAATCATTAACCCGAACTCAGGTTAATAATCTAGTTTAGTCACAAATTATCTCCGAGATTGCACAGAATAATGATTCAAAGAATACTATATTTCTATTTTTCTATATCATTTGCAAGCTTTTATATCAGTAGACCTTTATGGATAGCATCACTCCTGAACAGATTTATTCTTTTTTAGTCAAACTCATTTCAACACCCATTTTTAGTGTTAAAGAAACACCGATTACTTTCGTTTCTCTAATTATTCTCATCGGAATGTTAGTTGGGGTTTCTTATTTGGCTAAAATGACTAAAAAACTTCTTATTCATTCCATTCTTCCAAAAGCGCAAATGGATATTGGAACACAATATACACTTGCCAGAATGTCACAATATACCGTTGTTACTGTTGGTTCCATTTTTGCTCTACAATTTATTGGGATTGATCTAAGCGGACTTACCGTAATCTTTGGTTTATTATCTGTCGGTATTGGTTTTGGACTTCAAAATCTGACTTCAAATTTTGTATCTGGAATAATTGTATTGTTTGAGCGCCCTATTTCGGTTGGTGACCGAGTTTTGATTAATGATATTGAAGGAGATGTTACGGAAATCAATATTCGCTCTACTAAGATTCAATCTGTAAATAACATCTCTTATATTGTTCCAAACGCCGATTTTGTCTCTGGAACCATCATAAATTATTCCCATGGAGACAGTCGAATCAAAATTGATATTGAAGTTGGCGTCTCTTATAGTTCTGATGTTGAAATGGTAAAAAAAGCCTTAAATGAAGTGGCACAAGAGAATAATGAAGTCTTACTCATGCCAAAACCAGAAATTTTCTTAACTAAATTTGGTGACTCAAGTTGGGATATGATGTTAAGAATTTGGATTCCAGATGGAAAACGCAGGATGCAAGTTACATCAGATTTAAATTTTGCCATTGTCGATAAATTCAGACAATACAATATTGAAATTCCTTTTCCTCAACGTGATGTATGGTTCAAAAACTCAAATCCAAGTTAAAATCAAAAAATTCCACTTCTAAAGAGATCGTTTTTAATTATTCTAGATTTATAATGATGAATTTAATTCCTGAGTCTCTCCCTCCAAAATGAATAAAATTTAAAAAAACATAAATTATTCTGGAGGGAGAACAAGAGGGTGGTCAATAAAAAACAAATTCAAAAAAAACAATACTTTATCGCCTTCTAATTAAAGAAAAAACTCCCCCTTTTACCAAAAACTAAAATGCTAAAAAAGACGAAAGATATTTAAAGGGGGTTGGGGGGATTTTATGATGTAAATGTATTTTACTAGTCCTAAAAGTATTTTACGCATCATTTTTGGATTTAATTCCAAATACAAAGTATTTAAGAACCAAATTCAATCTAGTATCAGAAAAATCAAACTCAATAACTCAATAAATCCCTTAAATAAAACTAACTTTCCCTGCTGCTTTTCCAAAACGAAACGGATCTATCTGACGAGCATATTCATAAAAATCCTTCGACTCCTTATCACTTCCATTAAACTTGTGAAAATCACCAGTCAACTTATATAATTCTGGATGTGCAGGATAAACTTCTAACAGCTTTTGAACCAATTCTGCAGCTTCAACAATATGCTTTTCACCCAATAAAATTTTGAGATGATAAATATGTGCATCAATAAAGTTTGGATCAGCACCATAGCTATTCAAATAATGCACACAACGTGAAAAAATATTTCGTTCAAAATAATACCGAACAATATCCTGAACTAAAGTTATCGGTAATTTCATTTCATCTAACTGATTTTCTAAGCGACGAAGCGTATCTCGTTGATCTGTTTTAATTAACATAGAAGCAATACTCACCGCTTCATCAACATCCCATTTCGTTTTTACAATTTCAGTTTTTACCTCATCTGTATAATACTCCTTGAACAAACTAAATAAATGCGGTTCAGGATCAATCGGATTCATTAAACTTGAAATGTATAAACAGCGATCTAAATACTTTAACTGATTATATTTTTCTTCATATTGAGGCTCAATTCCCCACTTGCGATACAGTTTAGCCAAGTTCAAATATGAATAAGCGCACTGATGACTTAAACCCATTTGTGATGTTGTACTCGCAAAATTATGCTCAACTATGAGCTCAGTAATCATATAGATTTTTTTCTCCATTTGTTGAACCTGAAATGCCAAATCAACATCATCATAATAAGCTAACCCAAATTGTTCATCCATTCGGAATCCATCATCTTTTTTCAGCATAAAACAAGCTGAATCCATATTCGGAATCGCAACTAAAGTATCAGTTTTCCTAACGGTTGACTCCTCTTTATCTTGATCTGGAATCATGCTAAACGACAACACCGGAACCACAATTCCTGCATCAGGTTTATCATTAAAAACTTGCTCTAATTCATATAAAATATCGTTTTCGAAATCGATATCATTATGCATTACTAAAATATATTCACCCTGAGCTTTATCAATACCCTGATTCACTGAAAACGCAAAACCCTTATTTTCTTTATTTGTGATGACTTCTAAACGAAAAACTTTTTGACTTTTAACCTCGTTTAAAAAGTCGTATGTATCGTCTAAACTTGCATTATCAATTACAATAATTTCTGTTTTTTCACGATCAATTACATTAGCCAACGTCGTGAATGTTTGTTCCATAAGCTGAACACCTAAGCCGGTAGTTGGAATAACTATCGAATATTTTGGTGGCTCTAAAGTGGCCTCGTCTGCTTTTTCTTCTTTTGGAACTGCTGTAATAAATTCAGGTTCAGCTTTAGCTTCTTCCTTCTTTTGCTCATCAACTTTAGGACTTGAATGTTCAATTTTTGCTTTTACAGGCTCTGGCTTTTGTTGCTCAAATTCCTTTTTCTTCATTTCATCAGCTTCGACGAAACGACCTGTTAGTTCTAATAATTCTTTATAATAAACCTTAATTTCTTGATTTTCAGGGTCTTCCTGATGCGCTTGCGTTGCAAAATGAAGTGCTTTTACAATATTCCCTTTGCTTTTTTCTTGGCGCGCTTTGTCCAAAAGACTTTCTGCTTGTGAGCGGAATTGTTCAAAAGCTTCGGCTTCTGTTTCTTCCATTATTGCATAAACTCGTTCACGCAATGTTTTATCAAGTTGATAATTTCTCAACCAATGTAGTGCAAGTTCGCGTTTTACCGCCCAATTTTCATTTTCTTGTTCTTCAACTGCAGCTTGAAACCAAGCTTTTTTTTGTAACAAAATTGGAGATTGCTCAAGACGCCACATTAGTTCAAATGCAACAGAATCGTATAAATAAGGATCAAAAAACTGTTGATTTCCAGGTAAACCGGCCCATTTCCAGATAAAACCAAGACGTTCTTCTTCACTAGAATTATGAATTACAGAAACCCATTCTTGAAGATCTTTTGGAATCGTTTTTAATAAACAACACATTACTGCTTCAGACTGCTCTAAAGACTGAATTACGTGAAACAATTCCGGTTCATTAATGCGACCAACTGAATTTACAACCCAAATAAACTCACCTGATACCTCTTGTAAAACCTCATTTACCCTTACTCCAACACCAGCTTGTTCTTTTTGTTCAAAAAAGAACGTAAAATCATGATCATAATATTCAGAAAGAGATTGAATGATAGATGTGGCATCTTCACCAGCTCCATCATTCACGATAATCAACTCAAACGGAATATCTCGTAATTCATAAATAGATGTAAGTGTAGTTTCAATGAGATGGGGTTCACTGAAAACACAGATAATCGTGAGTTTTACAGGTGCGGACATAAAAGAATAATCGTTTTGACAAAAGTTATACTAAAAGAATATAACTGAAATTTTACTCGAAATTTTAAATTGTCAACAGTTCATAATTGTTGACAATTTAAACCCAAAAATTAACAGTTTTTACACGTGGCGTTCAGCATGATAGGAAGATCTAACTAAAGGGCCACTTTCAACATGTTCAATTCCTTTAGCTTCACCAATTTCTTTATAAGCTTTAAATTGATCGGGATGAATCCAAGCCTCAACTGGTAAGTGCATTTTTGTAGGTTGCATATATTGCCCAATTGTGAACACATTCAATCCAATTGCTGCTACATCGTCCATTACTTTGTACACTTCTTCTGGAGTTTCTCCCAAACCGACCATAATTCCCGCTTTTGTTCTGAGTCCAGCTTGTTTTGCATTATGTAATACTTCTAGCGAGCGCTCATATTTAGCTTGAGGTCTAACTCGTCTGTACAATCTTGGAACAGTTTCTAAATTGTGATTTAACACTTCTGGATGAACCTTGAGTACGATATCTAAAGCAGATCTGCTTCCTCGGAAATCAGGAATTAGAACTTCAATCGTAACTCCTGGAATTTCATGACGAAGACGATTTATAGTTTCAGCAAAAATTGGAGCTCCACCATCTTCTCGCTCATCACGATTAACAGATGTAATAACAACATGTTTTAATCCCATTGTTTTTGCAGCTGCCGCGACTCTGTTCGGTTCATCCCAGTCTAAACCTTTAACTGGTTTACCTGTTTTGATGGCACAAAAACCACAAGATCGGGTACAAACATCACCCAAAATCATAAACGTTGCCGTTCCTGAACTCCAACATTCTCCCATATTTGGGCAACGAGCTTCTGCACAAACTGTATTTAAGTTCTTGTTTTCAATAAGTTCAGATAACTCTTTAAATTTTCCGCCAGCCGGTAATTTTACTCTTAGCCATTCCGGTCTTTTTTCGCGGGTGTTTAAATTTGGTTTTTCCAGGACTTCCATGTTTTTAAAAATTCTATTACTGGTTTTCCGGTTCAAAATGAATGCAAAAATACACAGATTTCATGAATTAAATTTGAAGAAGGTCTATGTGAAGATATATGAATGACTAAGTCCAAATGAAATAGACTTAAATCGATACTACCAAGCTTAAGCCAAAAAAAAGTTTTTTTGGCTGATATCCTTTTTTAATTAATTGAGTTCATTTTTTCATTAAAAAATAAAGTAACAAAACTCAGCTTAATTAGAATTCAACTTCAAGAATTCCTACCTTTTATGAATCAATTAAACACATGCTATGACATACGTTCTATTAAATTTAGTCGCTTTCGGTGGACTTTTATTTTTCATGTATTATGTAAATCGTGACTCACCTCGAAGTAAAGAGATTAGTAATGAGCTTAATTCATTACGTGAAAAAACAGAACGACTACAGCACAGAGTTGAAAACCTGGAAGCTATAATTGCTGATAAAGATTTTGATGCGTTTTCAAATTCTACCTCTTCTTCTGAATCAAAACGCCAAAGAACTGATTAAAATTCGCTATCTGTAGAAATCGTTAAGAAATCTGAGTTCTTGATAAGAAATAAATTTCATCATTACAGGCTGTTAGCATTCGAGGGCTATATCTCCCTAATTTGGAGTTAAATTCGAGATTCCATTACGAAGCCAAATGGGGTTCTCCACTTTCTTCTGAATCATTTACCAGATTTTTATAAAAAATCATATTTCATTTCTCATTCAAACCAATTTTTCAACAAAATTTCAAATTTGAGCAATCTCAAAAGATTCTTATACTACGAACCTAAGCTAAGTAGATATTTATTATGAAAAGATTGTGCTTCTTATCGCTGAAAGGCGGAACCGGTAAAACAACCACCTCTTTTAACGTATCCATTCAATTAGCCCAAAAAGGACTAAAAGTCTTGGCGATTGATTTAGATCCTCAAGGTTATTTAACGGTTTCCTACGGAGAAAGCACCGCCGCAGGTAGAAAAAATGTTCACGACGTAATTAAGGGGACACCAATTCGTGAAGCCATTCGTGAAACAAAATCAGGCGTTCATTTACTCGCAGCAGATTTGGAATTAACCACTGCCGATTTAGACATGAGAGAAGACGGTCGTGAGTTTTTTCTGCGTAAAGCACTAGAAAAAGTAAGGGGTTACGATGTTGTAATTTTCGATTGTTGTCCATTTCTTGGAATTTTAAGTCTAAACGCACTTGTTGCGGCAGACGAATTAATAATTCCAACTGAACCTGAATTTTTGGCAATGAGAGGCGTTAGACAATTATACTTAAAAGTAGTTCAGTTAATCCAAAAAGAACTAAATCCGGGCTTAGAATTTAGTGGTGTTGTTGTAACAAAATTTGATTCCAGAAAACGAAATCACAAAGATATTCAGCAAAAACTGAAAAAATTATTCCCGACTCAAATGTTTGATACTCATATTCGAACAAATGTAGCTTTGGCTAATGCTTCCGCACAAGGAATTTCAATTTTCGATTTCGATCCATTTTCAAATGGAGCAATGGATTACGAAGAATTAACTGAAGAAATTATTAAACGCTACGAATTAGTACCAAAAGCTTAATTTTTTCATTAGAGTGATCTTACCATAGGTATTAGCGGTTTAATGATATCAGAAATTCCGTAAATAACTTGAAATCCATAAACATGAACATCTGAAAATGGTAAAAATGTTGCCCTATCAGGACTATTGTAACTGTGAGTAAACGCCCATCTTACTTTATTAAACCAACCAATTGAAATGTATTCGTCTGTAGAAAAATGTGGTGATCCAGATTCATTTTTCAGAAAACTTCTCAAACCAAATTCAACAAAATTGTTGTAACGCCATTTCCCACTAGTTTCAATATAGGTGATTGTTGGCGAAGGAGTTAGACGATATTGGGCTGCTAATCTAAAACCTAAACCAGAAATTTCTGGAAAGAGACGAATATCGTCGAATCCTAACATTCCTAAATAAATCTCTTTTACTGATTCAATCTGTTGGAATAATGGAGTGTTTGTAAACCGCTCAAGTTGTAAAAATGGCAAGCCTAAAAACATGGGTAAAAATCGATTTGGAGACTGAACAACTATTTGTAATTCTGATTTTGCTTTTCCATTAATTTCTGAATTTGTTAACGCGTCCAGTAAAATTGGTTTATAATTTGAATACGAGATGAAAATCCCTGGATTAATATACACGCTATAAATAAGTTGAGTTTGACGTGGTAATTCAATTATTGTTGATTCATTTCCTTTTACTCGTGTATCTACCAATTCACCCATACTATTTACTCCAGATTGTGGGGAAATACTTCTCCAACCAAGCGTAAGCTGAACATTATCAATATAAAAACCACCATAAATTAATCCCTGACTAATGTTTGTTTTAAAACCAGGATCACTTTTTTTATCAAATAAATTAAAGGTTTCAATAGCATCGGCAACCATTCCTACAAAAAAGTGACTACCTATTCCTGATCCGAAAGCAACTAAAACTCGGTTTAAATTATCTGATCTCAATTCTCCTGAGTCTAATCGAAAATTTGCCGGCGCCATTCTGAAATTCAACCCAAAAAAAGTGAGCGGTTTTTCATTCATGGATTGATATGTCAAAATTCGGTAAAAATCATTTCTAGCATCTTGAGTAAACTGAGAAGCGGCTTGTATTGAATTCCCACTTAAAACCCATTTTGAATTCGAAAAGTCTTGAGCCTTTAAATAGTTAGAAGAACATAAACTGTACAAAAACAGAAAAAAGAGAAGATTTTTTTTCATAAGTATAATTGAATTGAATTTTTGCCCAATTTGGACACAATAATTTATCCGCCAATTAAACTCAGAGATCTTACCTGGTCAATTATGACCATTAATCTATCTTCTTTGAATCTACTCGTATCTCTAATCCACTTTTATTAGTTCATTTTCAATTTAATTGAACTATTAAACTATGATTTTAAATTGTTCTGAATATACAATGAACCGCTAATTATCCAACTTGAAACGCAAATAATTTCAAATATTCAGATTCTGGCATATTCGGATTTACTGGATGATCTGCAGGATGCATTGACTTATGAATCAGTTTTAAGGTTCTTCCCTCTTTGTAAGCTGCAACTCGAACCGTATCAACAAATGCTTCTGCGGTAATATGATGTGAACAACTTGCTGTTACTAAAAATCCACCTGGTTTTGTGATTGAAATTCCCATTCGATGCATTTTTTCATAGCCTTTTAGTGCAACAGGAACTGTTTTTCTATTTCGTGTAAAGTTTGGAGGATCCAGATTCACCACATCAAAAAGACCGATTTCCTCTTTTAAATCTAAACCTACTTTCATTAAATCTGCTTTTCTGAATTCTACTTCTAGATTATTTCTAATTGAATTGGCTTTAGCCCTTTCTAAAACATGTTCAGCAATATCAATGGCTATAACTTCTCCTGCACCGGCTAGTTTTGCATTTAAAGCAAATCCGCCTTCATTACAAAATCCATCAAAAACTCGATCTCCTTTTTGAATTAAAGTCTTAAACCACAAGCGATTATCTCGTTGATCTAAATACAATCCCGTTTTTTGACCTGATAAAACATCCACTTCATACAATAAGCCATGTTCTGTCATCATTGTTTTTGCGTCTTCTTCGGTTCCTTTAGCCATTTTTTGTTCTTCAGGAAGATTTTCGAGACTTCTGTGATAATGATCGTTTCTTAAAACTATTGCTTTTGGTGAAAGTAATTCATCTAATAATTGAATGATAATTTCTTTTTGAGTTTCTAATCCCGCAGAGTTTATTTGAACACTTATAACATCATTATATAAGTCAACTAATAATCCTGGCAAACCATCCGACTCAGCATAAACAACACGATAAGAGTCACTTGTATGGATTATTTTTTTTCTAAGAGTTATAGCTGAACTTAGCTTTTTCCGAAAAAAATCAATGTTTATTTCTTCTTGAACTCGAGTTAAAACCCTAAATGTGATTAATGATGATGGATTTACATAACCTCTTCCCGCCCATTTTCCATCTGCTGTATATACATCACACAATGAACCTGCAGGAATTTCTTTGAAATCAGGTTCAAGTTCATTGGAAAAAATCCAATCATGTCCATGTAAATAACGTTTTTCAAGTTTCCGTCTTAATCTGAGCTGATAAATTGACATAAGGCTGAATCTAAATTGTGTGATTTTAAAAAAGATACGGATTCAACTATACAAAGACTTAAAACTGGAAAGAATGGTAAATGAAGCTAAATAATACCTTATAGAGAAATTTATAATCAGTTTGTACTGAGAAATGAGCCGAAAATGGGAGTCGAACCCACGACCTACGCTTTACGAGAGCGTCGCTCTACCAACTGAGCTATTTCGGCTTTCTTATTAGTTCTAAGATACTTATACCCCAAGTCTTAATCCATAATTCTCTTTCTCAATTATAAAACACTTTCAAAAATTCACATCTTTTTTGATTATTAATTTTGACTTGTTAGCGCTTGGTTTTAGAACTTGTTCTTTTTATCAATAAACTTTCTTTGATTTACCAAATTTAACTCCTTAAGCTGTATTTAATGATTAATTTGTAGCTCTAATTCAGCCAAAAAAAAATCTATTTAGCTGAATCCACTTTTGTGATAATCTCTTTGTTAAGTTTTTCATATCATCTTGTTTAAATTGATTTAATTAAAAGTTTTTATTTTTTCTATTATCAGAATTAAAAACGTGTTATTTATCAGTACTTTTTAGAAACATTTTGATACTTTAGTTTCTCACTTAATTTTTTTACTAATGAGCGCTAATAACGTTTTACTTATTGATGACGATAGAACTATTTTAGTTCTTTATGCAAATTTTCTCTCTAAGGAAGGAATTACAGCTTATCAAGCTGATAATGCAAAAATGGCAGTAACAACTGTAATGAATGTTCCTATTCGACTAATTATCACTGATATAAATATGCCCGATATGAACGGCATAGTTTTGGCAAAACAATTAAAAGAACGCTACACTTCAGTTCCAATTATTGCTATGTCAGCTTTACCTTTTAAAGATAACAAAGATGCTTTAGTTGAAGCTGGCATTTCGGGATTTTTGCGAAAACCCGTTAAACGAGAGCTTTTTATTGAAACAGTAAAAAAATATTTGATTTAGCTTCTCTTTTTGCACCTCATCATTTTTTTCTTCTTTATTGTTGCTATCTTATAGCTTTAAAAAAAGCAAACTATTTATATGATACCTTTTTTCTATCCTAAACTTTACTCCTTATTAAAAGAAGGAATAGAAAAAAAACAAGTAGTTAAAGATATTTTTTCTGGCTTAGTTGTTGGAATTATTTCCATTCCTTTAGCAATTGCTTTTGCAGTTGCATCAGGCGTTTCCCCTGAAAAAGGTTTGATCACTGCTGTTGTTGCTGGTTTTCTTATTTCTGTTTTAGGTGGTAGTAGAATTCAAATTGGTGGACCAACAGGTGCTTTTATAGTAATCGTTTTAGGAATTGTCAATCAATTTGGAATAAATGGATTAATAATTTCTACTATTCTTGCAGGGTTTTTGCTAATTGGATTTGGGCTTTTACGATTGGGCGCTTTACTCAAATATTTTCCACATCCTTTAGTAGTTGGTTTTACTAGTGGAATTGCGCTCATTATTTTTTCAACTCAAGTTAAAGATGCTCTTGGTTTAGAATTAGAATCAGTTCCAAGTGAATTTATTTTTAAATGGCTTACTTATTTCGAAAATTTGAATTCAATTAATTTTATAGCATTGGGTTTAACTTTAGCGACAATACTTATTGCAACACAATTCAAACGTATTAATGATAAAGTTCCAGGTTCTTTTGTTGCAATATTAATCATCACCTTAATTACTCAATATTTTGCTCTTCCTGTTACAACTATTGAAACCTTTTTTGGTGAAATTCCAAATAAGTTCAGTTTTTCTTTCCCAACTATAAATTTTCGTGAACTCCCTCAATATTTTGCCCCTGCTTTAACTATCGCCTTGCTTGGCGGCATTGAATCTTTACTTTCTGCTGTTGTTTCTGATGGTATGATTGGCGGAAAGCACCGATCTAACACAGAGTTAATAGCTCAAGGAATTGCTAATATTATCACACCTTTATTTGGTGGAATTCCTGCAACTGGCGCAATTGCACGCACAGCCACAAATGCAAAAAATGGTGGTCGAACTCCTATTTCTGGAATAGTTCATTCCCTAACTATTTTGCTAGTTATGTTATTTTTTGCTTATTGGGTAAAACTAATTCCAATGGCTTCTTTAGCAGGAATTCTTATTGTTGTCTCTTATAATATGAGTGAGTGGCGTTCTTTTCGTTCTATTTTAAATGGATCTATTTACGATATTATAATTCTACTGAACACTTTTTTACTAACTGTATTAGTTGATCTTTCCGTTGCTATTCAGGTCGGTGTTGTTTTATCCGCTTTATTATTTATGAAAAGAATGTCTGATTTTGGAAATAAAATTCCACCTGAGCTTGATGGTGATTTAATTGAAGATTATGATTCAATACCAAAAGAAATAGGTATTTATGAAATTTCAGGGCCTCTCTTTTTTGCTTCTGCTAGGGAATATTCTGAAGTTATTAATCAAATTGGAATTAAGAGTTCTATTTTGATTATTAGATTGAGACATGTTCCTTTTATGGATATTACAGGCGCTCATAATCTTAAAGAAACCTTATTTGAACTCAAAAAAAGAGGGGTAATTGTTATTCTTTCTGGTGTTAAACCAAGACTTTATCTCGATTTACGTAAAAATGGAATTTCTCAACTTGTTGGAAAACCATTTATTTTTGATTTATTTGATAATGCTCTTAAAGCTGCATTTTCTAAACATCAGCAAATATTCCCACCCAAAAAATTACACTAATTGCTTTTTTCTGTAATCAATCTAAATATTGTGTAGCTCATTCCACTTAAAAATAGCACAA
>Ga0100379_10000969_pt1 | contig 29796 bp, 29 predicted proteins | sample CryGeymeta201503_FD_80418 | JGI IMG/M metagenome (GOLD analysis project Ga0100379, IMG submission 80418) | Groundwater microbial communities from Crystal Geyser aquifers in Utah, USA - Crystal Geyser metaG 2015-03 | ecosystem: Environmental > Aquatic > Deep subsurface > Groundwater | place...
CGATGGCCTGGAGCACCTGGACGAAGACCTGCGGGTTGCCGGCGACGATGTTGCCGCTGTCGAGGAATCCGGGCTCGCCTTCGAGGTCGCCGACCAGGCCGCCGGCTTCGGTGATGAGGAGCGAGCCCGCGGCCATGTCCCAGGGCGCGAGCCCGATCTCCCAGAAGCCGTCGATGCGCCCCGCCGCCAGCCAGGCGAGGTCGAGCGCGGCCGAGCCAGGGCGGCGCACGCCGGAGGCCTTGACCATGAACTCGCGGAACATGGCGAGATAGGCCTCCGCATGCTCGAACACGCGGAATGGAAAGCCGGTGCCGATCAGCGCGTCGGCGAGCCTGGGGCGGCGCGAGACCCGGATCCTGCGGTCGTTGAGGTAGGCGCCTGCGCCGCGCGAGGCCGTGAAGAGTTCGTTGCGGTTCGGATCGAAGATCACGGCTTCGGTGATCACGCCCTTGTGCGCGAGAGCGATCGAAATGGCATATTGGGGCAAGCCGTGGATGAAGTTCGTGGTGCCGTCCAGCGGATCGATGATCCACTGGAAGTCCGACCGGCCGGCAGCACCGGATTCCTCTGCTAGAATCGCGTGGTCGGGATAGGCGTCGTGCAGGATCCCGATGATCGCCTCCTCGGCCGCCTTGTCCACCTCCGTCACGAAGTCGTTGTGCTGTTTCGTGCTGACCTTGACGCGGTCCAGGTCCAGCGAGGCGCGGTTGATGATCTTCGCCGCGCGGCGCGCGGCCTTGACGGCGAAATTGAGGGCGGGATGCATGGTGCGCTCGGATGGGAAAGGGCGATTGTAGTCTGCGGGGCGTCGAGGCGCTCGGGCGCATCCGCTTCGTTCTGTGCGAGAGCGTCCATCCGGGCAACATCGGCGCGGCCGCACGCGCGATGAAGGCGATGGGGCTCGCGCATCTGAGGCTGGTGAACCCCGGCGCTTTTCCTCATCCCGATGCGGGAGCGCGCGCGCGCGGGGCGGTTGACCTGCTCGATGCCGCCACGGTCTGCGGCAGCCTCGCCGAGGCGCTCGCGGGCACGGTCTCTGCCGCTGCGCTCACCGCACGCCGGCGCGACCTCGCTGTGCGCGCTCGGCGGCCGCGGGAAGCGGCGGCCGAGCTCCTCGACGCCGCCCGCGGCGGTGACGTCGCGGTGGTGCTGGGCAACGAGACCTGCGGGCTCACGAACGCGGACCTCGCGCTGTGCCGGTTCCCGGTGACCATCCCGGCGGATCCCGGTTTCTCGTCGCTCAACGTCGCGGCCGCCGCCCAGATCATGGCCTACGAGCTGCGCCTGGCGGCGCTCGGTGCACAGGTGGCGCCGGCGGGCGCCGCGGCCCCGGCGAGCTTCGAGGAGGTCGAGGGGCTGCTCGCCGCACTCGAGGAATCGATGATCGCCACCGGCTTCCTCGATCCGCGCAATCCGCGCAGGATGATGCTGCGCCTGCGCCGCCTGTTCGCCCGCGCCGGGCTCGAACGCGAGGAAGTCAACATCCTGCGCGGCATCATCAGAATGCGGGGTCAGGTCTAGCAATGTAGCATCCGGCGCTGCGCTCACGGGCCGCGGCCGTTCGCCCGAAGCCTGGCCGGAGCGGGTCAAAGTTGACCGCAACACTGGGACTTTGTAGCATCCCCCGACTTGACAATGGAATCCGGATCCGACCATGTTCGACCGACTGCGCGAAGACATCAGTTGCGTCTTCCAGCGTGATCCGGCCGCGCGCACCCGGTGGGAGGTGCTGACCTGCTACCCCGGCTTGCACGCGCTCCAGCTTCATCGCCTCTCCCACTGCCTGTGGGTGAAGGGCTTCAAGTGGCTCGCGCGCTTCGCTTCGCACTTCGGGCGCTGGCTGACCGGCATCGAGATCCATCCCGGCGCGCAGATTGGCCGCCGCGTGTTCATCGACCACGGCATGGGCGTGGTGATCGGCGAGACGGCGGTGGTGGGCGACGACTGCACCCTGTATCACGGCGTCACGCTGGGCGGTACCTCGTGGAACCGCGGCAAGCGCCACCCGAGCCTCGCGCGCGGCGTGGTGATCGGCGCCGGGGCCAAGGTGCTCGGGCCGATCACGGTGGGCGAAGGTGCCAAGATCGGCTCGAACGCGGTGGTGGTGCGCGACGTTCCCGCGGGCGGCACCGCGGTGGGCATCCCGGCGCGCATCATCGACGCCGGCGCGGCGCAGCGCCGCGAAGAGAAGGCCGAGCAGCTCGGCTTCTCGGCCTACGCCATCGTGCGCGGTGTGGACGATCCGGTCGCGGAAGCGATCCACGGACTGCTCGACCACGCGGTCGAGACCGACCGCCGGCTGCAAATCGTCCTCAAGCTGCTGGAGCGCGGCGGCGTATCGGTTTCCGACGAGCTGGCCACCGCGGACAAGTTCGATCCGGATTACCTGGGAAAAATAGTTGACTGAAACGGTCGGGATTCGTATACTCGGCCGCGTGGTTCAGGGACTACGACTACGCGCCGCGCGGCGCGTCATGCGGGGGTGAAAACATGCGATTGACGACCAAGGGAAGGTTTGCGGTGACGGCGATGATCGATCTGGCGCTGCGCCAGCACGAGGGGCCGGTCACGCTTTCGGGGATCAGCGAGCGCAACGGCATCTCCCTGTCCTATCTGGAACAGCTCTTCGGCAAGCTGCGCCGCCACCGGCTGGTGAACAGCGTGCGCGGCCCCGGCGGCGGCTACACCCTCGCGCGGCCGACCGAGAGCATCTCGGTGGCCGATGTGATCACTGCCGTCGACGAGCCGCTGGATGCGACCCAGTGCGGGGGCAAGAAGAACTGCCAGGACGATCACCGCTGCATGACTCACGACCTGTGGGAAAATCTCAACCGCCACATGTTCGCGTATCTCGACTCGGTCAATCTGGCCCAGCTCACCAAGGCGGGCGGGCGCCGCCTGCACGCGGTCGCGATGCAGGATCGGCGCGCGAAGTCCCGCACGCGCCGCACCGCCTCGACGGCGCAGCCGGTGCCGGTCTGAGGGCGCGCCACGGCCATGTTCGCTCCTACCTATCTCGACCACAACGCCACCGCCCCGCTGGACGCTAGGGTGCTGGAGGCGATGCTGCCGTACCTGCGCAGCCGCTTCGGCAACCCGTCCAGCCGGCACGAGTACGGCCGCCATGCGCGCAGGGCGATTGACGCGGCGCGCAGCCAGGTGGCGGCGGTGGTGGGGGCGCATCCGACCGAGGTCGTGTTTACCGGTGGCGGATCGGAAGCGAACAACCTGTTCCTGAAGGGTGCGGCAGCCTGCCTGCGCCCCGGCGTGGTGGCGATCTCCGCGATCGAACACCCGAGCGTGCGCGAGCCCGCGCGCCAGCTCGCCGCCCGGGGCTGGCGGCTGCGCGAGATCGGCGTCGATCCCCTCGGACGCGTCGACGCGGACGCCTTCGAACAGGCGCTGGCCGGCGCCCGCCTGGTTTCGGTGATGCTCGCCAACAACGAGACCGGCGTCATTCAACACACTGGCGCACTCGCCGAACGTGCGCGCGCGTTGCGGGTGCCGCTGCACAGCGACGCGGTGCAGGCGCTGGGCCGCATCCCGGTCGACTTCCGCGCGCTCGGCGTGAGTGCGCTCAGCCTGTCCTCGCACAAGATCGGCGGCCCGCAGGGCGCCGGCGCACTGGTGCTGGACAAGCGCATCGAGCTCGCGCCGCTGATCGCGGGCGGCGGCCAGGAGCGCGGGCTGCGTTCGGGCACGGAGAACGTCGCGGCCCTCGTCGGCTTTGGCCTGGCCTGCGAGCTTGCGGTCGATGCGCTCGCGCAGGAGGCGCCGCGCCTGCGGGAGCTGCGCGAACGGATCGAGCGCGGGCTCGCGAGCCTGGGCGCGCGGGTGTTCGGGGCCGGCGCCGAGCGGCTCCCCAACACGGTGTTCTTCGCGCTGCCGGGAATCGACGGCGAGACGCTGGTCGCGCAACTGGACCGCGCGGGCTTCGCCTGCGCCAGCGGCTCGGCCTGTTCGAGCGCCTCGCCCGAGCCCTCGCACGCGCTGCTCGCGATGGGGGTGGCGGCGGATGTGGCGCGCGGGGCGCTGCGCGTGAGCCTGGGACGCGGCAACGACGCGCGGGACGTCGAGCGTTTCCTCGCGGCGCTCGCCGATACGGCCGCGCGACTGAAAGGAATGCTCGCGGTCTCCGCCTGAGGAACGCGATTCTCGATCAATCCCCGACGCACATGGAGAGCAAGACGATGCCGAAGCTGCCGATCTACCTGGATTACTCCGCGACCACCCCGGTCGATCCGCGCGTGGCGGACAAGATGATTCCCTACCTCACGGAGAAATTCGGCAATCCGGCGAGCCGCTCCCACCCGTTCGGCTGGGAGGCGGAAAAGGCGGTGGAGGAGGCGCGCGGCGAGGTCGCGCGGCTCGTGAATGCCGATCCGCGCGAGATCATCTGGACCTCCGGGGCGACCGAGTCGGACAACCTCGCGCTCAAGGGCGCGGCGCACTTCCTCAGCGGCAAGGGCAGGCACCTGATCACGGTCAAGACCGAGCACAAGGCGGTGCTGGACACCTGCCGCGAGCTGGAACGCCAGGGCTTCCAGGTCACCTATCTCGATGTCATGGAGAACGGGCTGATCGACCTCGGTCGCTTCGAGCAGGCGCTGCGCCCCGACACCACGGTGGTTTCGGTGATGATGGTGAACAACGAGATCGGCGTGATCCAGCCGATCGCCGAGATCGGCGAGATCTGCCGCAGCCGCGGCATCGTCTTCCATGTCGACGCGGCGCAGGCGACCGGCAAGACGCCGATCGACCTGCAGGAACTGAAGGTCGACCTGATGGCGTTCTCGGCGCACAAGACCTGCGGGCCTAAGGGCATCGGCGCGCTCTACGTGCGGCGCAAGCCGCGCTGCCGCATCGAGCCCCAGATGCACGGCGGCGGGCACGAGCGCGGGCTGCGTTCGGGCACCCTGCCCACCCACCAGATCGTCGGCATGGGAGAAGCCTTCCGCATCGCGCGCGAGGAGATGGCGAGCGAGAACGAGCACATTCGCAGGCTTCGCGACAGGCTGCTGCACGGGCTGTCCGACATCGAGGCGGTGGAGGTCAATGGCGACATGGAGCGGCGCGTGCCGCACAACCTCAACCTGAGCTTCGCCTATGTCGAGGGCGAGTCGCTGATCATGGCGATCAAGGACGTTGCGGTCTCGAGCGGCTCGGCCTGCACTTCGGCGAGCCTGGAGCCGTCCTACGTGCTGCGCGCGCTGGGGCGCTCGGACGAGCTGGCGCACAGCTCGATCCGGTTCACGATCGGGCGCTTCACCACCGAGGAGGAAATCGATTACACGGTCGATCTGCTGCACCGTCGGATCGACAAGCTGCGCGAGCTTTCGCCGCTGTGGGAGATGGTGAAAGAGGGCGTGGACCTGAATACGGTGCAATGGGCGGCGCACTGAAGAACCCGAAACCCGAAACCCGAAACCTGAAACCTGAAACCTGAAACCCGGGAGTCACCATGGCATACAGCGACAAGGTACTGGAACACTACGAGCATCCGCGCAACGTCGGTTCGTTCGAGAAGTCCGACGCGCAGGTCGGAACCGGGATGGTCGGGGCCCCGGCGTGCGGCGACGTGATGAAGTTGCAGATCCGCGTGGGCAGGGACGGGCTGATCGAGGATGCGCGCTTCAAGACCTACGGCTGCGGTTCCGCGATCGCCTCGTCCTCGCTCGTGACCGAGTGGGTCAAGGGCAAGACGCTCGACGAGGCGCTCACCATCCGCAACACGCAGATCGCGGAGGAACTCGCGCTGCCGCCGGTGAAGATCCACTGCTCGATCCTGGCCGAGGACGCGGTCAAGGCGGCGGTGGCCGACTACAAGCACAAGCACGGCATGATGCGGGAAGCCGCCGAAGAGGCGGAAGGCTGAAGGCGGAAGGGAAGAAGATGGCGATCACATTGACCGAGAGGGCCGCGAAGCATGTGGCGGGATTCATCGCCAGGCGCGGCAAGGGCGCCGGGGTGAGGCTCGGGGTGCGCAGTTCGGGTTGCTCCGGGATGGCCTACAAGCTCGAGTTCGTCGATGAGCTGTATCCGGAGGACATCAGCTTCGAGAGCCACGGGGTGACGGTCATCACCGATCCGAAGAGTCTCGCCTACCTCGACGGCACCGAACTCGACTACGTTCGCGAGGGGCTCAACGAGGGCTTCCGTTTCAACAACCCCAACGTCAAGGACCAGTGCGGCTGCGGCGAGAGCTTCAACGTGTAGGCGGGAGACAGGGGACAGAGCTTGGTCGGATTGCGCTTCTGCCGGGCGATTCTCGCGGAACGGAAAACCTGGGAGACCGGGAACCGGGCGCGGAGGGCGAGTGAATCGCGGTATGGACTCAGGTTCGCACCCGGCCCCGAAAACCGGCTTTTTTCCCCTGTCCCCTGAAATGGAATTCGGCAAGGATTATTTCGCGTTGTTCGGGCTCGCGCCGCGCTTCCGCATCGACGAGGCGGCGCTCGAGCGTGCCTTCCGCGCGCTCCAGGCCGAGGTCCATCCGGACCGCTACGCCCACCGGCCACAGACCGAGCAGCGCCTTTCGATGCAATGGGCGACCCGCGTCAACGAGGCCTACCGCACGCTGCGCGCGCCGCTCGCGCGCGCCCGCTATCTGCTCGGCCTGCGCGGGATCGACATCGATCATCCGGCCGCGGCCGCGGTTTCCGCAGACTTCCTGGCGGAGCAGATGGAGTGGCGCGAGGCGCTCGCGGAGGCCCGCGGCGAGTCGGACCTCGCGGCGCTGGACGCGCTGCGCGAGCGTCTGGACGGCGAGGCGCGCACGCTCACCGGGGAACTGGCGCGCGCGCTGGACGAAGCCGAAGACTGGAATGCCGCGGCGGACGCCGCACGGCGGTTGATGTTCATCGAGAAGCTGGAACACGACGTCGGCGAGGCGGCGGCGGTGCTGGAGAGCTGATGGCGCTGCTGCAGATTTCCGAACCCGGCCTGTCGAGGCCGCCGCACGACCACCGGCTCGCGGTCGGGATCGATCTGGGTACGACCAACTCGCTGGTCGCCACGGTGCGAAACGGCGTCCCGGTCGTGCTCAGCGACGAGCGCGGGCGCGCGCTGCTGCCCTCGATCGTGAATTACCGGGCCGATGGCGAGGTGGCCGTGGGCCACGTCGCCGCGCCCGCACGCGCCACCGATCCGCGCAACACCATCGTCTCGGTCAAGCGTTTCATGGGCCGCGGACTGAAGGACGTCGCCCACGTCGAGACCATGCCCTACGATTTCGTCGATGCTCCCGGCATGGTACGGCTGCGCACCGCGGCGGGCGTGAAGAGCCCGGTCGAGGTTTCGGCCGAGATCCTGCGGGTATTGCGCGCACGTGCCGAGGCGAGTCTCGGCGGGGATCTCGCAGGGGCGGTGATCACCGTGCCCGCCTACTTCGACGATGCGCAGCGCCAGGCGACCAAGGACGCGGGGCGGCTGGCCGGACTGAACGTGCTGCGGCTGCTCAACGAGCCGACCGCGGCGGCGGTCGCCTACGGCCTGGACAACGCCGCCGAGGGCGTCTACGCGATCTACGATCTGGGCGGCGGCACCTTCGACATCTCGATCCTGCGCCTGTCGCGCGGCGTGTTCGAGGTGCTCGCCACGAGCGGTGATGCCTCGCTCGGGGGCGACGACTTCGACCAGAGGCTGTACTGCTGGATTCTCGACCACGCGGCGACGGCCCCGCTCGATGCCGGAGATTCGAGCCGGCTGCTGATCAAGGCGCGCGAGGCCAAGGAGGATCTCACGCAGCACGAGGAGACCGCGGTGGTGGCGCGGCTCGCGAGCGGCGGGACGATCAACCTGATGCTCGCGCGCGAAGAGTTCGCGCAGATGACCGCGCACCTGATCGCGAAGACGCTCGCGCCCTGCCGCAAGGCGCTGCGCGATGCGCATCTGCGCGTCGAGGACATCAAGGGCGTCGTCATGGTGGGGGGCGCGACGCGCATGCCGCATGTCCAGCAGGCGGTCGCGGAGTTCTTCCGGCAGGAGCCGCTCAACAATCTCGATCCCGACAAGGTGGTCGCGCTGGGCGCGGCGATCCAGGCCGACGTGCTGGTCGGCAACCGCAGGGCGGAGGACGACTGGCTGCTGCTCGACGTCATCCCGCTGTCGCTCGGTCTCGAGACGATGGGCGGGCTGACCGAGAAGGTCATTCCGCGAAACTCCACGATTCCGGTCGCGCGTGCCCAGGAATTCACCACCTTCAAGGACGGGCAGAGCGCGATGAGTTTCCATGTCGTCCAGGGCGAACGCGAACTGGTGAGCGACTGCCGCTCGCTCGCGCGCTTCGAACTGCGCGGCATCCCGCCGATGGCCGCAGGTGCGGCGCGCATCCGCGTGACCTTCCAGGTCGATGCCGACGGCCTGCTGGCGGTGTCCGCGCGCGAGATGTCGACCGGCATCGAGGCGTCCGTGATCGTCAAGCCCTCCTACGGCCTGAGCGACGAGGAGATCGCAGGCATGCTGCGCGAATCGTTCGAACACGCCGGGGAGGACATGCACCGGCGCGCGTTGCGCGAGCAGCAGGTCGAGGCGGCGCGCGTGCTCGCTGCGACCGAGAGCGCGCTGCGCGAAGACGGCGCAATGCTGGGCGAGGCCGAGCGCGCGCGCATCGAGGCAGGCGTCGCGAGCCTGCGCGAGCTCTCGCGCGGCGAGGATCACCGCGCGATCAAGGACGGCATCGAGGCTTTGGGCGCGGCGACCGCCGCCTTCGCGCAGGAGCGCATGAACCGCAGCATCCGCTCCGCGCTGGCCGGCCACCGGCTCGACGAGATCGAACTGTGACCCGCATCGTCGTGCTCCCCCACGAGGAACTGTGCCCGGAAGGCGCGCTGATCGAGGCCGACCCCGGCGCTTCGATTCTCGACAGCCTGCTCGATCACGGCATCGGGATCGAGCATGCGTGCGAGAAGTCCTGCGCCTGCACCACCTGCCACGTGCTGGTGCGCGAAGGCCTGTCCTCGCTCGATCCGCCCGAGGAAAACGAGGAGGACATGCTGGACAAGGCGTGGGGGCTGGAGCCGTGCTCGCGCCTGTCGTGCCAGGCGCGGGTGAAGGATGCGCCCCTCACGATCGAGATCCCGAAATACACGATCAACCTCGCAAGCGAGAAGCATTGACATGAAGTGGACCGACATCGGCGAGATCGCCATCGCGCTCTCCGAGGCGCATCCCGGGACCGACCCCGAGCAGGTCAATTTCGTCGACCTGATGCGCTGGGTGGTCGCGCTGCCGGAGTTCGACGACGACCCGAAGCACTGCGGCGAGAAGATCCTCGAAGCGATCCAGACGGCCTGGATCGAAGAGGCCGGGTAGGGCGCTAGCGTTCGCCCGCCCCCGGCGCACCGAGGCGCGCCGGCAGGACGTCCTTCAACGCCGCGCGCGCCTCGCGGATCATCTTCTCGGTCGTCGCCCAGTCGACGCAGGCGTCGGTGACCGAACAGCCGTAGCGCAGCTCGCCGAGATCCTTGGGGATGGGTTGGTTGCCGCCCTCGATGAAGCTCTCCACCATCAGGCCGACGATGGAGCGGTTGCCCGAGACGATCTGGTGCACGCAGTCGGTCATCACCCTGGGCTGGAACTCGGGACGCTTCGACGAGTTGGCGTGGGAGCAGTCGACGACGATGTTCACCGGCAGCCCGGCCCTGGCGAGCGCCTGCTCGACCATCGAGATGCTCACCGTATCGTAGTTGGGGCGTGGCCCGCCGCGCAGCACGATGTGACTCGTCCGGTTGCCGCGGGTGCGCACGACCACGGTATCGCCATCCTCGTTGATGCCGAGGAAGTTGTGCGCGCGTGCCGAGGAGATCATCGCGTTGATCGCGACATCCACGTCGCCGTCGGTGGCGTTCTTGAACCCGACCGGCGTGGACAGCCCGGAGGCCATCTCGCGGTGGGTCTGCGACTCGGCGGTGCGCGCGCCGATCGCGGTCCAGGACACCAGCTCGCCGAGGTACTGCGGGGTGATCGGGTCGAGCGCCTCGGTGCCGGCCGGCAGCCCGAGCTCCGCCAGGCGGACCAGGAACTCGCGCGCCCGTTCCATGCCTTCCTCGATGCGGAAGGAATCGTTCATGCGCGGGTCGTTGATGAAGCCCTTCCAGCCGGTCTGGGTGCGCGGCTTCTCGAAATACACCCGCATGACCAGGAACAGCGTGTCGGCCACCTCGTCGGCCAGCCGCTTGAGCCGCTGGGCGTAGTCGAAGGCGGCGGCCGGGTCGTGGATCGAGCAGGGTCCGACGACGATGAACAGGCGCGGGTCGCTGTGCTCGAGGATGCGACGGATCGCCTCGCGCCCTTCGGCGACCGTGCGTTCGGCCGCCTCGCTCATCGGCTGTCTGGCGCGGATCTCGGCCGGCGTGGGCATCGGATAGTAGGTGGCGACATTGACGTCGTCCAGTCGTCTGTGGGGCATGAGGGGTCTCCGCTGCGGCGATTCAGGCCGTCGCGTCCTGCGTCCGCGCCGTGCCGGTGGGTGATTCTAACCGCTTCAGCAGTTCGCTCACCGCGGCGGCACGCTCCGCGAGGTTCGCGCTCGCACGCTTCCAGGTCAGCTTGTCCGGTCCCGCCAGTTTCAGGTTGCGGTCGCGCTGGATCAGCGCCAGCACATGCGCCGCCTCGAGCGGGGGATCGGGAACGAACTGGAGCCGGATCTGCGCGTCCGTGGCATCGATGCGGGCCACGCCCAGCGGCTCGGACTGGATGCGCAGCCGGTGGGTGGCGATCAGCGCCTGACCCTGGGGCGGGAGCGGCCCGAAGCGGTCGATCAGTTCCTCCTGCATGCTACGAAGCTCGTCCGCGTTCGCGCAGTTCGCGAGCCGCTTGTAGAGCGTGAGGCGCTGGTGAACGTCGCTGCAGTACTCCTCCGGAAGCAGCGCGGGCCGGTGCAGGTTGATCTCGGAGGCGACTTCGAGCGGCCGGGTCAGGTCGGGCTCGCGGCCCTGCCTGAGCGCGGCCACCGCGGCCTTCAGCATGTCGGCATACAGGCCGAAGCCGATCTCCTGGATCTCGCCGCTTTGCGCCTCCCCCAGCACCTCGCCGGCGCCGCGGATCTCCAGGTCGTGCATGGCGAGGAAGAAGCCCGAGCCGAGCTCCTCCATCCTCTGGATCGCCTCCAGCCGCTTCGCGGCCTGCGCAGAGGGCTTCGCCTCGCGGTCGGTGAGCAGGTAGGCGTAGGCCTGGTGATGGGAGCGGCCCACCCGCCCCCGCAACTGGTGGAGCTGCGCGAGTCCGAAGCGGTCGGCGCGATGGATGATGATGGTGTTCGCGGTCGGGATGTCGATGCCGGTCTCGATGATGGTGGTGCACAGCAGGAGGTTGGCGCGCTGCTGGGTGAACAGACGCATCACCCGCTCGAGCTCGCGCGCCGGCATCTGCCCGTGGCCGACCGCGATGCGCGCTTCCGGCAGCAGGCGCTCGAGCGCTTCGCGCATGCGCTCGATCGTCTCGACCTCGTTGTACAGGAAGAAGACCTGGCCGCCGCGCTTGAACTCGCGGATGCAGGCTTCGCGGACGATGCCGTCGGAGGCGCGGGTGACGAAGGTCTTGATGGCGAGCCGGCGTTCCGGCGCGCTGGCGATGACCGAGAAGTCGCGTAGTCCCTCCAGCGACAGCGAGAGCGTGCGCGGGATCGGAGTGGCGGTGAGCGTGAGCACGTCGACCTCGGTGCGCAGAGCCTTGAGTCGCTCCTTCTGGTGGACGCCGAAACGGTGCTCTTCGTCGATCACCACCAGCCCGAGGCGGGCGAAGCGCACGTCGTGCTGGAGCAGGCGATGCGTTCCGACCGCGATGTCGATCTTTCCGGTGGCGAGTTCCTGCAGCGCCTCGCCCAGCTCGCGCGCGGTGCGGAAGCGCGACAGCTCGACGATGCGCACCGGGAAATCCGCGAAACGGTCGCAGAACGTGCGGTAGTGCTGCTCGGCGAGCAGGGTGGTGGGGCAGAGCACCGCCACCTGGCGGCCGTCGGCGACCGCGACGAAGGCCGCACGCAGCGCGACCTCGGTCTTTCCGAAGCCCACGTCGCCGCACACCAGCCGGTCCATCGGTTTGCCCGACCGCATGTCGGAGAGCACGGCATCGATCGCGGCGAGCTGGTCGGGCGTCTCCTCGAAACCGAAGCCGTCGGCGAAGGCCTCCAGGTCGTGCTGGCGGATGCCGAAGGCATGTCCGGGGCGCGCGGCGCGTCGGGCGTAGAGGGCGAGCAGCTCGGCCGCGGTGTCGCGCACCTGCTCCGCGGCCTTGCGCCGGGCGCGCTCCCAGTGGCCGCTTCCGAGCTTCTCCAGCACCACCTGGTCGCCGGGCGCACCGCTGTAGCGGCTCACGAGCCGAAGGGCGGACACCGGCACGTAAAGCTTGTCAGCGTCCGCATATTCGAGCTGCAGGAACTCGGTCTCGCCCTCGCCGAGATCCATGCGCACGAGGCCGAGATAGCGGCCGATGCCGTGGTTCTCGTGCACCACCGGATCGCCGATCTTGAGCTCGGTCAGATCCCGCAGCCAGGCATCCGCCCCTGCTCGCCCCGCTTCGGCGCGCCGGCGCGGTGCGCGCGCGGTGGTCGGATAGAGTTCGTTCTCGGTGACGAAGACGATGCCTGCGGCGGCGAGCCGGAAGCCAGTGGCGAGCGGCCCGACCATCAAGGCGAAGCGCTCGGCGCCCGCGACGAACTCCTGGAAGCCTGTGACGGCCGCCGGATGCAGGCCGTACTCGGCGAGATACTCGCTCATGGTCTCGCGGCGGCCGGGCGAGGCGGCCACCAGTGCGACGCGCTCCGTCGTCTGCGCGAGCAGGGTCCGCACGTGCGCGAGCGGATCCTCCGCGCGGCGCTGTACGGCGAGATCGGGCAAGGGGACCGCCGCGCGCTCGCTGCCGTCCGGTGCGGCGAAGACGACGCGCCCGAAGCGTGCCGCCCGCCCGAAGAACTCCTCGGCGTCGAGAAACAGCTCGCCGGGCGCGAGCAGCGGGCGCGTCGCGTCGCCTCCGAGCAGTCCGTGGCGCGCGTTCGCCTCGTGCCAGAACTCGCCGATCGCGGCGCCGACGTCGTGATGCAGGCCGATCAGCACTCCTTCGGGCAGGTAGTCGAACAGCGTCACCGTGCTCTCGAAGAACAGCGGCAGGTAATACTCGATGCCGGCCGGCGCGATGCCGTTGCCGACGTCGCGATACAGCGTACTGCGCGAGGGATCGCCCTCGAAGCGGCTGCGCCAGCGGCCGCGAAAGCGCGTTCTCGCGGTCTCGTCGAAGGGGAACTCGCGCGCCGGAAGCAGGCGGATCTCGGGCACCGGGTAGAGGCTGCGCTGGGTGTCCGCGTCGTAGGTGCGGATGGTCTCGATCTCGTCGTGGAAGAGGTCGATGCGGAAGGGCAGCGCGGCGCCGGTCGGAAACAGGTCGATCAGGCCGCCGCGCACGCTGTATTCGCCGGGCGCCACGGTCTGCGTGACCTGCTGGTAGCCGGCCACGGAGAGTTGCGCGCGCAGCCGCGCAGTATCGAGCCGCTCGCCCTGCCGCAGCAGGAAGCTGCGGGCGGCGATGTGCTCCCGGGGCGGCATCCGGTAGAGCGCGGTGCCGGCGGCAACCAGCAGGAGGTCGCAGCGCCCCTGGGTCAGTTCGTAGATCGTCGCCAGCCGCTCGGAGATCAGATCCTGGTGGGGCGAGAAGCTGTCGAAGGGCAGGGTTTCCCAGTCGGGAAGCACGAGCACACGCAGCTCCTGGGCGATCCAGCGAACCTCTTCCTTCAGACGCTGCGCGTCGGCCGGGGCGGCGAGGATGGCGCAGATCGGCCGGCCGCGCCGCGCCAGCAGGGCAAGCGCGAGTGCATCGGCGGAGCCGGCGAGCCGCGGCAGTTCGAGCCGCGCGCCGGCGGCCGGAAGCCGCAGCGCGTCGATTTCGGGCAGCAGCCCGCCGCCATGGTCGGCTTCCGGCCGTTGGCTCACGGCCGGATCACGGGTCGCGCCCTGCGACGGAAGGAGCGTGCTCAGGCGGACATCTGCGCCCGCAGATGGCTGGACTCGCCGAGCTTGCGGTTGCGGCTGTCGACATAGACCAGCTTGGGCTCATGGCGCTGGAGTTCGGCCTCGGCATAAGTCGAGAATGCCGCGATGATCAGCAGATCGCCGGGAGCGGCGCGGCGCGCGGCCGCGCCATTCACCGAGATGGTGCCCGATCCGCGTTCGGCGCCGATGGCGTAGGTCGAGAAGCGCTCGCCGTTGCTGACGTTGTAGATGTCGATTCGCTCGTACTCGCGGATGTCGGCCGCCTCCAGCAGATCCTCGTCGATCGCGCAGGAGCCTTCGTAGTGCAGTTCGGATTGCGTCACCGTGACGCGGTGGATCTTCGCCCGCAGCATCGTGCGTTGCATCGCTCGTTCCCTCCGTTTGCGTCAAAGCCAGGCCGCAGGCCGAAGCCTGCCGTTCGCGCTGCTGGAGCACCACGGGACTGAGCGCATCGCGGTGACCTAAACTTCCAGATTGTCGATCAGGCGTGTCGGCCCGAGGCGGGCCGCCGCGAGAATCACCAGGCTGGAATCGTGAGCTGCGGGCGATTGTAGATCAAGTCGTTTCCGCACTGCAATATAGTCCGGTTGCCAGCCCTGCGCCGTGAGATTTTCGAGCGCCTCGCGCTCCATGCGCGGGTAATCGCCCGCACCCGAGAGGATTTCAGTGCGCATCTCTCGGAGCAGGCGGACGAGCTGCGGGGCCTGCAGGCGCTCGCCAGCCGACAGGTAGCGGTTGCGCGAGGACAGCGCCAGGCCGTCCGCTGCGCGCACCGTCTCGCCCGCGACGATCTCGATCGGCAGCGCCAGCTCGCGGGTGAGGTTGCGCACGATCATGAGCTGCTGGTAATCCTTCTTGCCGAACACCGCGACCTGCGGCCGGACGATGTTGAACAGCTTCGTCACCACGGTCGCCACGCCGCGGAAGAAGCCGGGCCGGAACGCGCCTTCCAGGATGTCGGCCTGCGCCGGGTGCGGCTGCACGAAACAGGACTGTGGCGCGGGATAGAATTCGCGTTCGCCGGGCGCAAACACGAGATCCACGCCCGCCTCGCGCATCTTCTCGCAGTCCTCGTCGAAGGTGCGCGGATAGCGGTCGAAGTCCTCGTTGGGCCCGAACTGGAGCCGGTTGACGAACACGCTCGCCACCACGCAGGGCGCATGCTCGCGCGCGATCCGCATGAGCGCGACGTGGCCCTCGTGGAGGTTGCCCATCGTGGGCACGAAGGCGATGCGCGGCTGCGCCGCCAGCGCCTCGCGCAGGCCGGCGATGGTGGGATGTACGATCATGCGCGGACTCCGGACTCAGGTTGCGGCGAGCGCGGCGACCGGATCATGGACCCGCTCGATGCGCTGTCCGGCGCAGGCGGAAAGCAGCGCGGCCGCCGGTCCGTGGCCTGGGATGACGCAGCCGGGGTCGATCTCGACGAGCGGCGCGAGCACGAAGGCACGCAGGTGCATGCGCGGGTGGGGCAGGATCAGGCGCTCGCCGGCTGCGATCCGGTCGCCGTACAGGAGCAGGTCGAGATCCAGCGTGCGCGGGGCGTTGCGGAAATCGCGCCGGCGGCCGAACCGGGCCTCGATCCGGAACAGCGCGTCGAGCAGGGCGTGGGCACCCAGCCGCGTCCCGATCAGCGCAATGGCATTGATGAAGTCCGGCTGGTCCTTGAGACCCACCGGGGCGCTGCGATAGACCGAGGAGCGCGCCAGCAGCCTCGATTCGGGCAGGTCCGCGAACTCGCCGAGCGCGGCGCGCACGGTGGCGAGCGGATCGCCGAGGTTCGAGCCGATGCCCACTGCTGCCCGGATCACGCCGCCGCCTCCGGGCCCATGTCGATGATCGACCTGCGCGCTGTCGGCGGCTTGGCGGCGCTCGCGGGCGCTTCGCCCCCGTTCGCTTCGCTCACGGGGCCCCCTCCGCTGCTCACGCCGCCGGCTCCGCCGCGGCGGCCGGCTGCGCCTTGGCGCGGCGCCGGCGGCGCGGCCGCTCGCCCTTCGCCGGAAGCAGCATCGCGAGCCTCGCTTCCGGCTCGGCGTCGGCGAAACTGCGCCACCACTCGGCCAGCTCGGCGGGAACCTCGCCGGCTGTGGCGCGCAGCCCCAGGAAGTCCATCGCGGCACGAAATCGCGGCTGCTCGAGGAGCCGCAGCGGGCGCTTTCCGGAGCGCGTCGCGAGGCGCGGTTGCAGCGCCCAGATGTCCTTGATGTCTGCGGCGACCCGGCGCTGGATCGCGAGCTTGCCGGCCTGGATGTCGAGCACCTCGTCCATCGCCTCGAACAGCGCCGGCATCGGGGTCTCCCCGGCGGCCTTGCGCCGCTCCCAGCTCGCGAGCACCTCGTTCCAGAGCAGGGTGGCGAACAGGAAGCCCGGCGAGACCGTCTTCCCCGAGCGCACCCGCTCGTCGGTCGCGGCGAGCGCGCCCCAGACGAAGCGTCCGCCCTGGGTGTCGCCGAGGATGACATCCAGCAGCGGGAGCAGGCCATGGTGCAGCCCCTCGTCACGAAGCCGCCGGATGCATTCCACCGCGTGTCCGGACAGCAGCAGCTTGAGCATCTCGTCGAAAAGGCGCGAGGCCGGCACGTTCTCGATGAGCGGCGCCATGTCGCGGATCGGGGCGCGGGCGGCCGGATCGAGTTCCAGTCCGAGCTTGGCCGCCAGCCGCACCGCGCGCAGCATGCGCACCGGGTCCTCGCGGTAGCGCCGGTGCGGGTCTCCGATCATGCGCAGCGTCTTCTGCTGGAGATCGGCCACACCGTGGTGGAAATCGACGATCGTCTCGTCGGCGGGGTCGTAGTAGAGCGCATTGACGGTGAAGTCGCGCCGCGCCGCATCCTCCTCCTGGGTGCCGAAGGCGTTGTCGCGCAGCACCCGGCCGTTCTCGTCGGTCTCGACGCGGTCGTCGGCGGCCGCGCGAAAGGTGGTCACCTCCATCGTCTCCCGCCCTTCCATGACATGGACGATGCGGAAACGCCTGCCGATGATGCGCGAGCGCCGGAACAGCGCGCGCACCTGCTCGGGGGTGGCGTCGGTCGCCAGATCGAAATCCTTCGGTTGCAGCCCGGCGATCAGGTCGCGCACCGCGCCGCCCACCACATAGGCCTTGAAGCCCGCCTCCTGCAGCCGGGCGACGACCTTCAGTGCGGCGGGCGAAATCTGTTCGCGGCGCACGCCGTGGCGCGCCAGCGGGATCAGGGCCGGTCCCGCCGGAACCGGTTCGGCTCTCCGGAATACGCGGCGCAGCAGCTTGCGGATCATTCGTGATGCGGAAGTTCGAGTGTTCCCAATGATACATGGGGCTCGCGCAGGCTGAGGATCGGCCAGCCCCTGGCCTTCGCGTGCGCGGCGAGCGTCTCGTCCGGATCGACCGCGACCGGCCGGCTCACCCGCGCGAGCAGCGCGAGGTCGTTGAGCGAATCGGAGTAGAAGAAGCTGCGGTCGAAATCGGACCACTTGCGGCCGCGTCCCGCAAGCCATTGCTCGACCCGCGTGACCTTGCCCTCGCGGAAGCTCGGCAGGCCCGCGACCCGTCCGGTGAAGCGCCCGGCGATGCTCTCGGGCTCGGTGGCGATCAGATGCGAGACGCCGAAATGAGCGCAGATCGGCGCGGTGACGAAGCTGTTGGTCGCGGTGACGATCGCGGCGAGCGCCCCCTCTTCGAGATGCCGCCGCACCAGGGCGCGCCCGGCCTCGTTGATGATCGGCAGGATGCGGCTGCGCATGAACGCGCGGTGCCAGTCGTCGAGCTGGCGGCGCGAATGGCGCGACAGCGGCTTCAACTGGAAGTCGAGGAAGGCGTGGATGTCGAGAACCCCGCGCCGGTACTGGTCGAGGAACTCGGCGTTGCGCGCCTCGTAGAGTTCGCGGTCGAGCACGCCGCGCTCGATCAGGAACTGCGCCCACTCGAAGTCGGAGTCGCCTGCGAGCAGGGTGTTGTCGAGGTCGAACAGGGCGAGATCCATCGTTGCGATCCTCACGCGCGCGGTGTGACGTCCTCGCTCTCGCGCAGCACCTCGCGCAGCAGGGCGAGGCTGGCCGTTCGCTTGAGCGCGAGCGAGGCGCGGTCGAGCCGCTCGAGCACCGCCAGCAGGGAAGGCAGGTCGCGGTTGGCGTGCCGCAGCAGGTAATCGACGGTCTCGCGCTCGACCGGCAGCCCGCGCTCGCGCGCCTGTTCCAGCAGCGTGCGGGCCTTGTCTTCGTCGGACAATGGCTTGAGTTCGAACACCAGCATCGCGGCGAGCCGGCTCTTCAGATCCTCACGAAGGCAGAGGGCGGCAGGCGGCTCGGCTCCCGCCACGAGCAGCGCCAGGCCGGCGAGCGCGGCGGTGTTGATCGCGCGGAAGAGCTCGATCTGGGCGTCGGCTGCGAGCGCCTCGACATCGTCGGTGATCACCAGGGCGCCCGGCACCGGTCCCCGCGCGGCCTCGCCCGCGGCCGCGCCCACTTCCCACACCGGCCGCCCGGCGCTCGACGCCGCCGCCGCGGTGGCACGCAGCAGGTGGCTGCGCCCGCTGCCGGGCGTGCCCCACAGGTAGATCATTTCGTAGCAGCCGGGCGCGGCCAGCGCGCGCAGCCGCGCGAGCGCCTCGCCGTTGGCGCCGGCGACGAAGTTGTCGAAGGTCGCATGCCTGCGGGCACGCAGGTCGAGCGGAAGCTGTCTCACCGCGTGTTCCGGTACAAGGGGCTGGCGAGCCAGCGGCGGTGCGCTTCCCTGATCCCGACCGCAATCGCGGCGGCTGCCGGCAGCGCGAGCAGCACGCCCAGGAAGCCGAACACCTGGCCGAAGGCCATCAGCGCGAAGATCACCGCGAGAGGATGCAGTCCGACGCGGCTGCCCACCAGCACCGGCGTGAGCACGAAGCTCTCCGCCGCCTGGCCGATGCCAAAGACGATCAGCACGCCGGCCACCGGGGCGAAGCCCTGGAGCTGGAGCGCGGCGACCAGAAGGGCGAGCAGGAAACCGGTCGCAAAGCCGAGGTAGGGCACGAAGATCAGCAGACCGGTGAGCATCCCCAGCGACAGCGCGGAGCCCACACCGGCGAGCGCGAGTCCGGCCGAGTAATACGCGGCGAGCGCGGCCATCACCAGCAACTGGCCGCGCAGGAAATGTCCGAGCACCGTGTCGATCTCTCCCGCGAGCCGGGCCGCCTGCGGCCGCCAGTCGTGCGGAACCAGCGCGGCGAGGCGGCCGATCATCGCATCCCAGTCGCGCAGCAGGTAGAACATCACCACCGGGGTGAGCAGCGCATTGACGAGAAAACCGACAACCGCGAGTCCGCCGATGCGAAGCGAGTCCAGCACCCTGGGCAGCAGGCCGCGCAGGCTGTCCCAGTTTTCCGCAACGGCCTGCGTCAGCCACGCGGAGTCGAGCTGGATCTCGGCGCCCAGCCGCTCGCGCAGCCACGGAGCGACCCGCTCGTTGAACAACGTAACGGCCGCTGGCGCTCGCGCGAGCGCAGTCTGCATCTCGCGCACGGCGAGCGGCACGATCAGGAGCACGACCGCGGCGGCCAGCGCGGCGAGCGCCACGAGCACCACGACCGCGCCCGCGCTCCTCGGCAGACCCCAGCGCTGCATCCTGCCCACCAGCGGGGCGCAGGCGTACGCGGCCACGGCGGCGAGCAGGAACGGGGTCAGCACCGGGGCGAGCAGCCAGAGCGCCGCGGCGAGGACGAGCGTGGCCGCCAGGGCGACGAGTGCGCTCCGGCGCGCGGCGCGTTCGGGGGGCATTTCGGCTAGAATCCGGGTCGGAAGAAAAAGACCGCTACTCTAGCCTCCGCCCGGGAGGAACTCAACTTGGAATCCTCCTCGCTGACCTATCGCGAAGCCGGCGTCGACATCGATGCCGGCGATGCGCTGGTGGAGCGGATCAAGCCGTTCGCCCGGCGCACCCTGCGCCCGGAAGTGCTGGGCGGGATCGGTGGTTTCGGGGCGCTCTTCCGCGTGCCCGCGCGCTATCGCGAGCCGGTGCTGGTGTCGGGCACGGACGGGGTGGGCACCAAGCTCAAGCTCGCCTTCCAGCTCGGCCGCCATGATGATATCGGCATCGACCTGGTGGCGATGAGCGTCAACGACATCCTCGTCCATGGCGCCGAGCCGCTCTTCTTCCTGGATTATTTCGCCTGCGGGAAGCTCGACGTGGAAGTCGCGGCGCGGGTCGTGGCCGGGATCGCACGCGGCTGCGAGCTCTCCGGCTGCGCGCTGATCGGCGGGGAGACCGCAGAGATGCCCGGAATGTACCCGCCTGGAGAATACGACCTCGCCGGCTTCGCGGTGGGCGTGGTGGAGCGCGAGGGCATCCTCGACGGGTCGCGCGTCGCCCCCGGTGATTGCGTGCTCGGGCTCGCCTCGAGCGGCGCGCACTCGAACGGCTATTCGCTCATCCGGCGCATCCTCGAGCGCGCGCGCCCGCGGCTCGACGAGATCTTCGATGGCGGCGCCTCGCTTGCCGATGTCGTCATGGCGCCGACCCGCATCTACGCGAAGCCGATCCTGGAGCTGATCGCTGCGGCTCCGGTGAAGGCGCTCGCGCACATTACCGGAGGCGGGCTGGTGGAGAACCTTCCGCGCGTGCTGCCCGCCGGCCTGCGCGCGGTCCTGGATGGCGCGAGCTGGCCGAGGCCGCCGCTGTTCGACTGGCTCTCGCGCGAAGGCGGAGTCGCCGAGGCCGAGATGCATCGGGTCTTCAACTGCGGCATCGGGATGGCGGTCGTGGTCGCGGAGCAGGACTCGGCGCGCGCGCTCGAGCTGCTCGCGGCGGCCGGCGAGCGGGCGTGGCGGATCGGCGCGATCGAACCCTGTCCGGAGGGCGCGGCGCGCACCGTCATCGCCCCGGCCAATTGACGGCGGGGAAGGAACACTTCCTGAAGCGGATCGCGGCCGCAGGCGCGATCGCGCTGATGGTCTCGCTCACCTGGTTCAATTCGCAGCCGGAGGCCGCCGGCCTGATCCCCGCGCCCTGGGACAAGCTCGCGCATGGGGGAATCTTCGGAGCGCTGTCCGCGGCGCTTGCGGCCGCGTGCTGGCCGCGGCTGTGGCCGGTCGCCGCGGTCGTCGTCCCGTTCGCGGCCTTTGACGAGCTGCGCCAGCTCCACCTGCCCGGACGCAGCGCGGACTGGGGCGACTTCCTCACCGATCTTGCCGCGATGGCGGTCGTGCTGTCTTGTTCCGTCCTGCTGCGGATCCGCCGCAGCGTGAAGCCTGTCGCGGGGGGGCGGCGAGGGCGGCGGCTATAATCCGCCGACTCGATGAGGGCGCGGCGGCAAATGACATGAGCATCCTCGTGACCGGCGGTGCCGGTTTCATCGGCTCGAATTTCGTGATCGACTGGATCGCCGCCACCGGCGAGCCGGTGATCAATCTCGACAAGCTCACCTACGCGGGCAACCCTGGCAACCTGCGTACACTGGACGGCGATGCGCGCCATCGCTTCGTTCGCGGGGACATCCGCGATTGCGCGCTGGTGGCCGGTCTGCTCGCGGAACACAGGCCGCGCGCGATCGTGCATTTCGCCGCCGAGAGCCATGTGGATCGCTCGATCCACGGCCCGGCCGAGTTCATCGCCACCAACGTCGACGGCACTTTCGCGCTGCTGGAGGCGGCGCGCAGCCACTGGGAGGGGCTCGAGGGGCAGGCGCGCGAACGCTTGCGGTTCCTCCATGTTTCGACCGACGAGGTCTACGGCTCGCTCGCGCCCGGGGATCCTCCGTTCCGCGAGGCCGACGCCTACCGGCCGAACAGCCCGTATTCGGCCTCCAAGGCGGCGTCCGACCACCTGGTGCGCGCCTGGCACCACACCTACGGCCTGCCCACGCTTACCACCAACTGCTCGAACAATTACGGGCCGTTCCAGTTCCCGGAAAAGCTCATCCCGCTGGTGATCGGCAATGCGCTCTCCGGAGCGCCGCTGCCCATCTACGGGGACGGTCTCAACGTGCGCGACTGGCTGTACGTGGGCGATCATTGCGCCGCTATCCGCACCGTGCTCGAACGCGGGCGGCCCGGCGGAACCTGGAACATCGGCGGCTGGAACGAGATGGCGAACCTCGACGTGGTGCGCTCGATCTGCCGGCTGCTCGACGAGATGCATCCCGGCTCCCCGGTGGTCCCGCACGAGAAGCTGATCCACTTCGTCAAGGACCGTCCCGGACACGACCGGCGCTATGCGATCGATGCGCACAGGATCGAGCGCGAACTCGGCTGGAAGCCCGCCGAGAGTTTCGAGAGCGGCATCCGCAGGACGGTGCGCTGGTATCTCGACCATCAGGACTGGGTGAGCGAGGTGAGCTCGGGTGCCTACCGCGCCTGGATCGAAAAGAACTACGGCGCGCGCTGAACGCTGCCGTTACCGGACCAGGCGCAGAACCTTCTCCTTCACGATGAACGATCGCAAAGGCATCCTGCTGGCCGGCGGCTCCGGCACCCGGCTCTACCCGGTCACCTCGGTGGTGTCCAAGCAACTGCTGCCGATCTACGACAAGCCGATGGTCTACTATCCGCTGGCCACCCTGATGCTGGCGGGCATCCGCGAAGTGCTGGTGATCTCGACGCCGCAGGACACGCCCCGCTTCGAGCAGCTCCTGGGCGACGGCAGCCAGTGGGGCATGGCGTTCTCCTACGCGGTGCAGCCCACGCCGGCGGGGCTCGCGCAGGCCTTCACCATCGGGGCCGCGTTCCTCGCGGGCGCCAGGCCGGTGCTGGTGCTGGGCGACAACATCTTCTACGGTCACGATCTCGCGGGCGATCTGCAGCGTGCGGCGCGCCAGGAGCGCGGGGCCACGGTGTTCGCCTACCGGGTGACGGACCCGGAACGCTACGGCGTGGTCGAGATCGGTTCCGACGGGCGCGCGCTCGGCATCGAGGAGAAGCCGGCCCGCCCGCGCTCCCGCCTGGCGGTGACGGGCCTGTATTTCTATGACGAGCGGGTGGGCGACATCGCCGCCGGGCTGCGGCCCTCGGCGCGCGGCGAGCTGGAGATCACCGACGTCAATCGCCGCTATCTGGAGTGGGGGGAACTCGATGTCGTCGTGATGGGCCGCGGCCAGGCGTGGCTCGACACCGGCACCCACGAATCGCTGATCGAGGCCTCGCAGTTCATCCAGACGGTGGAAAAGCGCCAGGGCCTCAAGATCTGCTGCCCCGAGGAGATCGCCTACCGAATGGGCTACATCGATCGCGCGCAGTTGAGCCGGCTCGCCGATCCGATGCGGAAGAACCAGTACGGGCGCTATCTGCTGGCACTGCTTGAGGAGGAAGGCGAGCCCTGGAACGGAGCGGGCGCGCGCACGTGAAGGTCATTCGCACCGAGATCCCGGATCTCCTGATCCTCGAGCCCAGGGTGTTCGGGGATGCGCGCGGATTCTTCCTCGAGACCTACAACCGGCGCACCCTGGCCGAAGTCGCCGGCATCGATGCCGAATTCGTGCAGGACAATCATTCGCGCTCGACCAAGGGGGTGCTGCGCGGCTTGCACTACCAGTTGCACCACCCGCAGGGCAAGTTGGTGCGCGTGGCGCGCGGGAGCGTGTTCGACGTGGCGGTGGATGTGCGCCACTCGTCTGCGAGCTTCGGGCGCGCGCTCGGCGTCGAACTCTCCGACGAGAACAAGCGCATGCTGTGGATTCCGCCCGGCTTCGCCCACGGTTTCCTGGTGACGAGCGAGAGCGTGGATTTCTTCTACAAGACTACCGATTTCTATGCTCCCGGCGACGAGCGCTGCATCCGCTGGGACGATGCGCGGCTCGCGATCCCCTGGCCGCTCGAGGCCGCTCCGCTCGTTTCGGCGAAGGACGCGGCGGGAGTCGCCTTCGCCGAGGCCGAGGTCTTTCCGTGAGCCGCATCCTGGTCGTGGGGCGCAGCGGCCAGCTCGCCTGGGAGCTGCGCCGCAGCCTGCTGCCGCTGGGCGAGGTGAGCGCAGTCGAGAGGCCGGAAGTCGATCTTGCCCGGCCGCAGACCCTGGTCCCGGTGCTGGACCGGGTGCGGCCCGATGTCATCTTCAATGCCGCGGCCTACACCGCGGTGGATCGGGCCGAGAGCGAGGCGGAGCTCGCGCGCGCGATCAACGCCGAGGCGCCCGCACTGCTCGCGCGCGAGGCGCTCAGGCGCGGGGCGCTGCTCGTCCACTATTCCACCGACTACGTCTTCGACGGCACCAAGCCGCAGCCCTACGCGGAGTCCGATGCGCCCGGTCCGCTCGGGGTCTATGGCGCGAGCAAGCTCGCAGGAGAGCGCGCGGTGCTGGAAAGCGGAGCGGACTCCCTGTGCCTTCGCGCGAGCTGGGTGTATGCGGCGCGCGGCAGGAATTTCCTGCGGACGATGCTGCGCCTGGGCGCCGAGCGCGAGCGCCTGCGGGTGGTGGCCGACCAGATCGGCGCGCCCACCTGGGCGCGTTACCTGGCGGAGGCGAGCGCGCAGATCGTGGCACGCGCACTGCGCGAACGGGCCGGCGGCGCGTTCGCGAGCGCTCTGTTCCATCTGAGCGCTGCGGGAGAGACGAGCTGGCACGGCTTCGCGAACGCGATTTTCGAGCGTGTGCGCAGGATCGATCCTTCGATCGCGCTCAGGGTCGCCGAGGTGGTGGCGATCGCGACCGCGGACTATCCGCTGCCCGCACGGCGGCCGGCGAACTCGCGGCTCGCGTGCGAGGCGGTGCGGGAGCGCTTCGGCATCGAGATTCCCCACTGGAGCGTGGGGCTGGATCTATGCCTCGAGGATCTTCTGGCCGGCGCGCAGCGATGACGCGCCGCGAAGGAGGGGGGGCGTACCAATGCTGATCCAACCGGTCATCCTGTGCGGCGGCTCGGGCACGCGGCTGTGGCCGGCCTCGCGCGAACAGTATCCCAAGCAGCTCCTCTCGCTCTCGGGGCCGCACAGCATGCTGCAGGCGACTGCGCTGCGGCTCGCCGGTGCGCCCGCGGGCCTCACGGTTGCCGCGCCGCTGGTGGTCGCGAACGAGGAATACCGCTTCATCGTCGCCGAGCAGTTGCGCGAGGCGGAGCAGGCGGCGGCTGCGATCCTGCTCGAGCCGGTCGGGCGCAACACCGCGCCGGCGCTCACGCTGGCCGCGCTCGATGCAGTCGCGCAGGGCGCGGATCCGGTGCTGGTCGCGATGCCCGCCGACCATGTCATGACCCGGCCCGAAGTCTTCCGCGATGCGGTCGCGGGCGCGGCGCGGCTCGCCGAGGCGGGGAGGTTCGTGACCTTCGGGATCGCACCCGATGCGCCAGAGACCGGTTACGGCTACATCGAGCGCGGGACGCCGATCGGCGAGCCCGCATCGACCGGCGGCTGCGAGCTGGTGCGCTTCGTCGAGAAGCCGGATCTCGCGCGGGCGCGCGAATACCTGGCCGCCGGGAGCCATCTCTGGAACAGCGGCATCTTCGTGATGAAGGCGTCCGCCTGGCTCGCCGCGATCGAGCGGCTGCGCTCCGACATCGCCGCGGCGTGCCGCGCGGCCTACGCCGGGGCGAAGCGCGATCGCGACTTCCTGCGCGTCGGGTGCGAGGCGTTCTCCGCCTGCCCGGCCGATTCGATCGATTACGCCGTGATGGAGCGGCTCGGCGCCGGGCAGGCTGCCGTGATCCCGCTGGATGCCGGCTGGTCGGATGTCGGTGCCTGGGATGCGCTGTGGGCGGTGAGCGCGAAGGACGCGGACGGCAACGTCATCCGCGGCGACGTGCTGCTGCATGAAACGTGCGGCACGCTCGCGATCTCGTCGAGCCGGCTGGTGGCCTGCGTCGGGGTGAAGGACGTGGTGGTGATCGAGACGCCCGATGCGGTGATGGTGGCCGCGAAGGATCGTGCGCAGGAGGTGAAGGCGATCGTCGCACGCCTGAAGCGGGAGGGCCGGGACGAGGTCACCGCCCATCGCAAGATCCATCGCCCCTGGGGCCATTACGACAGCATCGATCGCGGCGAGCGCTTCCAGGTCAAGCGCATCGTGGTGGCGCCGGGCGCGACGCTCTCGCTGCAGATGCACCACCATCGCGCCGAACACTGGGTGGTGGTGCGCGGCACCGCGCGGGTGACCCGCGGCGAGGAGGTCTTCCTCCTCGGCGAGAACGAATCGACCTATATCCCGCTCGGCGTGAAGCACCGGCTGGAGAACCCCGGAAAGCTTCCGCTCGAGATCGTCGAAGTGCAGTCCGGCGGCTACCTCGGCGAGGACGACATCGTGCGCTTCGAGGACAGCTATGGGCGGGGCTGAGCGCAGGCGGGGCGCGAGGTGAGGCTGCTCGTCGTCGGGGGCGCGGGCTACATCGGCTCGCACATGGTCAAGCGCTGCGCCGCCGCGGGTCACGAGGTCGTCACCCTCGACAACTTCTCGACCGGGCATCGCGACGCGCTCACCGCCGGCGGCCTGATCGAGGCCGATCTCGCCGACCGCGATGCGCTCGGGCGCGCGTTCGCCGCAGGGCGCTTCGACGCGGTGATGCATTTCGCATCGTTCATCCAGGTGGCCGAGTCGGTCCGCGATCCCGCGCGCTACTACCGCAACAACTACGCGAACACACTCAACCTGCTCGAGGCGATGCTCGCGCACCGGGTGAGGCGTTTCGTCTTCTCGTCCAGCGCGGCGGTGTTCGGCGAGCCGCAGCGCGTGCCGATCGACGAAGCGCATCCCGCGTACCCGATCAATCCCTACGGGCGCAGCAAGCGGATGGTGGAAGAGACGCTCGCGGACTTCGACCGCGCCTACGGGCTGAGGTCGGTCGCGCTGCGCTATTTCAATGCCGCGGGCGCCGATCCCGAGGGCGAACTGGGCGAGCGCCACGAGCCCGAGACCCACCTGGTCCCGCTGGTGCTGCGCGCGGCTTCGGGCCGCAGCCCGGCGGTGAGCGTGTTCGGGCGCGACTACGACACGCCGGACGGCACCTGCATCCGCGACTACATCCATGTCGCGGATCTGTGCGAGGCGCATCTGCTCGCGCTCGACTTCCTCGCCGCACGTGATCGAAGCGCCGCGTTCAATCTCGGAAACGGGAACGGCTTCTCGGTGCAGGAAGTAATCGATGCGGTCCGGCGGGTGACCGGGCGCGCGGTAAAGATCGTCGATGCGCCGCGGCGCGAAGGCGATCCGGCGCGGCTGGTGGCGGATGCGCGCGCCGCCCGCGCGGTGCTGGGCTGGCGCCCCCGCTACCATGCGCTGGACACCATCGTGGCCCATGCCTGGGCGTGGGAGCGCAGGCAGGCCGGACTCGAATGAGCGGCTGCGCGCCGCACGCACGGCCGGGGTAACATCCGCAGCGCTGCGGCGTGCGAAGGTGGCGGAATTGGCAGACGCACCGGATTTAGGTTCCGGCGCCTCACGGCATGCGGGTTCGAGTCCCGCCCTTCGCACCAACTGCCTGCGGAGCCGGCCGCCACTGTCCCGCCCGGCGCCTACATCGAAGGGCCTAGCCCAACCGCCCGAGTCTCCCTAGCCATGATGTCATATTGAACCGGCGGGCGGGCGCGCTCACACTGGCTCCCGCAACTCAACCGAAGGGAGGCTCCCATGTTGCGCAAGTCTGCAGTCTGCTTCGCCGTGGCTTCGCTTTTCGCATCGGGCGCGCGCGCCGATGCGGTGTTTCGCCCGCTGCCGTTCTTCCAGGACTGGACCGACACCTCGCTGATTACCGCAGCCAACGACTGGTCGGGTGTACCCGGCTTCCTCGGCTATCGTGGGGATGGTCTGGTGTCGGTCGCGGGTGCCGATCCTTCCCTGATCGTGGCGCCGGGAACGGGCACGCCGCTCCAGGTGATCGCCAACCAGTCCAACCCGAACACGCTGATCTCGGGCGGGATTGCCGAATTCGAACTCGCCGATGCGGCCGTGGCGCTGCAGGGATCGAGCACCGCCGATGCGCCCTTCCTGCTGCTCGACCTGGATACGCGCGGCTGGCAGGACGTGCACCTGAGCTACGTCGTGCGCGACCTGGACGGCTCGATGGACGACGCCGTGCAGCCGCTCGCCCTGCAGTACCGCACCGGGGGAAGCGGCGATTTCGTCAACCTGCCCGCGGCCTTCCTCGCCGATGCGACCGTGGGCTCGGCCGCGGGCGCGGTGACGCCGGTCGCGCTCACGCTGCCCGCGGATGCCGCCGGAACCGCGGCGCTCCAGCTTCGCTTCATCACCGCGAACGCCACCGGCAACGACGAGTGGATCGGGATCGATTCGATTTCGGTGACCGGCTCGCCGCTGGCGCCGGTGCCCGAGCCGGGCCAGTGGATGCTCATGGCATCCGGGCTGGGCGTGCTCGCATTCACGGCGAGGCGGCGTCTTGCGCTCTGAGCGGAAGGCGCCGGGCAGGGTCAGCGGGCGCCCTTGCGCTTCTCCAGGCGGCACTCGCCGGCGGTCTCGATGCTGCAGTCTTCGCCGAGCGTCTCCAGCCGAACCGTGAATCCCCACAGGCGGGCGAGGTGCTTGAGCACCGCCGCGGTGTCCCCGGTGAGCGGCCGCCGCTGCGAGCTGCGGTGGCGCAGCGTGAGGGAGCGGTCGCCGCGGATGTCGGCATTCCAGACCTGGATGTCCGGCTCGCGGCTGCCGAGGTTGTGCTGGTCGGAGAGCACGCGGCGGATTTCACGGTAGCCGCGCTCGTCGGAAATCGCGGAAATCGAGAGCCGCTGGCGGCGGTCGTCGTCGAGCACGGCGAACAGGCGCAGCTCGCGCATCAGCCTGGGCGACAGGTATTGCGCGATGAAGCTCTCGTCCTTGAAGTTGCGCATCGCGAAGTCGAGCGAGCGGCGCCAGTCGGTGCCGGCGATCTCGGGAAACCAGGCGCGGTCCTCGTCGTCCGGATGCTCGCAGATGCGCCGCAGGTCGCGCCACATCGCGAAGCCGAGCGCGTAGGGGTTGATGCCGGAGTACCAGGGGCTGTCGTAGGCCGGCTGGGCGACGACGTTGGTGTGGTGCTGGAGGAACTCGATCATGAAACTGTCGGCGAGCAGCCCTTCGTCGTAGAGCGCGTTGATCAGCGTGTAGTGCCAGAAGCAGGCCCAGCCTTCGTTCATCACCTGCGTCTGCCGCTGCGGGTAGAAGTACTGCGCGATCTTGCGCACGATGCGCACGATCTCGCGCTGCCAGGGTTCGAGCAGGGGCGCGTTCTTCTCGATGAAGTAGAGCAGGTTCTCCTGCGGTTCCGCCGGGAAGCGCTCCTGAGCCTCGCCGTGCCCCGGTGTCTCGCGCGCGGGCAGGGTGCGCCAGAGGTCATTGACCTGGGTCTGCAGATAGTCCTCGCGCTCCCGCTGCCGCTCGTGCTCGCGGGCGAGCGACAGGCGCTGCACGCGCTTGTAGCGGTCCACGCCCAGATTCATCAGCGCGTGACAGGAGTCGAGCAGCTCTTCCACCTGCGCTTCTCCATGGCGCTCCTCGCATTCGGCGATGTAGTTGCGGGCGAACACCAGGTAATCGATGATGCCTTCGGCGCTGGTCCAGGTCGTGAACAGGTAGTTGTTCCGGAAGAACGAGTTGTGTCCGTAGGCGGCGTGGGCGACGACCAGGGCCTGCATCGTCATGGTGTTCTCCTCCATGAGATAGGCGATGCAGGGGTTCGAGTTGATGACGATCTCGTAGGCGAGTCCCATCTGACCGCGCCGGTAGCGTTTCTCCGTGGTGAGGAAGTGCTTGCCGAAGGACCAGTGGTGATAGAACACCGGCATGCCGATCGAGGCATAGGCGTCCATCATCTGCTCTGCGCTGATGAGCTCGACCTCGATCGGATAGGTCTCCAGTCCGAAGCCGCCCGCGACCCGCGCCAGCTCGCGGTTGTAGCGCTCGATGAGCTCCAGCGACCACTCGCCGGGCGCGGGCAGGGCACGCCGCGCGCGCTTGCGTGCG
>Ga0100379_10000971_pt1 | contig 29751 bp, 40 predicted proteins | sample CryGeymeta201503_FD_80418 | JGI IMG/M metagenome (GOLD analysis project Ga0100379, IMG submission 80418) | Groundwater microbial communities from Crystal Geyser aquifers in Utah, USA - Crystal Geyser metaG 2015-03 | ecosystem: Environmental > Aquatic > Deep subsurface > Groundwater | place...
TATACATGTAGTCCCTGATTCAGCTGTTGCTAAATATTTAGTCATTCCTAAATATCATGAATACACTACTAACTATTATTTTCCGTTAATGGCTACAAGTGAGTATCAAACGATGCTTTCACATATGGCTGAAGATGCTGAACGCAACTCTTTAATTTTAAAGGTATTCAATGAAACCACAAATGGTGGAGAAGTTCCATCTTGCTTTTTATGTAACAGGGTTGAACAAGTTAAAATATTAAATAGTTTAATACCTAATAGCGTAATGCTAGTTTCTAATCTAAAGATGCAAAGTAAAAAAGAAAGAGTAGAAGCTATGGAAATGCTTCGATCTGGAGAAGCGCTGCATGTTATCTCAACCTACTCTTTATTTTCAACGGGGATTGATTTGCCTTCTCAAGAAAATCTTTATTTAGCTTCACCTATCAAAAGCTCGACAAAACTTAAGCAGTCAGCTGGAAGGATTATGCGAATGTCTGAGGGGAAAAGTCAATCAAATATTTACGACTTTGTTGATAGCAACATAGGGCTTCTAGAAAAACAACATAAAAAACGACGTAGAATTTTACGAAACTTATAATATGCTTAAATATAATTTTAGTGACCTTGAAGTTGAGGAAGAACGAAAAAAGGTAGTAAAAGTTGCTGAAGCCACAAAAAAGAAAGCCCCTGATTATAATGATACAAAATTTAATTATAAACTTGTTAGATGCTGCGGTAACTGCCTTTACTATAAAAAATTCGGAGATGCCAAGGGAGTTCGAGGGTTCTGTACATACCCATCAAGAGGTGAAACCTTTTTTATAAGCGGAAATGTAAGTAACACACGAACTACGAGAGAAGCTCACTTTATGTCTAGAGTAAATGGGTGGACACCGACAGTAGAGCACGGGCACTGCGATAACTACCTAATTACAAATAAGCTTAGCTACTTTAATAGGCTTGAAGACCACCTTATGTACTTAATAGATAGAGTGCGTCTTAAATTCACAAAAATACTACCACTTAAAAAAATGGAAGACTTAGAAGATGACAATACTGATGATATGGATATCTACTTTAATTTTTAGTATAGCCCCAATAATACACAAACTATTATTGGCTAATAAAGATTTAAAAGAGTTAAATAGAAAAATACTTTCTCAAAAGAAAAGCGGTGAGGTGGTACTAGGGCAGATAGCTGAGTCCCTTGCTCCTACTCTGGACAAGTTTACTATAGACTTAGAAAACGCAAAAGACATACATTTCTTGGGGATGCCCATTGATTATATACATTTTGCAGAGGATAGTATAGACTTCATAGAGATAAAAAGCGGTAATGCGCAGCTTAGCACAAAGCAACGAAAAATAAAAAAGCAGATAGAAGATGGTAAAGTAACTTTTAGAGTAGTTAAAATATCTTGACAATAATTATAATTGTCAGTATTTTGTCTGCATGCAAAAATTAAGCTTTGATATAGAAACAGTCCCTCAAGAAAATCTTTCAGATATTCAATTAGAGGAATTAAATAAAAAAATAAGCAGGTCTAAAGAGGATCTTCCAGAGAACGAACTTCGAAATAAAATATGCGCAACAAGCCCTTACTTGGGTAAAATAATCTGTATAGGTCTTCACATGCAAGATACAGATGGGGATGAAGAATCCCTAGCCTTAACCGGAGATGAGGACAAGATAATCAGACGTTTATGGGGAATTCTTGGAAAACAAGATGATACTCAGTTTGTATCTTATAATGGAATTAGTTTTGACGTGCCCTTCATTGCTAAGAGGTCGATGTACTATGGTATAATTCCTACCAATTACAATTTTCTAAAAGTTAGACGTTACGCTAGCTATCCTCATTTTGATGTAAAAGAGCTGATAAGTGACTGGGATAAATTCTCAGCCCCAACTCTTAAGTTAGCTTGTGACCTTTTTGGCGTTCCTTCTCCTAAAGAAGGTGAGGTAAAAGCAGAGAACGTCTATGAAGCGTACCTTAATGGCGGTATAGGTGAAATCGCAGAATACTGCGTAAGGGATACCGTAGCTACACTAAGAGTAGCCGACAAACTTATGCCATTTTTGGTATAAGAATAATAGAACTCTATTACGTTAGAAGCGCTTAAACTCGGGACTAGCACAACAACATTTTTTTTTAAACCAATTTTTTTAAAATAAAAATATGAGCCTTTTTGAAAAAGCGAAATCCTCTCCCGATAGAGTTAAGATGTATATTTATGGGAAAACGGGAACAGGGAAAACGCGCACGGCATTACACTTTCCTAGCCCAGCAGTAATAGACGCTGAGCAGGGTACAAAATTTTATGGTGGAGAGTTTGAATTTTTTGTAATAAATACTAGTGACCCAGATAAAGTTCATGCAGCGATCGATGAATTGCTGATTGACCCACAAGGATTTAAAACTTTAGTTATTGACCCATTTACTGTTATTTATGATAATATCATACGTAATAAAGAAATCTATATGAGGCAGAAAACTGGTAATATGAAATACGAGTTAGCTCCATTAGACTATAAGTCAATTAAGACTGAAGTAAAAATACTTATGAATAAACTTCTTGCACTTGATATGAATGTTATTGTAACTGCGAGAAGTAAAGACCTTTATGCTAAAGGTAAATTTATGGAGGTTATTGGAGAAACTCCAGAAGGCCATAAAGACCTACCCTATATGTTTGATATTGTTATACAGCTTTATGTAAACGAAAAAGGAGAGCGTAGGGCAAAACTTGACAAGGACAGGTCAAACCAACTTCCTTCTGATTTCGTATTCTCTTATGATTCATTTGTAGAATATATTGGAATTGAGGAGTTATCAAGAAATGCAGATGTTGAAAAACAAACTGATAACATCAATAGGCTATATGAGCGCAACTCAGAAATTGACTATAAAGGTGAAAAAATACACACAGCAGGGATTACTGCTGAAACTCTTGAAATACTAGAGAATTTACTAACTGGCGTACCACAGGATAAAGTAGTAGAGGTTCTTAAAGAATCCTACGAGGTACAAAGCCTACTTGACTTAACAGAGAAGCAAGCTAGAGCATTTGCTAATGCAATAGCAGAAGAATGACAACACACTTAATTATAATTATATGAAAATTAATTTAAAAACAATCAAAGAAAATAACTCAAAAGCAGACGGCGAATATACTCCATTAGATGAGGGACGCTATGACTTAGTAGTAGAAGGCGGAAAAATTAAAACATCTGCTGCTAAAAATGAATACCTTGAAATAGCTTTTAGAGTTACAGGGCCAAAATTCGCTAATAGAAAACTATGGACTCCTTTTATGTTATCAGAAACAGGCCTTTACTATTTAATCCGCTTTTTAAAAGCTGCTGGATTAGAGGCTTTAACCGAAACAGATGACTTGGAAATCGAAGAGGTTATAAAAGCAATGTCTGGTCAAAAGGTTAGTGGCTATGTAGAGATAAAAAATGAGCGTAATGAGCTTAGTAACTTTACACCTATTGGCGGTAAGGGAAATGCTGAAGAGCCTGCTGCACCTGCTGCTAAACCTGTTTCAGCAGCTCCTAAGAAAAAGATGTTCTCCTAATGAAGGGAAATACACTAGAAAAAAGTGTTAATAAAGTAAACTTAAGATATAGGCTGGAGAAATCCAGCCTTATTCTTAAAGTTCCTACTCCAATAATATTAACAAGTAATGGGCTACATGCAGAGCAATCTACTGTAGACTTCACTGGAGTAATACAAGGAGGAAAGTACATAGCTTTTGATGCTAAAGAGACTAAAATTAAAACTAGGCTAGATCTTAAAAATCTACATAAACACCAAATTGACTATCTAGAGATGGTCAAGAACTTAGGCGGCATAGTATTTTTTTTAGTTTGGTTTTACGAAGTACATAGCAAAGAAGCATTTATAGTCCCTTTAAGCTTAATACACAAAACAGTTTCTAGTGGTAAAAAATCAATTCCTTATAAGGAGCTTGAAGAAGCATCGCTATTAGTTCCATTAGACGACTACCTAACATTTTTAAATAACGATGAATTTACTAAAAAGCTATTTATCTAAGCAAAAAACTGATTTGCCTATTAGGGCATCTCTTAAATTAAAAGACGGGACCTTAGTCGATGGAGTGCTTTCTGATATAAATGAAGAAGCTCTTATTATGAAAACATACGGCGAAGATCTACTTACAGAAGCAAACAAAAAAGAGCTATCTGACCTATTCTCTGGATTTATTCCAAAGTGGTCATACATAGTAATGAACAGCATACAATCAATAACTTTTTTTGAAAAAAATGGATAAACTAAAAATAGAGATACAATTAATGCCAGGGGGCTTAATGCCTACTCAGGCAGATGGAAGTCCAGCAGGATTAGACCTTTATAGCAGAGAAGAAGTAAGAGTACCAGGACGTGGAGTCATGGGAGTTCCTACTGGAGTAAAAATGGCTATACCTGATGGATGGTATGGTAAGATAGAGGACAGAAGCGGAGTAGCACTAAGCACGCCTCTTTCTAAGAAGGCTGGAGTTATTGACCCAGACTATAGAGGAGAAGTAGTTATAATTCTCCAAAATATTAGTGACTACCCTAGGTTTATAGACAAAGGGACAAAAATAGCGCAGGTCACTTTTCATAAAAGACCTATTCTTGAAGTAACCAAAGTCGAAAAATTCACGGAAAATGAGACTCTCCGTGGAGATAAAGGCTTTGGATCCTCAGAAAAATAAGCCGATAATAAGGTTCCACCGGTTTGGAAAAACATAAATTTCTACAACCACTACAACCTTATTTATAAAATGTTAAAGAAAAACGAATTTCTAAACGTAGGCATAAGCGCGCCTACAGAAAGAAAACTAACGATACAGTTTATCAACAAAAAAAGAGTAAAACTATTAAACGGAAAAAAAGTTGAAAAAATAATACTAGATTGCGTAGAATACGAGACGGGGCTTAAATTCAAGATTTCAGATGTTGCACATAAAGAATCCGATGGAAGTATTAAAATTTCCGGAATATGGTGGTCAATAACAGATGGTGGGTTAAGCCCCCAGTGTTACTTGGCAAAGCTTCTTAAAAAGCATAAAGCAGCTCTCGTGGGAGAGCTTAGGAAAAAAGAAGTAACTGCCGTTCAGGACTCTAATAATTTTTTAGTATTAAAAGGATATGACTAATTACTTTAATGACATTCAAAAATGATCTCCTATTGAAAAAGAAGTTGAGATTGAGCTAATAAGAAAAGCACAAAATGGTAACGACTCCGCTAGAGGTGAGGTAATAAAAGCTAATCTCAAATTTGTTGTTCAAATCGCAAAAGCGTACCAAAATAAAGGACTTTCATTCGAAGATCTTATAATGGAGGGGAACATTGGTTTGATAAAATCAATAGATAGGTTTGATACCGAAAGAGGGGTTAAGTTTATATCTTATGCAGTCTGATGGATTAGACAAGCTATATTAAGCTCGTTATATGAAAACGGCTCTACTATAAGATTACCTATAAACAAGGCAATGCGGGTCACAAAGCTAGCTAAAGCGCGAGCTCTTCTGGAAGGAGAACTATTAAGAACTCCTACTCATGAGGAGCTCGCTACTTTTTTAGGAGAAGACTCAGCCTTAAAAGAAGATATACAGTATCTTCATACAATTATAAGGCTTGATATTCCTAGAACAGATGGCGGGGATGCTACCTTACATGAAGTTCTTTTTGAAGAAGAATCTTTTGATGACAAAATAAAAGATTTTTCATTTGAATTTTTATATCTCGCTCAAGGATTGCCAGAAAGAACACTAAAAATAATTTGTATGTATTATGGAATAGGACTTCCAAGAACATACAACTTAAGAGAAATCGGCGAGGATCTGTCCCTAACTAGAGAACGGGTAAGGCAAATAAAAGAAGAAGCCCTTAAAAAGATAAAGGGTCACCCGGAGGGTTCAATATTATTTGACTACTTATAAATGAAAAACATAATAATTGTAAAAAATAAAAAAGACTGTGAAACAGCAATAAACTATTTATCCACTCAAAATAAATTAGGTGTGGATTCGGAAACAACTGGATTTAAAGCAATACAAGAAAAAATGCTTTTACTGCAAATAGGTAATACCTATAGGCAATATGTATTTGATCTTGCTAGAATACAGGATTGCTACGGCATGATAAGGGGCTTACTTGCCGATCATACCATTATTAAAATATTTCATAATGCTAAGTTCGACTATACATTCATTAAGTCTACTTTTGGAATAGATGTTCATAATGTTAGATGTACATTAGTTGCGGCACAGCTTCTTACTAGAGGAATCATACAGGCGGACAACTCGCTAAAAGGGTTGTTAAGCAAACACTTAAACGTAAACATATCAAAAAGCCAACAAAAGTCATTTATTGGCGCTAAGTTTGGTGAAGAATTTACAGATGAGCAGCTTGAGTACGCTGGGACGGATATAGAGCATTTAGTAAACCTAGAAAATAGCCTTTTAAAATTATTAAATGAGAGAGGCATGCATGATCTATACCGTTTAGAATGTGAGACTACTAGGGTAACAGGAGATATGGAGTACAATGGGCTTTTCTTGGATACAGAGATGTGGCTGGGCCTTGCTAATAAGTCTGAAAAAGAAACACGGGTTGCTATAGCTGCCTTAGATGAATATTTTTTACCATACTGCAATATGACCCTTTTTGGAGAAGCTGATATTAACTACGGATCTCCACAGCAATTGCTTCCAATCTTAAATAAGATAACTGGGCAAAATATAGAGTCAACTGGTGAGGAAGAGCTCAAAAAAATAAACCACCCGGTTATAAAACCTTTACTTGCCTTTAGAGAGCATATGAAAAAGGTTACTACGTATGGTAAAGAATTCGTAGATAAACATATAAACTCTATAACGGGTAGAATCCACTCCTCCTTTAAACAACTTGGAGCAGATAGTGGGCGAATGGCGTCAGGAAGCCCTAATCTACAAAATATTCCAGCAGGCCCTGAGTACAGAGAGTGCTTTAGAGCACAACATGTAGATTACAGATTAATCTGTGCAGATTTCAGCGGCCAAGAACTTCGCTTATTAGCGCACATCTCAAAAGAGCCGCAATTTATATACGCTCTTAGTAATAACATGGATCTTCACTCTTACAGTGCTTCCCTAATATTTGGAATACCTTATGATGATTTCTTCGAAAGGGATGAAAAAGGAGATGTGTTACTGGACTCTGCAGGAGACCCAGTAATTAAAAAAGAGATGAAAAAAAAATACAGGAATCCTGCAAAGAGCATCACATTCGGTTAATGAAAACTAATCAAGCCGAATCAAAAACCCTTAAATTCGGGGAAACCCTACCAGATGGTGCTGAGGGCAATCCCGAGCCAAGCCTGCTAAAGGAAGGTGTAGAGACTGAACAGGGGTTATGTTTGAAATGCAAAAAGCATATAGAGCCTAAAAGAAAAAAATACTGTAGCCGTAAATGTAGTTGTGCTTGTATACAGCAACAATATAGGATTAGGCACAACCTAATACAAGCGCCTGGAGTTGGTTCTGGAAATAGCCAACACGGAGAGAATAACCATCAATTTAAAAATGGTTGGACTACATATAATAAAAAAGCTTTTGGCACTAAACCAAGTTTATGTAATAAGTGCAGGTCTACCTCTAATCTTCTTGTTCATCATATTAATGAGGATAGAAGCAATTCGGATGTAGGGAACCTAGAGATATTATGTAAAAGATGCCACCAAAAGCATTATGAGGCTCGTGACCATTTAGGTAGATATGCAAACAAACATAAAGAGACAGTCCAAGCCCAGAAGTAATTTTGGGGCACTTGTTGATATATGGAATGGGTCCAGGTAAACTAAGTAATGACCTTGGAATTTCATTAAATGACGCTAAAGACTTAATTGAAAAGTACTTTACTGTGTTCCCAACTATAAAGCAAACTCTAGATAAAGTGACTAATGACGCTATGAAAAACGGATACGCTTATTCTCCGCTTGATGGCAGAAGAAGAATATTTCATGGAGTTGACTGGGACGATAAAGGTAAGGTTGCTCACTTAAAAAACGTAGCAAAGAATCAACCATTTCAAGGTGCCGGTGCTAGTGTAACAAAGTTGGCCCTATGCTGGATGAAGCATGAAATAGATGAAAACGTCTGGGACGCTAAAATAGTCCTAGTTGTCCACGATAGATTTTGTTGTGGTTAAACCCCCTTAATTGCTGGAAACTCCTGTTAGGTTGTAGATACCAATTCGGTAAAAATTCTACAAATAGGGACAATCAGCAGCTATTTAAAATAAAAATGAATACTATAGAATTAAAATGCACTTACTGCGGCCGCTCATATAATAAACTTGCGAGCAAATCAGAAAACTCAAAATATTGCTCAAGGGACTGCTTTGATAAAAAAGCCTATATGCTTGATTTAGGAATTTCATGCGTGCAAATTCTAGCATCTTCCGTACTTGGGGATGGGTGCTTGTATAAAGCTAAATCTGCAAATTATCATAAGTACTCTACAAATAGTAAATATTTAGAGTATATAAAATATAAATCGTCACTAGTGGCTCCGTTAAAGTTTGGAAGCCCTAACGGTATTATAAATAACGGTTTTTCAAAAACTACCTTATATCAATTTGCAACACAGCCCCACCCCAAAATAACAGAAATAGCACTAGAGCCCCTTGACTTAAAGTTACTGAGGCTAAATGAGCTTGGAGTAGCTCTTTCATTTTTTGATAATGGTTCTTTACATCAGAAAAAAGGGTTTTATAACCTTAATACTCATAGACATGATAAAGAAACGCATATAAAAATACTTATCCCTTACTTTGAAGATGTGTGGGCCCTTTATCCAAAGTTAGGGCAAGAACGTAAAAAGGATGGGAGGCATTTCTTTTATCTACGATTTGGAGTTGAGTCAGCTAAAAAGGTAAATGAGATTTTAAAAGAATTTGAACCTAGTAATAGTATTTTTAAATATAAAACTTTTAAATAGTTCAGAGGCCATCCGAAAGGAGTAGGTGACACGCCGAAACAGGGGGGATCTTTTTATAAGGTCAAGATATGGTCCGATCTACTTAGAAATAAGTAGATAACATAGAATGGAAATTCTCGTGGAGGCGCACAAAGATTGCGCTGAAATAGTGTGTAGAACACTTGAAAAAGTAATGATCGATGCTTTTAACTTTTACGCGCCCTCGGTGCCTATGGTAGTTAAGGGCGAGATCTCAAACTGCTGGATACATTAATATGATTAAATATATTGAAGGGGACTTATTAGAGTCCCCTTTTCGTTAGATGTCCTAGCTCACAGATGTAATTGCTTTTGTGTTATGAGAAGCGGCATTGCTAAGCAAATAGCTAAAAATGCCCAGGGGCTGAAAAGGTAGACTCAATGACTACCCCTGGAGACATAACAAAACTGGGTACCATACTGTCTGTACAGTGTGGAGATATGTAGGTAGTTAATGCTTATACTCAGTATAAATATGGAAGAGATACAAATAAAACTTACGTTGACTACGATGCAGTAGAAAGTGCATTTCTTCATTTAGACAAAAGTTTCCCCGAGCCTATGAAAATAGGAATTCCAAAAATTGGTGCAGGCCTTAGTAATGGAAATTGGAAAATAATCGAAAACATAATTAACGAGATTTTTCAAAATAGAGAGATCTACGTTTTTTGTAAAAAGTTGAAATAAGTAAACTTTGTAAGTACTTTATAAATAGTGGGTTATATGTAACTCACTATTTAGTTTTTTTAACTTTTTTTGACAACGTGAAAACTAATTTTTATCATTAATTAGCAATAATTAAAATCTAAAAAACCAAAATATTAAGTTTTTATGTATACAAGAGAACAGGCGATGGCCGATTCAAAAACATATTTTTCCGGCGGAGAGCTTGAAGCTGGAACATTCCTAGACAAATACGCTTTAAAAAACGACAATGAAGAACTACTAGAAAAAACACCAAACGATATGCATCGTAGGCTAGCAAAAGAGCTAGCTAGAATTGAAAGTAAATACCCTAACCCTCTTAGTGAAGATGAAATCTTTGAGATGCTAGAGCACTTTAATAGAGTAATTCCTCAAGGCTCTCCTATGGCCGGGATTGGGAATAGTTACCAAGTCACATCGATTTCAAACTGTCTTGCAGGGGAGACTAAAATCCTTACTAGAAAATTTGGATTTATTCCAATAAGTGATGTAGCTGGCACTCGGCAAGAGCTACTTACCCTTGGAGGGGGCTGGGTTAACTCTGAGATTAAAGACTTTGGAGTCCAAAAACTTTCAGAGATAAAGCTTTCTAAAGGAAAAGGAAGTATAAAAACATTATATGCTACTCCTGAGCATAGATGGTTTTCTTACACTTCAAGACAAGGTAAGAAAAAAGAGGTTCTAACAAAAGAGCTTCAAGCTGGAGATCTACTAGTTAATCAATCTGGGAAGGGTAGAAGTTCTTCTAATATATCCGCTATTGGCATTCAGGCTGGATTTTGCTATGGTGATGGGTCACTTTATAGTGACCCACATCATGCAGACTCTTTAACAATTTACGGAAACAAAAGAACGGCTTTAGGTAAATACTTTTCTGAATGTTATGTGTCCTCCTCAGGGGAAACGGACTATTACTCAGGAATTCCTAACTCTTATAAAGAGCTTCCTGCTCTAACAGAGAATACTTCATTTTTATGGGGTTGGCTATCTGGGTATTTTGCCGCAGATGGGCATTGCGATGATCGTGGAGCTTGTATGTTTAACTCAGCTAATGTTGAAGATATAGTTCATGTTCAAAACATTTGTGGAATTCTAGGTATATTCTGTTCTGAAGTTTCTAGTCAAGAAAGCATTTCCAACCTAACAGAGGAAGAAAACCTTATATTTAAAGTTTTCATAAATAAAAATCACCTATCGGAGGAGTTTTTTATACGACCTGAGCATAGAAATAATTGGGTTAAAAATAGTTATAACTCTTTTCAAGAATACCCTAGATGGAAAGTTTCTAGTGTAACTCCAACTGAAAGGGTTGAACCCGTATTTTGCGCTGTTGTTCCAGATACCCACTCTTTTGTTATAGAGGGGCATATTTTAACAGGAAATTGTTTCGTAGTGGATTCAGATAACTCTGATTCTTACGGAGGGATCTTTCAAGTAGATGAGCGCTTAGCACATCTTATGAAACGCAGAGCTGGAGTTGGAGTAGATTTATCATTCCTACGACCATCTGCTGCTCCGGTTAAGAACGCTGCAAGAACCTCTACGGGCGTTCCATCCTTTATGGAGCGTTACTCTAATACTACTAGAGAAGTAGCGCAAGAAGGCAGAAGAGGGGCATTAATGCTTAGCCTGGATATACTGCACCCAGACTCTCCTGGATTCATCGATATTAAAATGGATGAAACTAAAGTCACTGGAGCTAATATATCTATTAGGCAAAGAGATGAGTTCATGAACGCAGTAAAACGAGGAGATACTGAGTTTACTCTCAGGTGGCCTATAGATGCAAAACTCAAAGATGCTAAAGTAAAAAAAGTAATTAATCCTCAAGAGCTTTGGGGTAAAATTATTTATAATGCTTGGGCGCGTGCCGAGCCCGGTAACTTATTCTTCGATAAGATATGGGAAGAATCCATTCCCAACTGTTATAGTAAATATGGCTATAAGGAATCTTCAACAAATCCGTTAACTGTAGCGGCGTAATTAAAGTAATTTATTATGGAAAACAAATCTAAAAACGGTGAAAGTCTAGAACAGATAATACCGTGCCAAGCCAGTATGGCAGGTGTAACGACTATGGGAAGAAAAATAAAAGACAAAAAGGAAAAAATGCTATTAACCAGTTTCGCAGTTATGTGCGATGGTGGGCTATATAAGCGGTATAAATCGGGTAATACTGTTTATATCTTAAATACAACAAGTGAGGACTATGCTCTTTATGTAAAGGACATACTGGAAAATACCACTTCTGTTATCATTGAAGATAGAACAGATTATAATACTAATGGGATGAATAGAAAAAAGCAAAAAAGGCTTTATACTAAAAGTCACCCATTTTTTACCAAACTGTATAATCGCATTTATAATAATGGTTATAAGGGTATAGATGTTTTGGCTTATAAGTCCATTAACGCAGAATGTCTGGCAATGCTGTACATGGCGGATGGGTCTATTTCCTACAAGGGCGAAGCCATAAGCTCTGTATCCTTAAACACTAAGCGTCTTACAGAAGGTGATAACTTGCATCAAGCTATTCTAATTAAGGAGAGACTTGGATTTGAGTTTTCAATTAATAAACAAAACCAGTATACTTACTTGAGGCTAAAATCTAAAGACGTATATAAGTTTTTTGAGGATATCAAGCCTTACATACTGCCTTCTTTTATGTATAAAATCCCGGACGATTTGCTCCTATAAAAATATCGATAGGATGGTGATATAGTCTGTACTCTATGGGGACATAGAGAGTTTGGCAGAAATGTCCAAACCTGCGTAAACTTAAGTGATTGTGCAGCAACAACTTAGGCGGAGAAATTCCACTACCCTCAGGTGACTCGTGTAGGCTATTAGCTGACAACTTGTGGGGGTATATTAAATATCCATTTACAGATAAAGCAGAGTTCGACTGGGAACTTTTCAAAAATGATGTTACAAAAGCTCAAAGGCTGATGGATGACATTGTTGATCTTGAAATAGAAGCCGTAGAAAGAATTCTTGCAAAGCTAGAAAATGACCCTGAGCCTGCGCATGTAAAACAGCGCGAAATTGCTTTATGGGAGCTTATTCTAGAAAAAGCTAAAATGGGTAGAAGAACAGGTCATGGCATCACAGCTATGGGCGATATGCTAGCAGGGCTAGGTTATAAGTACGGTACTAAAGAAGCGACTGACTTTGCTGTTAAAGTAATGAAGTTTAAAAAACTTACTGAGTATCAGTCTTCTGTAACTTTGGCACAAGAGCGTGGGGCGTTCCCTATTTGGGAACATAATCTTGAAAAGGATAACCCATTCTTATTACGTATTCTTGATGAGAATCCTCAATTATATAATGACATGAAAAAATATGGTCGTAGAAATATAGCCATAAGTACAATAGCTCCTACAGGAACTGTTAGTATGATGTCACAAACAACTAGTGGAATTGAAAACTTATTCTTAGCAGTTTACTACCGTTCTAAAAAAGTAGTACCTGGGGTAAGCTCTGTTCGCGTAGACTACACCGATGCGGTCGGTGATTCCTGGATGGAGTTTCCAGTGTTTCACCCTAAGTTTAAAGTTTTCTTAAAAGTTCAAGGCCTATCCGACTCTATGATCGAAAACCTAACTAAAGACGAGGTTAATTATTGGATACAAAAATCTCCTTACTACGGAGCTATGTCTAATGATACTGACTGGGTTGAAAAAGTTAGAATGCAGGGAGAAATACAAAAGCATATTGATCACTCCATTTCTGTAACTGTTAACTTACCAAAAGATGCAACAGTAGAAACTGTGGCAAAAGTTTACATGACTGCTTGGGAAAGTGGCTGTAAAGGTGTTACGGTTTATCGAGATGGGTGTAGAAGCGGAGTACTTAATACTGAGTCAATGAAAGATAAGATGGGAGCTTCTGAAGCACTTATAGACAATCATGCTCCTAAGAGACCTAAAGAACTAAAATGTACTATCCAGAAATTCCATAATAAGGGAGAAGCCTGGTTAGCATTTATAGGGCTTTATGAAGGGAAGCCTTATGAAATCTTCACAGGAGTAGCTAGTAGTTTTAAAATACCTGTTAAAGTTAACAGTGGTTTTATTCGCAAAATAAAAATAGACGGTGAAAATCAATACCACTTTATATGGTTTGATAATGGCGTAGAAAAAGATGAGGGAAACCTTTCTACTTGCTTTAATAGGGAGTATTGGGACTTCGCTAAACTAATCTCTATGCTACTGAGACACGGAACGCCTCTACAGTATTTAGTATCTGTGCTAGATAAACTAAACTTTGATGCAGACGGAATATCTACCTGGAAAAAAGGAGTTATTCGAGCTATCAAAAAGTTTATCGAAGACGGAATCACTATTGAGGATAGAGCGTGTTCAGATGAGACAAAAAAATGTCAGCTGCGCTATCAAGACGGCTGTGTAACATGTATTGAATGTGGAATGAGTAAATGCGGGTAAATATCCCTAAAGACCATTACTATTTAAACAAAAAAGGATTGGTGGTACTTACTGAAAAGTACCACCTTTCTCGAGACCATTGCTGTGGTAACAAGTGTAAACATTGCCCATATATGCCAAAATGGCAAAAGGGGGAGACAAGAAGCCAGCTTTAACATTTTTATATTTTTTGGCATAAAAATTGAAATAAGCTTTTTAAACTAAAATTTTAACTAAAAAAATTAAAATATATGACAATAGCATTTGAAACATTAGTACACGCACTGGTAAGTGATTTATTTTCAGAATTTCAAAAAACGAAAGGGCCCTCAGAACTGCCAAAAGACACAAAAGTAGATATCCCAATCCCTGGGTATTCTAAGGAGGATGTGTCTCTTAGCGTTCTAGACAACGTATTAGTCATTTCATTAAAAGGTGAAACTTTTAGAAAGTTTCCACTATCTAAGGAGATCGATATATCATTGGTTAAAGCATCGGTTAAAAATGGGATGTTAACCATAAGGGTTGAAAAGAAAAAACAAGAGATAATGCAGATCGCGATTGACTAGTTAAAGGGGCTTCGGCTCCTTTTTTATTTTATGGAAAACCTACCAGACTGGGTAACAGATTCATTGCTTGATGTTATCACAGAAGTTAAAGCAAAAAAAGATGCCTTCGAAAAGCACGGAAGCGCTATTTATTCCTATAAAGATATAAAAGCGTATGCAATAAAAACTGAAGATGGGTTCCATCTTATAGTTAGAATAAACAGACAAAAAGATCCAAAACCTATAAAAGGGATAGCTCATGTCAGATACAGATGGAATAGTTAAAAAACAAATGCCAGGTGTTAAAGAAATGGAATACCCTGCTTGGAATGGAAGCTATGAGGAAATAACCAGTGATCTAATAGGTAAGCCTGTTAACTGGGCAACTTGGCCTAATTCTAAAAAAACGATTTTAGTAGATATAAAGGCCAAAGGTGCAAAAGGATACCCGCTAGGTGGGTATATTATACACGACGGTAAATCTCATAGAGATATACCTGTGTTTAAAGATGAAATAAAGCCCTTTGCTAAAAAGGTGGGCTCTTTTAAATCACAGCTAACATTAAAGAAAAATGAACAGCTTAGTTTACTTTGACAACGGAGTATACTCCTTAATTGATGAAAGAACATCAGTCAGCGCACTTAAAACATCCATAGAAATAATGGTATCTGGGGATAGTTCTCTTGACCCAGAAAACTTCATAATAATCCCAGAAGGGCTTATTGAAGAATCCACTAGAGAAACATTTACAGAGGCTATATTATACCAGTATCCATACGTAGAAGACCTGCGTTCCGACTGTGAACATATCATTAATTATTAATTACAACAAGCGCACTTTATGAAATACAATAAAAATAATTTCCGAGAAAAAGTAGCAGTAACCTACATTAATAATGGTGTAGAAACACGTAGCCGACTTTTTAACCACGAGTCAATAGGCCCTATTCAAGTGTTTATTGACAGTCGACCTCGGGTAACTGGCGTCATAACAAGAACTGAAATAGAAAGCAAGGCTGCAATAAACGGCCTTCGCAAAGCGGCTTCCCAGCATATTGATATTTCCTTTATGGAGAAAACCGCAGAAATGAACAGAACCCAAAACAAACCGAAAAAATAAAATGCTTTTTTTATTAATACTGCTAATCTCATTAGCGCTTATAGTTATTCCTATTTTTGAGAAAATAACTAAATTTTCTAAAACTAGCGGCTCTCCAGATTTTTTCAAAACAATAGCAAATAATACCTATCCAATGATAATTGGTGGTATACTGCTTTTTACAAGCTCTACCCTTATAGACTCTTCCTTGCACTTCGCCAGAGAAGGTCACCTATACTATGTACTATCTCCTTTAGGAAAGCGTACTATGATAGCTAACCCTGGATATTATATAGCTTTACCTAAGTCTTACATACAAGAGTGGGAAAGATATATTGACGTTAAGGCTATTCCTTATAAAGATGGCAGTAGAACAGAGTTGGCCCAAAGCACTGAAGGGCTAGAAGGAGTAATCCCAGGAGGAATACTTATACGATTTAGCGACAAGGTTAGTGCTAATATGTTTATTGCTACCAGATTTGAAATACCTGTAGTAGAAGAGCAGTTTTTTAAACTGGTTGAGACTTATAAGCATCCGAATAACCTAGTAAACAACATTTTAATCCCTACCATTTCTGAGCAGGCTGAAAACGTTGGTATGATGTTTTCTGGCGAAGATTATGTAAACGGAGCAACTACTGAACTTAGAGCTACAATGGAAGACGCTCTTAAAAACGGTGGGTTTATTGTTAAACGCGTAGAATCAAAAGACACCTTATGGGTAGACGATTTATCACAAAATAGAGATGTTAAAAATCGTAGACGTGAAATAAAAGAAATAAGAACTATTAATAAAAATGAAAAAGTTCTTGAGAACGGTATAGCCAAACGAACCGCTCATGAGATTAACGCTAACAAGATATATACAGCTTCTGTAATTGTTGAAAGCATTAAACTAGACCCGGAATTTGAAAAGAAACTAATAACCCAAAGAGATATCTCTATTGAGAAAATCATTGAGCTACAAAAAGTTGGAACAGCCTGGGCTGCGCAACAACGTATTATAGCTGAGGGTGAAAGAGATAAAGCTAAGGAAAGAGCTGTACAAGAGATTCAAATGGTTAGTACATTAACTGCCATTGAAACTCGAGTAAAAGAAGAAGACTCTAAACGACAATTAGCTGTTATAGCAAAACAAACTGCTAAAGAAGAAGCAGAGGCTTTACTTATAAAAGAAAGAGCTCAAGCAGAAGCTAGTAGATTAAAAGTTGCAGCGGGCTTAAGTCCGCAGGAAAAAGCTGAATGGGATTATAAAACTAAGGTAGGTGTTGCAGAACAACTAGCTAAGTTAAAGATGCCTACTACAATGATTATGGGAGACTCTAAAGGAGGAACTCCACTTGAAGCTCTAATAGGTGCGGCTATGGCCAAACAATTAGAATCTAAAGGATCAAACTAAACACAAAAAGCCCGAGGTGATTCGGGCTTTTTTTCTCTTAAATCTTTTTTAGATTAAGAAGGAAGAAATAAAGGATTAATAGGAACTATTCTAGTCCCCACTAGTGAAGCACTCTCAGCCAATACAGTTTGGTTAGCTTGTATTCCAAAATTGTGTTGACGAAGTGCGCATCCTTCAATGTAAACTCCGCCATAAGCCTCGCCCTCCATATCATACAATACTAATCCAAGGCCAAAAGGCTTGTTAAATACAGTAGACATAAAGTTTAACCATAAATTACCTATTTTTTTTCCGCCTACTGCTTCACTTCTAAGCTCTTTTACCACTGTAGGTAATTTACCGTACGGAAGAGTTGGCTTATTACTATTTATATTGCCCGGTGTACCTGGGTACGAAAAGTAGTTTTCGTTTTGCACTCTTACCATATATAGTGCTTTAGCCAAAGATGGCCCATCAAACAATACTCTAGACAAAGAGCATTGCACAGAATTTCTACCTGGGATAAAAAATGGTACCCTACTACCTATTTCATATATTTCATTAGCCGCTCTATTCTGCGTTATTTGATAAGACTGAACCTGCCCAATTGGGATTAGACCGTTAATGCCTGCTGCTTTTGGATATTTTCTTGGTCCCGAAAATATTACAGCACCCTCAGCAGATAAAAACCCACCGTTTGATGCGTTAGCTACGTCGTCCGGTTGGACGTTATCATCATTTCTTAATGTATTATTTTTTCAATTAATTAAACCTGAAAATCCTGCCATTTTTATTTATCTCCTAAAATGTTAATGTTATTTTAATATAGTTTAATGGATAAAGTAGTTTTAAACTAAAATCTACTTTTAGTGTACTCGGTGCATCAGGATCCTGAAACAAATTATCCAATTTTAAATCTGCGACTATTCCATTATCAATAAGAACATTAGCTGCGGAGTTAAATGCTGCTGTTAAGTTTTTTGTAAGAGCTGGGGAAATTACGAATTTTCCAATAAGTGGAGAAACAAAGTCTCTTAAAAACTTAGCAGAATAATCAATTGCAGTTGTAATGCTTAACTCACGGGTTTGAGCTGTAAGAGCATTAGTAGACAACTGGTGACGGATTAATAGTCCGCCAACGTCTTCCATAATTAGGTTACCGCCAGAAGCAATAGTATTCAAGTCTGAGTTTTTAAAGTACTTATTACTAAACTCTAGTTTAGAGAATCCTGCAATACTTGAGTTAGTTAAAGGCTGTGATGGCGTATTTACAGATATTTTACCTGCTAGGGCTGCAGCCATGTAATAACCAGGAACTGGTATAAGTACATCAACTTCTACTTTAGTAGTCGTAGATACTGCCTTTATAGTCGTGATTTGAGCATCAGTAACTGAATCGCCCTTTTGATAAGACCCGTCAGTTGCACTAGCTACCCATATAGGTCTGTGTGCACCTGCAAATGTTGCACCAAAAGCTGCAGTAATGAAAGCAGTTGTCAGTGTCCCTAAGTTTGCATTTGTCATTCTAACATAAGCTACTTCTGGGTGAATGTTGAATAAGCGTTTTTCACCTTGACCCATTGCCCAGTTTTTTAGCGCTGTAGCGTTTTCGGCTTTAGTTCCACTTTCATAGTCAGCAATCCCTGCTACTGACCCTATTACAATTCGCTCTCCTTTCTCCTCAGGCGCAGACATTGCGGTTGCATGAGACTTAAAAGCTGTTATGTCAGCCTCTAAAGAAGAAAGTACTGCAATAGAATAAACATCTAAAGCGCCTTCAAATAAGGTAACTCCAGTAGATACTGCACTTCCTTTAGCTGTAACGCCCGCATAAAATTTAGATGCACCGTTTTGAAAAAGCATGCTTGCTCCAAATACAAGTGGGTTAAACCACTGACGACTTGGGTCTAAAGTAGACTTCGATATAAAGTCGTTTATTTGCTTAGCGTCGTCTATTTCTATTAGAGTGTTTTCTCTTTCAGCATTTTTAGCTAAGTATCCAATATGTACTGAAGCTTTATCTAAAGCAACATTGGTCCTAATTTCCTGCCCAGCTGGGATTGTTAATAGGCTTGTACCGTCTACAAGGTCTGGCGCTGCTAAAGTGTAGCCTCCCGATTCTAGGTAAACAACATCGCCTGGAGTTCCTGTGGTGCCCTCGTTTGCTAAGTAAACTACAACTGAGCCAGCTACGATATTAGCAACTTCGTAAGGTAGTATTACAACTAACTCTGCGCCGACATATTTAGTTTCAATGGCCACTGTAGGATCTACCCATATATAACCTGGGCCTACAACTGCACTTTTAAGCGTTGGGTCAGGTAAAGGAAAACTTTGGCTAACTTGTACTTGTCGTACGGTAACGCCTGGTTTTTGATAAGACATAAATTTTTCTCCTAATTTTAATTATTTAATTTTTTGGTGCCGATTTCACTCCTCGGTACACGCTAGTGCCGATTCCTAAAAGCGGGTTGAGTGTGAATGTACCAGCATCTATAGCTGTGTCCATTATTCTTTTTGACTTTTTAGTCCCCTTTTCAGCAGAGGCATATGTAAACGCGCCGACTGCTACTCCAGAAGTCCCAAGTCCTATAGATAAAGGCTGTATAGCTTTTCTTTTCTCAAGTATGGCAGTCCCTCTTTCTGTGTACCCTTTTATTTCACGATCTTTAAAAAGTTTATGTTTTCAAGATCCTTCTTGTACTCTGTGATTCCTGGCGAACTCTTTACCATCCTTTTTAATTATCGACCATTCTTTTCTAGGTCCGCTCGTTACAATCTCTTTATACCTATCACCCTTCATCTGCTCAATAGGTGTTTTTACAATTTTCTTAATCCCATTAAAAAACCCGCCGCTCCTGCTTTTATCAAAAGCATCTATAACTCCACCAATAATATGCGCAGTGTTTCCAACACCCTGGCGAAAACCTCTAGACAAAGTCGGAACTTCAGTTTTATTAAGGTCTTGAATAACTGCCTGTCCTTTAGAATTAACCGCCCCCATAGTATTTTTAATACCGTCTTTACCTAACCCGATCGTTCTAACAGGGTCTTTAAACTGCCTAGCATAATCTATAAAAGACCTAAACGCGCCTTTACCACCTGTAGGGTTCATGGCTGCATGCTCCACGCCTAATAGAAACTTTCCTATGTTTGTGTTTTCAAAAGGTAATTTTCCTAAAAGTTTTAAGCTTGCTTCTTTAGCTAGTTCACTTGCCATGTATAAATGATATCATTACTTAATAGTTTATAGTTTATAAATTCCATATACTCCGAAAGGGTCGGGTACTGTATATAATGTATTATCTATTAAGTCAATTGTCAAGGGGACGCTAGTTTTTTGTTCTAAAGTTACTGAATCTTTAAAATTTGCAAGTAGCTGCTTTCCATCTGGAATTGGGTCAAAGAGTTTTATAGTTTTACCATCTCCATTTATAATATACTCTAGTCCTTCAGTTAGTTTAACATCGTCATAGTAAAGTTTTTGTGTAAAAAGAGATGTATTTTTAAATACAGTCTCTAAAACTAGAAATGATATATTAATTGGGATTAATGTTACTTTAACACTTGAAGCTGTAAGTGAAACAATATTTTCTTTACCTAAATTTAAAGATGTTACCTTATGAATTCCTTGAGCCCTAAATGCTTCCCGATTTGCTGATATAACATAAAATACTTCATTAGCTAATTCATCTACTAAAAATGGAGTTCTATGTACAACATTTATTGATAGTGAGCCTTGCATTAAATCAGTTATAGAGTAGTTCCCTAGCCTGCTTTTATCTGGCTGCGGCCCCATACTCGGTACGGTTTTTGAAGGGTCTCCATTATAATATTGTGGTTCAGCTCGTAAGTAATTGGCTCATCCGGCAGGCCCCCTGTCTATTATAATTGTGGGTAACTTTGCAGCCACGCCTATTTCCACAGAGTACTTATCCGCTATAATTATTTTAGTAAGCTTTGGGTCTGGGTTTCAAGTATATTTTTCATGCCTAGAAAACCAATTCTGTAGGTAGTTTAAGTAAATATATTTACTCCGTAATGTTAGGCCTATCATAATACTTCCCGTCGTTAAATAAAACATCTTCTAAAGTTTTTTCAACCTTACCGCCACTCTTGCTTGCTAGTTCTTCTTCTAGCTGTTGAATTAATTTTTTATTTGCTTCTAAATCAGGAAGCCCTCTTTTTATTCTAATCATATGCTTCTACACTATATATCTCATCATCTAAGTGAACTAAGCTTAATCTAGCTTGTTGCTCAAAGGGTACTCCAAGTGCGGAAACTTGCCTAACCATTTGTATTTCATAGCGCTCGTTTGTTTTTGGGTCCACTATAATATCTCCTACAGTTAAAGGAGGTATATTAGTAGTGAAAAGAAAAACATCACTGGGATAAAATTCTCCTCAAAGCTGTAATGTTTTTTGATTCGGAGAAGGCTGAATCATCCCTCGAAAGGTTTGTGGTTTAAAATAGCCCTCTCTCCACCCTGTTCCAAAACAAGTGCAGTCATCACAAATTTTACCATTATTAACAAATAAAATAGGATCCCAAGAAACTTCACACCTAGTTCCTCATGTTCGTTTTTTAAGTAGAACAAAATCTCTCCCACTTTTTTTGTTTAATACTAATTTTTTTTCTCTAAGAATAGCCTTTCATTGTATTGACGGCGCCTCATCATTAACAAATCTATAACCATTCACGGGAAATTTGGATTCTTCTAGAGTTTCTGAATTCTTTATTTTTGCGTAAAAATATCAAGATCTAGTACTGGACAAAAGACCTTTTACACTCATATCAGTATAGTAAGGCGTGTCTATAGGAAGATCAGAGACTACAGGTTCATACTCGTTATCTAATTCAGATGGAGCTTCACTTTTAAATAAGCTTATAGTATATATAGATAAATCTTCTAAAGTAGGGGAAACCTCCCACTCTATAAAAAGAGAGTCACTATCTTTTCTACTAACTTTAAAACTTTTTAGATTTACCATTCTTACTGAGTAATTGATGAATATTCGCTTTCAACTCCGCCATACGCACTATTAATGTTTTTAGCACGTTTAATAGCCATACTTCTTCGTTTAAAGTCGCTACCCATTATATTGAAATAGTTTATATATCTGCCGTACTTATCCATATCTTTAACTGTTATTCCACCACTATCATTATAAGTAAGCGTATTTCTAGAAGAAAGAACTCCTTTCATAGTTAAGATATTTAACAACCCTCCTAGCTGAAGTACTGACCACGGAACTTCCGTATGAGAAATATAGTTTAGGTCTATAGGTTCTATAGAATAATTCATTTCATCATAAGCATCTTGTAAGGCTATGAATAGCTCAAAATCTGTAGACTCCTGAGCTTCTGTAAGCTCATTTAACTCAGGGGTATCCCCTAAATACTTTCTAAACCTTACAACATAAGGTGCCCAGTCCGCTGGGATCTCTAATAAACTGATATCGATACTTGCCATAGTTTATCTTAATACTTATTAAGGACATTGTCAAACAAAAAAGGCCGGGTATACCGGCCTTTTAAGGGTCTAGTTTACTTTTTCTAGCTAAGTGTTAAAGAAGCTACAGATTTAGTATTTGCTATAATCATACCGATTGTCTCATATGCTGAGAAGGTGATAAGATTACGTTTTTTATCGATGTCGAATTTAGTATCGTTTAAGATATTGAATTCGCCCAAGTACTCAGGAGCTGTGAAAGAGTAAATAGTATTAGCTAACAAATCTGTTTTGTTAGAAATAACTACTCTGCGGCCTCATAAAGTAGGGTATTTAAACCCACTAACTGCAATCTCGCCTTTCAATGTACCGTCACCGAAAGTACCTTTAGCGTTGTTATCGATCATAATGCGGTTAAACATTTGAGTGTCCATTAACAATACTTCTGTTTGTAAGAAGTTACCGTCAATTTTGTTGAAAAGCTCAAGGATAGAATCCTCAGGAATTTCTCCACCCGCACCATAAGATCCAGTAACTGCGTTACTTTGGATTACAATAGCTGCATCAACGTGGCGAAGGAATGTCTCATCCTCAATACGCTGAATTTCTAATACAGATTGTTGCTCAATGATTTGAGTCAAAGGCATACGATATGCAAGTAACTCTTCTTCCAATTTTTGGTATTCTTCAGAAGAAATAGTGTGGAAAGACATTTCCACTCTTTTGCCTTCTAAATAATTCGTGGTAGGTTTTCCACGGAAGTTTACCAACATCGCTTTAGAATCTGGTTCTAACTCGATTATTTTAACAACACCATCATGTTTCGTAGAAACTTGTAAGTCGGTTTGTGTTACATACATCGGAGGAAGGATCTTACGAGCAAATGATGTCTCGCGTAGTTTCTCACGAATAAATGCTGCTCCATCTGCAGCTAGTTTTTGCATACCCTCTTGGGTATCTAACTTACGTAAAAATAAGTCGTTAATTGTTCTTGCGTCCATTTAAAAAGGCCTCCTATACTGTGAAAATTTCAATTACGTTAGTAGTAGCGCCCAAATGAGAATACGAATGGGTAGCTTTTGTACAAATAGCAACAACAGTGTCAGCAACATCTGCAGTGACTAAAAGGCCAGCAGCATTAACAGCAAGTTTGTCGCCTACTGCAATCGCACCTGTAAATTGGTCTGTTAGCGCACGCATTTTTCCAAAAAGAACAGAAAGTCTTTTTAAGCCAGCGGCAGTGGCATCTGGTGTGAATCCAGCGGATCCATCACGGTTAGATTCTGTAAACACCTGAAATGCGTTAGCTGATCCAGCTGCTGGCAGTGCCAACGTATCCCCCACTTTAGAAACCCAAGTACCGGTTTTAACGGTAGAGTTTGAAGCGAAGAATGTATCTGGAGCATTAACGTCAAAGCGTTCAACACTATCCAAGTTAGTTAATAATCGAAGCATTATTTTTTCTCCTAATTTTAATATTTTGTTAATCGAATAAAGTTGCAATAAAACGGTCTTCTGCAGACCCTATAGGCAACGGAGACTCACTAAGCTTACCAACTGAAAAGGCTCTTTGTCCTCTATTGGTAGGCATCATGTGGGCAACTTTGTCCATAGTTGTTAAATCGTCTAATGGTTTATTTAGTAAGGACTCAAGGTTTTCCTGAATGTCCTCTGCTGGGAAAGATCCCATTTTTCAAAGTTTGAATGTTAGGTCTTTAGCCGCAGCAAACTTTTTAAGCTCACTAGAAAGGTCGTTTACCTCCTGAGAAAGCTCCTTCCTTTCAGAATCAAGAGCTTTTAAAGCCATAGCTACTTTTTGTATTAATTGACCTTTCATGTGACCTTTACTTATTACTAGTTATCTGACTCTGCAGCAGCTTTAAATCCAGCATACATAATTTGGCCTAACTCGTAAGCTTCGGCTACTTTTTCACGCATGTTTAATTCTTCAGCTTCCTCAGCTATTTTAAGCTCAGCTAATTTTTCTACATCTTCCGCAGTGTAATTGCCTTCACCGTATTCAGCTGCTAAAGCTTGATCTGCCCAAGACGCATATTTTTCTAATATTTCTAGACGTTCGTCTACTACTTCGTTAACTTGAGCTTGTGCAATTTTTTCTTGCTCTACAGCTGCAGTTTCTTGTATCATTTGATTAAATATATTTAAAAGACTCATTGAGTTATCTCCTATTTATTATAAATTTTATTGTAAAGATTTAGTACTACGTTGTTTTCAGAAGCCATTTTTTGCATAAAACGTCCTGCACCTAACGCGTCGTAAGGGTGGTGACCAGCCGCTTCTTGCATCTGAGCGTCGTATGCTACAGTTACAGGAGATGCTTGAGGTCTAGATACTTGTGAAATTGGTGGAATTGCAACTTCTTTAGTTGTAGGCATTGCTATTCCCATAGCTGCTAATTCGCTAAAGAAACTATGAGCTGCGATTTGGCCCATTTCTTGAGCTTGTTCTACTAGCTCTTCTTTAGTCAAGCCAACATTAGTAGTGGCTGATGCTACTTTTTCAGCTTCTACTGGAGCTGCTGATTTAGCTGCTGGTTTTTCTGTTTCAAGAAGAGTTGCTTCGAACTGCGCAGAGGCAGTTTTTTCACTTTCAAGCTCTTTTAACAGATCATCGATTTTATATGACATTGTTTTCCTCCTAGGAAATTATTTCGTTGAATATTGAATTTATTGTTTCTTCATCTAAAGATTGCAAATAATCTAAGCGATTAACAGATGCTGTTTTTTGGGAAAAAAACTTTACGGCGTCGTCAGAGCTACTTAGGGACTTTGTTATCCCTTTTGTAAGGGATACTGCGCCTATAGAGGCCCCCAATGATGTCAAAAATGGATTTTTTCTTATGAAATTTTCCGTGTTTGATATAGGTTGTCCTTGTCTGGCCCTTGCCTCAATCTTGGCACTTTTTCAGTAAGTTAAAGGAGCTGCTACTCCCATAGTAAAAAGTCACTTTTGGGCTGTCGGCATACTAGCTTTTTTATAAATACTTTCATTAACAGGGTTAAGTACTTTTTCTTGCCCCATCGTTACTCCTTGTGCTAAAGAAGCACCCATTGTTGGTAATAGTCAAGGGTGTTTGCCTACAAAAGCTGTAAATGTGTTAGGACTTGAATACCGCCCGAAAAGGGTAGCGTAACCTGCATACAAAGCTCCTATTGCGACAAATGCCATTGTAGGGTCTTTTACTCCTGATGATGCTGGTTCTGAAGTATCATCAAAAAGTAACTTGCTTACCATAGATCTTTCTACTGGCCTTCCGGATGGGTAGAAGGGATCAGGAGCTGAGCTGTCCAAAGGATTTTGTAAAACAAAAGCTTTCTTCTCTAATATTCTATTAATTATAAGTGGCTTTGTCAAGGACAGGTCTAATAAATCTTCAGATAAAAGTTGAGCTATCTTTTCATTAAGGTAATCTGGGCCAACATCATCTATTTTAGATGGTACTGTATCGCTAGTAATATTAAAGACTTGCCCTGTTTTTTCTAGTTGTTTAGACCACTCATGATTATTCGAATAATAAAGCGCTAATTTTTGAAATTCTTCTCTCTTGGGAAGAATTTTAAAAGCTAACATTGTAGAGAGTACTTCATTAAGTGGATACTCTGCCAATTTTTTTAGCTTAGCATCTGAGATATCGCCTGTTGAGTTTAATATTAAATCAGCAGGGTCTTCCTGGATATCTGTTAAAACTCCATTTAACTTTTTAGTTATTTGGGCTTCCTTTGAATCTTCAAAAAAAGCTGTTTTTTCCAAATGACCCATAAGTGGAATCATGAAAGATGAAGTTGGATCTGCCGGAATAGTTACTATAGATATATCAAAGAATCTAGGTTTTTCATTTATAGCATAAACCTTTCTACCATCTGGTAAAACTTGATTCATTTTATACTTTAAATAGTCTGAGTAATCAGCACGAACTTTTGCTCTTTTGCCAGTTATAGAACATATATCCTCTGGAACTTTGCACCCCATTGAGGTTTTTATAATTTTACCGCCATTTATATCTTCAATTATTTTTTGAACCTCAGCTAGAGCACGCTTTAGTCGAATAACTAATTCTACTCTCCGCATCTCTGGGTTATAGAATGAAAAAATAACCTTACCCATAGATTTTTCTGGGTTTTTATTTTGGTGGTGCCTATAAACATGGCCATTATCAACAAAGGTATGATGATACTTTTTTAACGCTTCTTCTGGAAAATAATCTCCATTACGATTAGATGAATAATACTCTCCTGCAGTTAAGGCATTTACAAGTGCGTAAATGTACTGGTTGTCTCTATCTAGAGTCGAAAGAAAAGAAGAAACCTCGGGAGCATAACTCGCTGTTTTTTCTAAGTCATTGCTAGACTCAATAATAGAGATTATTGGCTCGTCGCCAGGTGAAGAAATATACTCAGCTATTTTTTCTATCATTAATTACTGCCTAATAAGTCTTTAAAGATTGATAAAGATCCAGAAGTTGCATCAGGTCCCATAGAGACTGTATGTTTACTTTTTTCTATATCAGTTAATGCCTTATAAGTGTCCAATCCAGGCCCTCCTAAATCACGCATAGTGCGCATTCCTACATTTTGAGTAATGAACGCTCCAGCTGCCGTTGGATCTTGTGCTAAATTTGGCGCATTTTTATAAAGAGTGTCCCAAAGTGCCATAACCTCGTTAGGATCAGCTTCTAATAAATGAGGGTTTTTTTCTAGCATCACTTTATAATATCCGGGAGACTGTGCTTGCATAAACTTGTCTTCTGCATAGTTAATCATTCGTTTAATAAACTGCGCAACAATAACTCCAGCTCCTATAACCCCTATCATTTTTAGAGCTTCAGATGCACCTCCAGAGGATGCTACTTTTTCAAGTGTTCTTGCACGCATTTGTTGTAATTCTGTATTTTCCATTATAGATATGTTCTTTCTAATTTGTTTGTTGTTTTAACCGCGTTTTTAAAAGCATTGAAAGTTTTAGGAGTAACTTTGGTCTCTCCCCTTTTACCTCCTAAATAAAATACTCCACCTACCGCTGAAATAACTGGGTGATTTTTTGCAAACCTGTAAAGGCCCTTTACTGCCCTAGATAAGTAACCTATGTTAGTTTCAGCTTTTTTCTCTAGCGGGCTTTCTCTATCAAGGGTCTCTGCAATAGCTTCAGATGCTACATAGGTTTGAATAGCAGATAAAGCTATATCTTCATACTCAGCAATTTTTTGAACAAGCTTATTATTTGGGTTTATAAGGGTGGCTTTCTTCTCTAATTCCTCGGAGGGGCTAAGCTCTATAGATCATTTTTTAAGATCATCATTTATATGATCCGTTAAATACTCCCCAAATAAGGATGCGTGCTTTACAACATATCCTAAATCTTTAGTATCTGTTCCTGATAGTGCTGCTTGCTTTATAATCTGTACAATCTCGGATTCTATACCTTCTAATTTGGAAACTTGTTCTCCTGTAGCTCTTTCTAAAGCTGCAAGCTTGTCCAATTTTTCCCTTGACTTTAAGTAAGCCTCTGTAGAATTAAATAGGACTTTATTCTCTACCTGCTCAGCTTGCTTCTTGAGTGTTAACTTTGATTTTCAATCTGTTTCCGGTTTTAGTGAATACGCTAATGTATGCGATATTTTTTCAATATCGACTGATGAAATTTTTGCTGCATCCGCTAAAGGGAATTTTATGTATGCAGTATCTGGAGAGGCTGTTTTCAACATCTCTAAATGGGTACGAACATTAGCAGTTTCGGCTATTCGCTGAACCTGGTGTGGGTTTAAAGCATGCTGAGAAGCTATCTTTTGTAGCCCATCTGTCATATTCTCCCCCCTCTGAAGAAACTCTTCAGATAACTGTACTCCTAGTCTTTGTAAGTCGGATGGCTGTAGCATAATTATATTATATATTAAGTAGTGATGATTGTCAAGTATTAGTTTAAATTTTCCTGAACGCCTTCGAATAAGAATAGCGCTAGTAGTATTGCATACAGCGTAGAGTGCGTCCAGTCATCAGCACCTATATTTGTATACCGTTCAGAATTCTTTTCTTCGTCATACTCAATTACAACATTTCTAAGGTCGTCTAAGTAAAACTTCATCTCAGGATAATTAGGAAACTCAATCTTTCCCGTTTTAATCATCTTAAAAAATAAGTTCATAACATAATTTTTATTAAGTGTATAAGCTCTCATTTTAGGATTAAAATGAATAGGCTCTTTTTGAGTAGCTAAATGCTGAAAGGGCATTACCTTTTCAGGCCCTAACCTTTGTCTGAATTCACTATTACTTGCTTCACCCATACCATAATCTGAGGCTAAAGCTATACATCCCCATTTTGCAAAAAGCTTAGGAATCTCTTCATGTATAAACGCGTAGTCTGCTTCTTTACCTAAAAACTTTTTAGCGTAAACTACTACTATTTTAGACCCTCTTTGCTGAAGTATCGTTATAACTGTTCTAGAATTTTCACTATTCACTGGACCATAATCAATTCCCATTATAGACGGACGCCCTATACAGTCACTAGGTACGTCATCTGATAGTTTTCTTAAGTCATTACAAGCTCTCATAAGCTCTTCCTCTGTAATAGGAATTGCCCCAGAGTCATATTCTAGCCCTAATGTCTCGTTGTAAAATAAGGCTGTGGAGGTGTTCTCCATTTTATACATAACATCACTCTGCCAATCAACCCATGGAGAGTGGGCAAAGTGTAAAAGGCATACTCTAAATCCTTCGATATACGGCCTGTTGCCTGCAGTTGAGTACGTTGACACCCATTCGCCTTTATCCTTTCTAAGATCTAAAGGCAGGCCGCTTTTTTTATCGATAAGGCCATTAGCTCCAATGTTATCCGGGCCTAAAATATTCCAGTGGCCAGATGCAGAGGATTTTACAGCATACTCATTTTGGGTAGACCCAAACCAGAAATCTGCTAAGGTCCCTTTGGAGCGTTTAGGCGTTCCAGCATAAATACTTTTCTTTACTAATGATCTAGACATTGTTTCTTCAACAACACCTATAACATCTTTTTGAAGATCCTGGCAGTTACCACTTATGAATATCCCTTTTTCCTGCTCATGCCTAATAACTAATGTTGAGTTAGGAACAGTAGCACAATATACTTTACCTATATAGTTTTCTTTAATA